>Ga0209427_10002855_pt1 | contig 20267 bp, 18 predicted proteins | sample DeeMarSWOR136_30_FD_187465 | JGI IMG/M metagenome (GOLD analysis project Ga0209427, IMG submission 187465) | Marine sediment microbial communities from White Oak River estuary, North Carolina - WOR-1-36_30 (SPAdes) (version 2) | ecosystem: Environmental > Aquatic > Marine > Intertidal zone >...
ACTAAACTATTGACCCTGTTAGGCTGGCTGGGCAGGGTTTACACAGTCAACCCCTTTTGCTTCTTTTCCCCTCAAACAGCCAGCGCTCCCTTTTTTTATTCTTTTTTCAGGTATTTTTTTACTCATAATCTCAACAGGTTGGATTTTCTTCAGCCTGCGAGCGAGCCGACCTGACGGCCTTGATACAATTGAAATGTCATCGCCAGCAGAACGTGGCGATCTGGCATCTTTAGCTCGTGAATTATGCAGGGAATTTAAGAATAATTCCTATTAATACTACAAATTTTATAAAAATTATGTTAAAATAAGAAAAACCCTGTTTGGCTGGCTGGGCAGGGCTTCACCCACCATTAATCCCCTTTTGCTTATTTCCCTAGACAGCCAGCATTATTCTTACTTAGGGACTTATCTAAGGTTCCTGCCGATTTTGATTAAATCCGCAGAGAGGTAAATATACAACGCTTTATCCGTGATGTCTTCTAGAGGGACAGACCCCCAGTGCCGGCTATCCAGGCTGTTATCCCGGTTATCTCCCAGCACAAAACAGTGCTTCCAGGGAATGATCAGCGGGCCGCAGTTGTCCCTGATCGAATTGTCATGCGGAAACAGCTTTCTGACGTACACGCTGCTGTCCGTGTGGACTTTGTAGTCCTCCTGGAGAGGCCTGTTATTTATAAAAACGCGTTTGTTTCTTATTTCGAATTTTTCACCTTCAAGTCCGACCGCTCTCTTCATCAGCTCTTGAGTGGGATTATACGGATCCTTGAGTATCACCAGGTCTCCCCTTTCTGGTTCGTGGGATCTGTAGTAATTCAGTCGAATCATTATGTAGTCGCCTTTCTGGAGGGTTGGCTTCATGGAGTCTGAGAACAATCTGTAACCCTTGATCCCTAAAACATCCTTGACAAAAAAATCCGTCAAAGCGAGGTCTGCTCCAAAACTCAATAGAACGATGATCAGGTAGACGTACCACTTATTGTATGGCTTGAATGCGCTGTCCTTCACCTTGCCTGCTGCGATGAAGGATTCCACGACGATGAACAGCCACAGGAAGAGTGAAAGCAGGATGACGGCCATCAGCCCGAAAAAGGAGAACTGTAATCCAGTGAAGGAAAGCAGGATGACAAGCAAAAAAGTTGCCAGGTAAAAGAGGATTCCCTTGAAGGGCTGGCTGTTGTAGACCTGGCCGAGTCCCGGCGTTACGGAAGAGAGAAGAGCTGCGACAATGGGCTTTCTTGCTTTTGTTTTCAAATCTTGCTCCTGATTGTTTCCTCGCTGTGATAAGAGGAGCGATCTCCCTTTCTGTTTTCTATTATATTCTCGATTATCGTGGAAAAAATCAAGGTTAAATGAATTATCTTAGGGGACGTTCCCTGCGGGGACACTCTTTTTTTCGCTCCATATAAAAAAGTATAAAAGGGTGTCCCCCTCGGGAACGTCCCCAAAAACAATTTTTTTTAAGTTTTTTTAAGGCAGCTCAGACTAAAGGTATGAGTAGGAACTGAAAGCGTGGTTGTGACCAGGGTTCATCCATATAAAAATCCAACAAAGACTGTCCTATTATCGATGGAAAGGATCTCCTTTTTCGTGACAGTTAGTCATGAAGGTGTAATCTGCAACAGCGCTGGTTCCCTTCCATCCTTGCCAAGACCCTCCCACCCTCCGCCGTGGGCTGCGGAGGAAGGGGAACCGGTGCCGCGCTTTCAATTGGTCAGATGTTTCCCTCATTACGGAATGGAGATGCTTACCTATCGATGTTTGATTTTTGCACAATGGACCCGGGCAGGAAACAGGAAGAACACTGTTTCAGAGGCCGGGCTGTGATGTCGCAAGTGCGGTTTTATATGAAAAATCGCCAGGCGGGGGGTCTTACTTGAAAGGAAATTCGTGGGAATAAGCAGAGGAACTGCCTAAAATTAATTCCCGCCTGGCGAATATTGCTCATCTTATATTATCCTGAATAGCTGAATTTATCAGCCTGATGCAGGGAACAGCCATTCTGCTCTACCTGTTTGTTTTCCGTACCATAAAATTCATGATGTCTTTTGGCTGATTTGACTTTTAAGACTTTAGGTCATCGTTGAACCTGAATCTTTTCTCCTTAAAAAGCGTCAAGCAGACCTCGACCGGATCAGGATCAAAAAGAATATCACTTTTATTCGAGATTTCATCCAGCGCGTGGGTGATGCCGAGAGCTGCTCTGTAAGGACGATGAGAGGCAATGGCCTCGACTACATCCGCCACTGCCAGGATCCTCGCTTCGATTAGAATTTGATCCCGCTTCAGTCCTGAGGGATAGCCTGAGCCGTCGATTCTCTCGTGGTGCTGAAGGACGATTCGGGCCACCGGATAGGGAAAGCTGATTGTCTTCATGATATCGTAGCCGGCTTGGGGATGAGCTTTGATCAGGTTGTAATCGAGTTCCGATAATTGGTTGGGCCAGCTGAGTATCTCTGCGGGGACGCGAATCTTTCCCACATCATGGACGAGCCCGGCCAGTCGGAGGCCGTCGATCTGGTCTGAGGAGAGGCCCAGCTCTGAAGCGATTGCACAGGACAGGTCGGAGACCCTTCTCTGGTGACCTGCGGTGTAAGGGTCCCTCAGTTCTACGGCAGAGGCTAGGGCTCTGATCGTATCCTCTAGGGTTTTGCGCAGTCTTTCTTCTGTCTCTCTCAGTTTTCTCTCCATCCGGTGTTTGTGAAGGCCGATGTCGATTGTTAAATGAAGGTCTCGGTCATCGAAGGGCTTAAGGATATAACCGTACGGCTCGGTTATCTTTGCCCGTTCCAGCGTTTTTTGGTCGGCATAAGCGGTGAGATAGACAATCGGAATTTCACAGAGAGATTTGATGTGGGCGGCTGCCTCGATCCCATCCATCTCTCCTTCCAGGACAATATCCATCAGTACCAGGTCGGGACGCAGGACCCGGGCTTTATGGACAGCTTCCTCTCCGGAGCGAGCTATGGATGGAACGGAATACCCGAGTTTTTGCAGTCTCTTTTTTATGTCCTCACTGATGATCCGCTCATCCTCAACGATCAAGACTTTTGCGATCCCATCTACCATAACTCCCCCTTTTGAAAATGGCGTTCAGGCTTTCTGCTAAAGCTTATGGCCTTTGATATATTTCTCTTCTTCATTTTTTTACCTTTAAACGAAAGTGAAATGCGGTTCCTTTTTTTCTATTCAGCTTGATCTCACCGTGAAGCTGGTCCTCGGCGAGCATGCTGACCAGATAGAGACCCAGGGATTGCGAATTTTTTAATTTCATATCTTCAGGCATGCCGACTCCGTTGTCGGAGACAATCAGTTCGATCTCGTTTTTGTTCAGAGGATGCATGGCAATTTTGATCTCGCCCGGTGTGCCTCTGGGAAAGGCATGCTCCAGGGAATTAGAGACCAGCTCGTTAATGATCAATCCGCAAGGGATGGCGGTGTTCATATCCAGGAATATGTCTTTGATGTCGATTTTGAGTTTGATGGCGCTTTGGTCGATACCGTAGGTGATGAACAATTGGTTTGTTAGGCTGCGGACATAGTCCGCCACGTCCACCCTAGTAAAGTCTTTGGATTGATACAGTCTTTCATGGATAAGAGCCATGGACTTGACTCGGTTCTGGCTGCTTTGGAACAGCTCCAGGGACTTTTTGTCTTCAATATGCCTGGACTGCAGGTTGAGCAGGCTGGAAATGATTTGCATGTTGTTTTTAACACGGTGGTTGATTTCTTGCAGGAGTATTTCTTTCTCCTTGAGGGAGGCTCTGATTTGCTCTTCATCTCGCTTGCGCCGGGTTATATTTCGATAGATACCGAAGGTTCCGGCCAAATCTCCGTTGATGATTATCGGCGAAGCAAGAATGGAAACGTCGATGGGTGTGCCATTTTTATGGCACCGAACCGTCTCCATGGCAATTTTTTCTCCTTTGGATACATTTCTGGTGATGGATAGGGCTTCTTGTTGGAGGTTTTCAGGAACGATTAACTCGTCTACTTTCCTTCTTGATACCTCTTTTTTTGTATAGCCGAATACTCTGGTGAATTCCTCGTTGATCCGGAGCGCCTTGCCGTCGCTGTCCGCCATGACTATCGCCTCCTGGGCGCTCTCAAAAAGCTGGTCAAGAAAAGCTTCTCTTGCCTGGAGGGCCTCTTCCGCCCTTTTCCTTTCAGTGATGTCGATCGTTTGCATGACCACGCCCAGGAAGTTTCCTTCTTTATCCCGAAGCATCTCCCAGGAACTCGAGGCGTACCAGACCTCTTTGTTTTTTTTAACAGCCTTGTATTCGAAGTCTTTTCCTCCTTTGCCATTTTGATAGGTCTGTTCGAAGACTTTTCTGGCTTTCTGGTCATCGTCCTCGTGCACCCACCACACAAAATTTTCCTGGATCTCTTCCTGCTTATAGCCGGTGAGTTGTTCGCAGTTGGGACTGACATAGATATTCTTGCCTTCCGCGTCGGTGATCATCAACATTCCTGGGGCTGTTTCCACTATTGTCCTGAAGCGTTCTTCATTTTCCAGGAGGGTCTCATCCGTTTTTTTTCTCTCCGTGATATCTGTCAACACTCCCTGAACTCCAACCACCTGGTTTTCGTTCAGGATCGGCCGACTGGAAGTGTATATCCACCTGACGTTACCGTTTTTTGATATTATCCGGTACTCGTTAGTCGCGCTTTCTCCTGAGAGGATTTTTTGAAAGCCTCCCCTTGCCCGAGTGAGATCTTCTTGATGGATCAACTCAGCAAAATTTTTAGTTTCTAATTCTCGTGGAGAATATCCGGTAAGTGACTTTACAGCAGGGCTGACATAAGTTATTCTTCCACTCTGGTCCAGGGCGTAAATCACTTCGGATAGATTCTCGACCAGGTCGCGGTACTTTTCTTCGCTTTCCTTGAGGGCAATTTCTGCCTGCTTGCGGTTTGTGATGTCGCGCAGCACGCCTTCAACACCCACCGGTTTGCTGTCTTTGCCAAAAACAAGGTTGGAGCTCGCTGAGACTTCTATGACTCTTCCGTCTTTGGCTTTAAGCTTGAGCTCGTAGTCATTGATGGTTCCTGTTTCCTTCAGTTCCTGCACGAATTTTTCCCGGTCATCCGGGTTGAGGTAAAAATCCGTGACCGGATGACCGATGACATCTTCCGGGTCGTAACCTGCTTGCGTCTTGACCGAAGGACTGATGATAGTTATCATCCCTTCCTTATCCGTCTGGTAGTAGACATCATGGAAGGACTCAAAGATGGCCCGGTACTTTTCTTCGCTTTCCCTCAATTCTTCTTCGATACGTCTGCGTTCTTTTATTTCATCACTCAGTTTTTTGTTTGCTGCCAGAAGCTGGGCAGTGCGCTCGACAACGCGCTCACCCAGCTTGTCACGGGCTTTCCGCAGCTCCTCTTCTATCTTTTTGCGGTAACTGATATCCCTGGCAATCCCCAGAGCAGCCACGATATTTCCCTGGGAATCAGAAATGGGAACCGCGTTGTTCAGAATATGTATATAGTTGCCTTCCTTGGTCTTGTACCTGTATTCCATGTTATTCACTGCTTTTCCGGCAATGATTTGGGTAAACTGCTGTTTCACGAGTTCCCTATCGTCGGGATGGACGAGAGCGAACCCGTTGATCCTCATTATTTGCTCTTTTGTGTACCCTAAGGTCTGTTCAAACGCTCTGTTCACAAAAAGGAAGTTGCCCTTGAGGTCGACGGTGAACAGCAGATCGGTCGATGATTCAACCAGCATCCTGTATTTTTTTTCTGACTCCTTCAACAACTCCTCTTTCTGAATCGTTTCGATCTCCGACAGCTCCAGCTGTTTATTCCTCTCATGCAGTTCTTCCAGTTCCTCAATCAGCTGTTCTCTTGTTTTTTCCGTATCTTTCATTTTGGATTATCCTTTTGGGAAATGTTTACTGCCTGATTGGGCAAACCGAGGGACGTTTGCACTCGTAGAATTGTGTCTTTGCACTTTTCTTTTTTTCGAGTTTTGGATCGACCAGGCCGATGATTCCTGATTTATTTTTTCCAGCACACCTGTGATTTTGTGGAATTCGGTGGATTTGTCGAAAAAAAAATCGGCTCCTGCTTCTTTGCATTTTTTTCGGTATTGCGGATAGGGATAGTTGGTGAACATTATGGTCACAGGAGAGGAGCGTTTTTTCTTGATTTCCTGGAGGACTTCAATGCCGTTCCCTTCGGATAACCGGATATCCAGTATCACCACATCCGGATGGAGTCCTTGAATGAGATCCTTGGCTCCGGCAGCGTCCTGTGCTTGGGCGATCACATCTATTTCCGGAAGCTCGGATATCATCGATACCAGTCTTTCCCGGAGAAGTCTTGAATCATCCACGATCAGGACTTTCATAGGAATTCCAATAGGTGCCTTGGATTGTACTTCTTAGCCCAGAAAAAAGAGGACAGGCCCCTTTATCCGCAAAGCCATGGAGGATTTAAAGAAGGAAAAAGAGACCTGTAAGAAGGGAAAAAGGGAACTGTCCTCTTTTTTCTTGAAGTCATGATCCACGCCGTTTGCGGGCAGTAACCTTGATTCTTGAAAAATATTGCTTGTTCAAGATATAGAAAGAGAAGATAAAATGGTATCAGGGTTTGTCTGTTTTTTATGTAGGGATTTGTCTTACAAAGCGAAATAATGAAAGATTCAGTCAACCAGGTGGTTCTTTATCGCGTAACGGATCAATTCCACGTTGTTCTTCATTCCCATTTTATCCAGGATACGAGTGCGGTAAGTGCTGATTGTTTTGGGGCTCAAGTACAATTCTTTGGCAATCTCAGTCACGGTTTTTCCCGAAGCAATCTTCAGCATCACTTCATTTTCGCGAGTAGAGAGAGTTTCGTGAGGGGATTTTTCTCTATCTGTTTCCAGGGCGGAGGCCAATTTCTCTGCGAGGGACGATGAGACGTATTTCCCCCCGGCTGATACCTTCCGTAAGGCTATAAGCAATTCGTCCGGTGCGCTTTTTTTTGTCAGGTACCCGGACGCTCCAGCTCTGAATGCCTGCACGGCATACTGCTCTTCTGGATGAATGCTCAAGACAAGCACGGCAAGCTTCGGCCTTAGCTTTTTTATGTCCTTGAGGACATCAAGCCCGCTCCTCCCGGGCATGGAAATGTCCAGCAATACCGCATCAAAGCCTTGGCGTGATACTTTTTCCAATACTTCTGATCCATTGCTCGCTTCGTCAGATACTCTCATGTCCGAGGTTTCTTCGATGATTTCTTTCAAGCCTTTCCGGACGACCGGATGATCATCGGCGATGAGAATTTTGATCATCAGCCTTCTCCTCACTCTGTAAGCGGCATGGTCACCGTTACTGTGGTTCCTTTTTTGCGTATCCCTCTGATAGTGATGTTTCCTTCCAGAAAATAGACGCGCTCCTGGATACCCAAGAGCCCCAGAGATTTTGGGTCCGATATCTTTTCTTCTGTAATCCCTTTGCCGTTGTCCTTGACTTTAAGTTCTAACCTCGCTCCCTTTTTTATCAAGCTCACTGTTACCTTTGTCGCTTGAGCATGCCTGGTGATATTGGTCAGCGTTTCCTGGAAGATGCGGAAGATCGCTGTCGAACGCTCTTGGCTGAGTGTGATCTCCTCAGACAGCACGGATAATTCACAGGCGATCCCTGTCCTTTTTTGAAATTCCTCTGCCTGCCATTCGATTGCGGCCAGAAGACCCACATCATCCAATAATCCCGGCCTCAGTTCCGATGAGATTCTCTGCACGGTATGAATCGTGGAGTCCACCAATTCGGTCATGGACCTGGTTTTTTTAAAAAGCAGGCTTTGTTCTTCAGGTATCTTTTTCTCCAGCCATGATAAATCCATCTTTATGGCAGTTAAAGCCTGGCCCAGCTCATCATGGATCTCACGGGCCATGACTGCTCTTTCATCTTCTTTTATGGATTGGAGATGAGCGGCAAGGTTTCTCAATTGTTCTTTCGATTCTCTCAGGGCCTCTTCTGCTCTCTTGCGTTCGGTGATGTCTCTCGCGATGCCCTGAATGGCAGAGGGTTTTCCCTCTTTGTAGATCACTGATCCTTCGGTCTCCACCCAGATATAACGACCGTCTTTTCTTATCAGCCTGTACTCAGCGGGTTTTTTCTGGCGCCCGGTGTGTATGATCTCTTCCAGAGATTTGAGTGCTAGGGGGAACTGATCCTCACTGAGCAAGGAGGCAAAATTGAGAGAAGGGATATCCTCTCTTTTATACCCGAGTGCTTTCAGGGCAGCCTTATTGGCGTCCAGAAACCGTCCGTTGAAATCGTGCACATAGATGTAAGATAGGGAACGGTCAAAGAGAGCTTTGTATCTTTCTTCGCTCTCCTTGAGCATGTTTCCGATTTTATGCCTGTAAAGGGCCATCTCGATTGTGGTGAACAGGTCTTTTGTTTCGAAAGGCTTGATGATATATCCGAAAGGTTCTGTGACTCTGGCTCTTCCCCAGGTTTTTTTATCAGAGTGGGCAGTCAGATAGACAACAGGGATGTTGAGGCGGGAGTGAATGATCTCCGCGGCCTCGATGCCGTCCATTTTTCCTTCGAGGACTATGTCCATCAGCATCAGATCGGGCTGGAGTTTTTCCGCTTTTTGGATGGATTCTTCTCCGGAGCTGGCAATTCCGGCGACAGCGTATCCGACATGCTCCAGCTTGGTTTTTATGTCCTCTGCAACAATCCGTTCGTCTTCGACGATCAGGATTTGTTTTTTCACCGTTCTTCTCTCGCGCCTTAAGGAAAGAGTCTTCCTGTTTTCCATATTGCGTTCAATATAAGCTGACCAAATCCGGATAAAAAGGGCAAGCTAAGACGCAGAGATTGATGGTTGCGAAAGCTCTCGGAGTAATGTTGAGTGAAGTTAAAAGGCGTCTTTCCCTTTTCCAAACCAGTCCAATCCTCCTTTGCTTCTTTTCCCCTTAAATCCTGCCTAACATAGCACAGGGAAAAGTGCAGTGTCAATTTATATTGTCGATTAGGCTAAGCTGACTATATATATTTTGCATCCTGTGATTGCATCTTTCAGATCTTGAGAAGCCATTGCTATTACTCATTGACAAAATTTCCCACTGTCTGAATAATAAGGGGACGGAAGAAAGAAGCATATGGCAAGGCTCTACGAATACCAGAGTAAGAGACTCTTGAGGAATGCCGGGATTCGAGTTCCTCAGGGAGATTTAGCTTTTACTCCTGAAGAAGTGCGACAGATTGCGTTCCGGATCGGCAGGCCTGTAGTCTTGAAGATTCAGGTTTGGCTGACCGGAAGAGCAGGCCTGGGAGGTATTCGGTTCGCGGAGAATGTGACAGAAGCAGAAGCCGCCGCCCGGGAGATGTTCGGGATGAAGGCTGAGAACTTCATGGTCGATAAGTTGCTGGTTGAAGAAAAGCTCGGGATAAAATCGGAGTGTTTTGTGGGATTGGTGATCGATGATGCCAGAAAAACACCTGTCCTCATATTCAGTCCGGTGGGAGGAACAGGGATCGAAGAGATTGCCCGCAAGCATCCGGATAAAGTCTGGCAGATCCCTGTCGACATAAAAACAGGCTTGAAAGACTATGAAGTCCGCAACCTGCTCCGGAAAGCAGGGCTATCCGGCAAGCTGCTTGTCCAGCTCTCCGGTGTTTTGACCAGGCTGTACAAAGTGGCGCGCAGGTATGATGCCCGCTCTGTGGAGATCAATCCCCTGGTCATAACAGAAGAAGACATCATCTGCGCGGCTGATTGTCATCTGGCCATTGATGATTATGCGGTCTATCGTCACCCTGAGCTGGATATCGAGGTGGCCCGGGAATTCGACCGGCCGCCGACACGGCTAGAAAAGATCGCCTATCGCGTTGAAGAAAGTGATCATCGGGGGACGTTTTATTTCTTGCAGATGACGGAAGATATCCCTCCTGAAAAAAAGTATATCGGGTTTCATGGAGCAGGCGGAGGCGGCTCGATGATGTCCATGGACGCTGTCCTGGATAAGGGTTTCGAGCTGGCCAATTACTGCGATACCAGCGGCAATCCCTCTGCCAGCAAAGTCTACCGGGCTGCCATGATCATCCTTTCCCAGCCGAACCTCAAAGGCTATTTCGCTTCTGGCTCTGGCGTCGCCAGCCAGGAGCAGTACCATTCAGCCCGGGGAATGGTCAAAGCTTTCCACGAGGAGAAATTGGAGATTCCGGCTGTGATCCGGCTGGGAGGCAATTATGAGGAGGAGGCCATCGAGATCCTGGGGACATACCTGAAAGACATCCCGGCGGCGGTCGAGGGCTACGGAAGGGATGACTCGCCCGAGTTCTGTGCTCAACGGTTGGAAGAGCTGACAGAGAAGAGCCGATCAGTCTCTCATGCTGTCAGGCCGATGAAGGACCTCGAACTTCCCGACGCCGGCTACTTTTTTGAGACCATGACCGGGAGGATTTTCCTCGACCATCAGAAATGTGAGAAATGCCAGACAAAAGGCTGTATAAAGGCCTGTCGGCCTCAAATCTTGAAGCTCGAAGAGGGAAAGCCCGTGCTTTCGATCACTCTGGCAGAGGCCAAGAAAGGCAAATGCACGGAATGTCTGGCCTGCGAGATCTTTTGCAAATTTCACGAGCAGGATGCCATAACGATCTACCTTCCCATTCCGGGATTGAAGGAATACAGGGATAATTTTATCAAGAGCTGAAAGAGCTGGATACTGGATAGATGAAATAGAGAACGGCACAAGAATTTCACGTCTTTTTTGAGTTAAAGATGGCGATCTTAGTCAACGAGAAATCCAAAGTGATAGTTCAGGGAATTACGGGAAGAGAGGGAATGGTCCGGACCCAGCTGATGAAGGATTACGGAACGCAGGTCGTGGCTGGAGTGACCCCGGGAAGAGGAGGGGAAGAGGTCCATGGAGTCCCTGTTTACGATTCGGTGGAGGAAGCCTGGGAAAAAGAAGGGAAGATCGACGTCAGCGTCATGTTCGTCCCGGCTGCGCTGGTGAAGAACGCGGCACTGGAGGCCATCGATGCCGGAGTCAAGCTTTTGGTCATCGTTCCTGACCGTGTTCCTATCTACGATGTCCTTGAAATCTCCGGCCACGCTCTGGAAAGAGGAAGCCGGTTTGTCGGGCCGAACACTCTGGGCCTGGTTAGCCCGGGAAAGGCAGTCCTGGGGATGATCGGGGGCCGGGCCGAGAGGGCAAAAGAGTGGTTTCGTCCGGGAAATATCGGCGTCAGCTCACGCAGCGGGGGAATGACTTCGGCCATATCCTATTACCTGACAGAGGCAGGCTTAGGCCAGAGCACTATCGTCCATGTCGGCGGAGACGCGGTGGTCGGCCTCTCCCATCCGGAAGTCATCGAGCTTTTCGAGCAGGATGAAGAGACAGAGATAGTGGTCATGTTCGGGGAGATCGGCACAACTCAGGAAGAGAGGGTCGCTGACCTGATTGAGCAGGGCAAGTTCGACAAACCGCTCATCGCCTTTATCGGCGGCAAGGCAGCCAAATCCGGGACCAGGTTCTCCCATGCCGGAGCCATCGTCGAAGGGACAAGGGGTTCCTACGAGAGCAAGGTGAAGAGACTGAAGGAAGTCGGAGTGCACCTGGCGGACTCTGTTACAGATATTCCCAAGATTGCCAAGAAGCTGCTGGATAAAAAGGGAGGATGACCATGGGTGAGCTTCACTGGAAAACAGCCATCACCGAGGTTAAACCGAATAAAGTCTGTTTAAGAGGTTATCCCATCGACCAGCTCATAGGAAAGATCTCTTTTGCCCAAGCCATATATCTTGTTTTAAAGGGAGAGTTCCCTTCCCCCGAGGTCGGCCAGCTTGTGGATGCGATATTCGTTTCTTCTGTGGACCACGGGGCCAGCCCTCCTTCAGTCCTGGCCGCCAGGACGGTCGCTTCCACAGGGGCGGAGATGAACTCGGCCATTGCCGCCGGAGTCACGGCGATATCCCGATTTCACGGAGGAGCGATCGAGGAAGGGATGATACTTTTTCTGGAGATTGCCGTCAGGATGGATAAGAAGGAGGCTTCCGAAGAGGATGCTTCCCGTGAAGTCCTCGAGGAGATGAAAGAGGAAGGGAAGCGGGCTTCGGGTTTCGGGCACCGCATCCACACTCAGGACCCGCGGACAGAGAAGCTTTTTTTCCTGGCTGAAGAGCTGGGACTGGCGGGCAGGTTTGTCCGGATTGCCCGGGCAGTGGAAAAGCTCCTTCCGGAGCTAATCGGAAAACGCCTGCCGATCAATGTCGATGGAGCGATTGCAGCGCTTCTCTGCGAGCTGGATATTCCCCCTGATATAGGAAATGCCTTTTTCATCATCGCTAGAGTTCCCGGACTGGTGGCTCATATTCAGGAAGAAAGAAGCCGGATGAGGCCGATGAGAAAGATCGACCCCCAGGATTTCGAGTATGACGGGCCTGCGGAGAGGAAAGTCAAATGAGGGAAGAACTATTGGGCATCATGCCTGAATTCACTCTCATCGAGGATTCCGGTCTCAAAGAAATGACGATAAATATATGGCTTGAGGCCATGAAAGAAAGCGGCTGGACGCTCAAGGACCTTTGCCAGATGCCTTTTACTCTTTTGATCGAGAAAACGCCAGTGAATATCATCGAGCACACCCGCGCCGTAACCCTCTGTGCTGTGGAGATCGGGGATATTTTGACCGAGGAATACAAGGAGCGGATCTCGATCAATCGGGATTACCTGCTGGCTGGAGCCTTGCTCCATGATGTGGGCAAGCTGTTCGAGTATAAACGGCAAGGAGGTAAATTCGTCAGGAGCGAGGGAGGCCAGCTACTTCGACATCCCATATCCGGGGCAGCCTTTGCTTCCCAGCACGGCCTTCCCAAAGAAGTAATCCACATTATTGCCGCTCACTCCAAGGAAGGGGACGGGGTCCGGAAGACTGTGGAGGCTGTGATAGTCAACCACGCTGACTTCGTCAATTTCGAAGCGTTGAAAATTTAGCCGCAGGCAAAAATTGGGGACAGTCCCCAATTTCTAAGTGGTATTTTATAAGGAAAGAAATTTGGGAAGGACGTTTTCTGAAAAAGTTCTCGGCTTCAAGGCCGGAGCAGAAGTCCGGGCTGGCGAAGTGGTCACGGTTTCTCCCGATTATATACTTTCCCATGATAATTCCGCGGCTATCATCAAAGAATTCAATAAGCTGGGCGTCGACAAAGTCCGGTGCCCAAAGAAGCTGGTCATCATCCTGGACCACGTCGTTCCTGCTTCGAGCGAGAAATACGCGGCGAATCATAAAGCGATCCGGGAGTTCGTGTCCCGACAGAAAATTCCGAACTTCTTCGATATCCATCAGGGCATCTGCCACCAGGTTTTCTCGGAAAACGGGTTCGCCCTTCCGGGAAAGCTGATCCTGGGTGCAGATTCTCACACCACAAGCTACGGTGCTCTCGGAGCTTTTTCCGCCGGTATCGGCCGCTCAGAAGTGGCCTCTCTCTGGGCCACGGATGAGATCTGGCTCAGAGTCCCCGAGACGATAAAGATCGAGATCAAGGGGAGACTCCCTTCCGGAGTCTATGCCAAGGACATTATCTTGAGGGTCATCGGGGCTGAAGGAGCAGACCGGGCCAACTACAAGACAGTGGAGTTCAGCGGAGAGACCGTAAGAAGGTTGAGCGTGGCTTCCCGTCTTGTCCTGGCCAACATGGCTGCTGAGATGGGAGCGAAGAACGCTTTTATCAGGCCTGATGAAAGCGTGATTCCGTGGATCAAAGAAAGGGCAAGGGACGAGTTTGAGGTCATCGGTTCGGATCCGGATGCCAAGTACGAGGCTGTCCTCGATCATGATGTCTCCTCTCTACAGCCTCAGATCGCCTGCCCCCACACCGTGGATAACGTCATGCCTGTCTCCGAGCTGGAGGGATTGAAGTTCCATCAAGCTGTCATCGGGACCTGCACCAACGGCAGACTGGAGGACTTGGAGGTCGCGGCTGTGATATTGAGAGGAAAGACGGTTCATCCCCGGGTGAGAGCGCTGGTCATTCCTGCTTCCAGGCAGGTCTATCTTGAAGCCCTGAATAAAGGACTGATCAATGTCTTTGCCGAGGCAGGCTGCCTGGTCCTCAATCCCGGCTGTGGCCCCTGTCTCGGAGCGCACCAGGGAATCCTGGCTCCCGGCGAGGTCGCCCTGAGCACGGCCAACAGGAATTTCCGGGGAAGGATGGGGAGCCGGGATGCCGAAATCTATCTGGCGTCACCGGCAACAGTCGCCGCCTCTTTGCTCGAGGGAAAAATCGCAGACCCGAGGAGATATCTTTGAGCAAAGGGAAAGCCTGGAAGTACGGGGACGATATCAACACAGACGTGATCTTTCCCGGAAAATACACCTATTCCATCCTGGAGCCTGAGGAGATGGCCCGCCATGCGCTTGAAGATCTGGACCCGGATTTTGCTCAGAGAGTGAAAGAGGGGGATGTGATTGTGGCCGGCCGGAATTTCGGCTGCGGCAGCTCAAGGGAGCAGGCAGCGACCTGCCTCAAGGCCGCCGGGGTGCAGGCCGTCATCGCCAAGTCATTTGCCCGGATCTTCTTCCGGAATGCCATTAACCAGGGGTTGCCGGCCCTCCAATCTGAGGAAGCAGTGGACAGCGTTGAGAATGGAGAAGAGGTAGATATAGATATTTCTTCAGGGCGAATAAAGACGGGAAAAGGAATTTTCCCCTTTTCCCCTTTTCCTGATTCCGTTTTGGGGATTATCAAAGAAGGGGGGCTCATCCCTTATACCAGGAAAAGACTGAAGCAAAGTCAAAAGAGGAGGTGCTGATGCCCAAGTACAGGATTGCCGTGCTGCCCGGAGACGGAGTGGGCAAGGATGTCATGGAAGCCGCCATGATCGTGTTGGAGAAGATAGGCCTTGACGCCGAGTACGTCAAGGGAGATATCGGCTGGGAATTCTGGTGTAAAGAAGGAAATCCCCTCCCGGACCGGACGATCGCCATGCTCAAGGAGACCGACGTTTGCCTGTTCGCCGCCATAACCTCCAAGCCGAAAGAGGACGCCCTCAAAGAGATTGACCCTTCGCTGAGGGATAAAGGATATTCTTATTTCAGCCCGATCGTCCGCCTGCGCCAGGAATTCGACCTCTACACCAATCTCAGGCCGTGCAGGGCCTATCCGGGAAATCCATTGAATTACCGCGATGATATCGACCTGGTCATATTCAGGGAGAACACCGAGGGCATGTATGCCGGGGTGGAGTTCCATCCGCTGCCGGAAGAGGTCAGGCAGGCCCTTCTTGTCCATCCGAAGATGGCCAAATTCAGAGATATTCCTCTCGAGGAGATCGCCTTCTCCACCAGGATCATGACCAGGAAAGCCTGCACCAGGATCGTGAGGAGAGCCTTCGAATATGCCCGGAAGAAAAAGCGTCGCTCTGTGACCCTGGTAGAGAAGCCCAACGTGCTGCGGGAGACTGGAGGCTTTATCCTGGAAATAGCCAGGGAGCTATCCAGGGAGTATCCTGATGTCGAGTTCAGGGAAGCAAACGTGGACGCCATGGCCATGTGGCTGGTCAAGAATCCTCAGGACTATGATGTCCTGGTGGCCGAGAATCTCTTCGGCGATATCATCTCCGACCTATCCGCCCAGCTTGTCGGCGGCTTGGGCTTTGCCTGCAGCGGCAACATCGGGGATGAGTATGCTGTGTTTGAGCCGACCCATGGGTCTGCGCCCAAATATACAGGACTCTACAAGGTGAATCCCATGGCCATGCTCCTGGCTGTAAAGATGATGCTCGAATGGCTGGGTGAGGAGGAGATGGCCGCAAGGTTGGAAGAGGCGATCGCCAAGGTCATTAAGGAAGGAAAGGTGAGGACTTATGACTTGGGCGGGGATTCGACCTCGCTGGATGTAGCCCGAGAAGTGGCTGCAAAGCTCTGAGCGAAGGAGAATAATGGGAAAGACGATCATCGAGAAGATCATCCAGGGGCATGCCGAGGATGAGGTCAGTCCGGGTCAGGTCGTCTGGATGGAACTTGATGTGAGGTCTGCCCGGGATTTCGGCGGTCCGAACGTGGTCAGAAATTTCGAGCGGGAGTACGGGGATACTCCTGTAGCTGATAAAGGCAAAACCTTTTTCACTTTTGACCTGTGTGTTCCGGCCTGCTCTCTCAAGTATGCCGATAACCAGCAGGTCTGCCGGGAATTCGCCAGGAAGAAGGGGATAAGGGTCTTTGACGTGGACAGCGGGATCGGCTCCCATGTTCTGATCGAGGAAGGCCTGGCTCAAGCTGGCACAACAGTTGTGGGAACGGACAGCCATCTGAATATCCTTGGCGCCACAGGCTGTTTTGGCCAGGGAATGGGGGATGTGGATATCACTTATGCTTTCAAGACGGGCAAAACCTGGTTCGAAGTGCCGAAGACGCTCAAAGTCTTGATCAAGGGAGATTTTTCTCATCCCGCTACGGCCAAGGACCTGACTCTTTATATTCTCAGGGAACTGGGGACCAGGAAAGCCGCTCTGCAGGCTGTTGAATTTTACGGGGAGGCTGTTCGAAAATTGAGTCTTTCCGGCCGGATCACCCTCTGCAGCATGGTGACCGAGATGGCCGGGATCATCGGGTTTATCCCCGAGCATGATGATTCGCTGAGAGATGAGATGAAGCGGCTTACGGGTGCCGGGTTTTCTGCTTTGGAAGCTGACGAGGACTGTCTCTATTCGGGTCAGATGGAGGTCGATGTCAACGGCCTTATTCCTCAGGTGGCGGCCCCGTTTTCGCCGGACAACGTCCGGGATGTCTCCGAGCTCCGGGGAGTCAGGATCGATACCGGGTTTATCGGCTCCTGCACCAACGGCCGCGCTGAGGACCTGGCTCTGGCCGCCCGGATACTCAAGGGCAAGAGGATCAAAAAGGGCGTAACCCTTAAAGTGGTTCCGGCAACCCGGCGGGTTTATGAGGAGATTCTGGAGAAAGGGATTCTCGAAGACCTTTTCCGAAGCGGCGCCATAATCAGCAGCCCGGGCTGCAGCGGCTGTGCGGAAGGACATATTGGCCTGACCGGAGAAGGTGAGGTCCAGGTCAGCACGGGAAACAGGAATTTTTCCGGAAAACAGGGGAAAGGAAAAACCTATCTGGCCAGTCCGGCTGTGGTCGCGGCTTCTTGTCTGGCCGGACAGATACTCAGCCCCGGGGAACTCTAAAATGGAAGGATCTGTTATCACCGGAAAGATCTGGGTTCTTTCAGACCAGAAGGGAAAGCTGATCGAGGACATCGATACCGACCAGATCTACCATAATGCCTTTCTTCATATCACCGAAATCTCTGAGATGGGGCGGCACGCGCTCAATAACCTGGAGGGCTGGAAGGATTTTCCGCAAAAAGTCCGGCCCGGAGACATAATCATAGCCGGCAGGAATTTCGGAGCAGGCTCCTCCCGGCAGCAGGCTGTGGACTGCTTTGTTTCCCTAAAGGTGGGATCGGTCATCGCCTCCTCCTTCGGGGCCATATATTTCAGGAATGCCGTGAATTCGGGATTCCCTGTCCTGAATTGTGCGGACCTTGAAGAGATAGTTGCTCAACGGATCATCGAGACCGGGGATGAAGTCGAGGTCAATTTTCAAACGGGCGAAGGAAAAAACATAAGCAAGTCTGTCTTTTTTAAAGTTGAACCGATGAGCGCTGTCCAGTATGATATCTTTAAGGCCGGCGGCCTGTTCGAGTATGGAAAATTAGTCAGCTAAGCCTTATTTAGAGAAATGGTTATTCTGGCGGTGGACACGACGACTTTCTCAGGATCAGTCGCTCTCCTGAAGAATGGCCAGCTCTTGACCGAAATCAACCTCAATCCTTCGGCCACTTTCTCTGAACTTCTACTGCCCGCTGTGGATTTTATCCTGAAGACCAATAGGCTCGAAGTCAAGGACATGGACGGCTTTGCGGCGGCTGCGGGGCCTGGTTCGTTCACCGGGATCAGGATCGGGCTGAGCACGGTGAAGTCGTTTTCCTTTGCGTCAGGAAAGCCGGTGGCGCCTGTTTCGACTCTGGAAGCCCTGGCTTTCAAGCTGCGTCATTCCCAGGCTCATCTCTTCTGTCCCATCCTGGACGCGAAAAAAGGAGAGGTTTACGCGGCTCTGTTTGAGTCGGTCGAAGGCAAGCTCAAGGAAGTCGTTTCCCAGGGAGCATACGCTCCTGACCAGTTCCTGTCTCTCCTTCCCGTTCACCGCATCGTCACCTTTATCGGAAATGGGACGGAGGTTTACAGGGATAAGATTTTCCGTTATCTCAAGGATAAAGCCAGGTTTTCTCACCGGTCGCCTTTCCTAGCTCATGAAGTCGGGTTGATCGGCCATGAGATCCTGAAGAAAAAGAAAGGAGTGAGTGCCGAAAAACTGGAGCCTCTCTATTTTCGGAAGTCTCAAGCGGAGGAAAGACATTAAAAGAGTCAAGATTCTCCCGGATTTCTTCATCATGAGGAGGATGGAGGAAGAGGATATCTCCAGCGTGATCGAGATCGAGAGGCTTTCCTACCCGAATCCGTGGAGGGATATGACTTTTAGGGGAGAGATCTACAACCAGCCGGTGTCTTTTCCCTTTGTGATTGTCCATAAATATCAAAAAAAAATAATCGGCCACATCATCTTCTGGTGTATCAAGGAGCGAGCCCAGATCAATAACATCGCCATTCATCCTGATTTCAGACGGATGGGAGTTGCCGAAGCGGTCATGCACAAGGTCCTGGATCAAATTAAAAAAGCTGGATCAGAGTTGGTGACCTTGGAGGTCAGGCCCTCCAACGTGGCTGCGCGCTCTTTATACGAGAAGCTGGGGTTCGAGGTTCTCTGGGTCAGACAGAACTATTATTCCAATCCAAGAGAAGATGCTCTCATCATGGGCAAATTTCTCAGTCAGTAGTCCACCCTGATCAGGCATAAGCCTTTGGCCGGAGCTGTGGGGCTGGCCAGGGACCTCTTTTTTTTCCTGAATATCTCATCTATCTGCTGAGGCGGCACTTTGCCTTTACCTATTTCCAGAAGCGTGCCCACCATGGTCCGGACCATGTATCTCAGGAATCCGTTGGCTTCAACGGTGTAAATGATCTCCTTGCCTTTCCGGTTGATTTCGGAGCGGGAGACTTTCCTCACCGGGTCGAGCAGGCGGTTGGATGAAAAGGCCGTGAAATCCGCCTCTCGGATGAAGAGAGATGCGGCCTCCTTCATCAGGGAGATGTTTAAAGGGAAAGGCCAGTGGAGGGTATACCTGACAAGAAAAGGGCTGATAAGGAGGGAGTTGCATACCCTGTACTGGTAGACTTTTGACTTGGCCGATTTTCTGGCGTGAAAGTCCGTATCGATTTTTGTCAGAGAGACTACCCGAACATCCTGGGGAAGGATGGAGTTTAAAGCCCGGAAAAGTTCCTCATCGTCAAGGACGAGCCTGGCTTTGAAGCTGGCGACCTGTCCCTGGGCGTGGACGCCGGCATCCGTGCGTCCGGCACCAACGACATGAATTTTGTTTTGGGCGAGTTTAGCCAGGCAGTCTTCAAGGACGCCCTGGACCGTTCTTTTATCCGGCTGGCGCTGCCATCCGTGGAAATCCGTCCCGTCATAACTGAGAGTGCACTTATAGTTCTGCATGTTCAATTAAATTGCGGGCAGACCTCGATTTTCTGATGAAGCCCTGCTTCCAGTCACAGCAGCGGGTTTGAATTTTCGGATCATTGCCGATGCCTTGATTTTATAATTTTATGTCATTTCGAATTCAATGTCATTGCGGGCGCAGTGTGGCATTCTTATAAACATAATGCTCCCATTTTTCTTGGACTGGCCCGGTCATGAGGTCAGCGGAAAGTAGCCCTTGAATGCTTCTTCGACTGCCTCTTCCGCAGACTTCACCTTGATTACAGCATCAATATCCCAGGTCCCGATTCCGATGATTTTTTTTCCGTAGATGCATCCGTAAGCGATCTCGGAGAGTGTGCCGTACTGGCCGTTGATGGCGATGATCACGTCTGAATTCATGGCCACAAGCGAGTTCCGGGCGTATCCCAGCCCTGTTGCCACGGGGATATCGACATAGATGTTCGCATCATCAGCGGAATCCCCGGGAAGGATACCCAGGGTCAGGCCACCGGCCTGCTTCGCGCCCCGGCTGGCTGCCTCCATGACACCGCTGAGCCCTCCGCAGACCAGGATCGCCCCTTTCTCGGCGATCAACTGGCCGACCCGGAAAGCATTCTGCCGGGATTCCTTATCCGGCTGCGAGCCTCCGATGACTCCGATTCTCAGCTTTTTTCTCAATTCCATCTTAAATTCCATTTCTCCTTT
>Ga0209427_10002859_pt1 | contig 20254 bp, 18 predicted proteins | sample DeeMarSWOR136_30_FD_187465 | JGI IMG/M metagenome (GOLD analysis project Ga0209427, IMG submission 187465) | Marine sediment microbial communities from White Oak River estuary, North Carolina - WOR-1-36_30 (SPAdes) (version 2) | ecosystem: Environmental > Aquatic > Marine > Intertidal zone >...
CGGCCATCAGCTTGCTGGCCAAAGCCTGGCGGACTTCAGGTAGCCCATCGGCAATCAGTAGCCTCGTTCTCCCGAGCATTTCAGCGCCCTTTAATGCCAGTAGTCACATATTAAGCCATATAGTTGTCAATTGTCAGTAGGTATGGGCAGAAAAAATCAATCTGGCAGGGCGGAAGTTAAGTGCTATTAATAGTAGTTAGCTGCCGGATATCCCGGTCAGTTCGCTAATGGCGCGAACCCAGCCCCGGGGACCCTCCCCCTTCACCCGGTAGAGTCCAGGCAGGTCGATTTCCTCCCAGCCGTGGCCCGGTTTCTGCACCAGGACCGGGAAGTCAACCTCGGCGAGCATGGGCAAATCGTTGGGGCTGTCGCCGATGCCAATCGTTTTTATCCGGCCCAGTTTTTGCCGGAGCAGCTTGATGAGTATTTTGGTTGCCCGGCCCTTATTGTTGCCGCCGCTGACGCCGTAGAGCCTGCCCCGGTTCCAGGTAAGCCCGGCGGCGGTTATTTTGGGGAGAATAGAATCAACGTCTCTGGCGCTCAGATTGAGGGTTTCTTCGTATTCCCGCTTTTGGGCCAGTCTGGCTGAGTCCAAATTAAGCCCGGTAAGCTTGGCGATTTCTGCTGGCGTCATATCCCCGAAGCCGGTGATAGCCAGTTTATGCTGCCGGCTGATTTCTTTCAGCCTTTCTCTTATCTCGGGGTAGGCTATGCCCAGCTCGATGACATGATAGTTGCCGAAAACGCGGTGGTATTGGTAGGCAAAGGGGAAGTAGCCCCGTTTAATGAATATGGCGCCCCCGTTTTCCACGACAAAGGGGTCGGTTATGCCCAGTCGGCGGCGGTATACCTCCTGCTCAGCGCGGGTCTTTGATGAGCAGAAGATAATGGGTATGCCCTTATGTACTACGCTGGCTACAACCGGGCTGGCGACCGCATCGGAGTAGGTAAACGGGTCAAGGAGGGTACCGTCCAGGTCGGTGAAGATAACCGTTTTGGCGGCAGAGCTATCCTTATTGTTTAGACTCATCGGCTGGTTTTATTCTTCGGCCAGGGCTGAATAGGAGTCCAGATTTTCGGAGATTATATCCTCGAACTTTTTCAGGTCAATCTCGGCGGGCGGTCGGTACATAAGGGGGGCTGGTGGCTCTTCATTTTTCTGCTGCAGAATCCCCTGCGTGACCAGCTCGTCGATGATGTTTTCCCGGGTATAGCCATCACATAACTGCGAGTAGTAGATGGCGCTCAGACTGGGTAGCAGCATGTCGGCTTGCAAATGCCGACCTCCCTTCTCCTCGTGGAGGTGGGGGTTTCTGGTTTCAATCTGAAATATCTCCACGCCGAGTTTTGCTCCCGGGGGTTGGGCCACCGGCAGGACGCCACCGAAGCTTTCAAAGATGGACAGCAGTTCCTGGGTCTCCACGGCATAACCGGCCGAATAGCGCAGCAGGTGGGCCAGGCGCAGGCTCATGGCATGCTCGCCGGCGTTGGCGGTTCGGATGACCTCGGTCTCAAAACCGGTGTTGAACGAAATCAGCGAGTTCAGGTGCTTGTTGGTAATTTCGGAAACCCGCCCCAGTTTCTTGAAGTACATCCCGGCGGAGACCTTTGGTTTATAGCGCCAGAAAATCCGGACCATGGCGTTGGAGGACTTGGTCAGGCTGAAGCCGGCGGCATAGCATTTAACATATTCCCAGACCGAGCCGGGGAAGTAGTTATCGGCATCAATGAAGCCGACATAGCTCTTCTTGAGCACGGTAGCCAGCAATATGCCGGCGATCATTGCCTCGCACTTGCCGTTGCGGACTAAGCCGTCGTCGTTCAGTAACTCGTGGTAACCGGATTCAGCCAGCGCCTGGGCCAGGCCAGGGTCCTTCTGGTGGACTATCATCGCTGAGCGTCGGGTGAAGTGGCAGTACTGGTGCAGGGCGTCCTTCTCCATGCGGAAGCGGTCAATTCCCTTTCGCTTGCTATTGGAGACCACAATGATGTGACAGTCATGGGGTACCCCGCTAATGACACCCTCAAACAGCTTGAGCTTCTCGTCTTTAACCGGAATGACGATGGCCATTTTATCTTCGTATTCCCGGAAGGCATCTTCTTCGATTTTGAGCAGGGCGATGTCGGGCACCTTATTTTCTTCGGCTTTGCCCGAATCTAATTCCAGGACCTTCTGGACTTCATTGAGTCTCACATGGCCGAAACGTTCGGTATATCTTTGGGTTTCAATCCGCATATTGCTCCTTTGTTGCCAAGTGAAAGCGCCAAAACCGCCTTAGCCTGATTAGCCCTCTATTATAAAGCCCATATTATGCGGCGTGTCAAGTAGCCTGATTTGGGGTGGGGAGGGGAAATGGGCAGGTCGGGGGGGCTGAGTTAGGGGGGCTGATGATTCTGTCGCCGGTAGTTAGAGGGGAGGTAGTGCACAAGGGCGCTCTTTGCTTTTATTGCTTTTAGCTCCCGGCACTACCTCCCCGGTGTTTACGGATGTCACTTAGTCCGTCTGGGCTTGGGCTTTGGCTTTGGTTTTCCTACCATACCTGTCTTCACCTCCTTTTAGTGGAGTGTTTCCTGTTACTCATCTTCCCTGAGTATGGCTGGAGAGCCGGCTAAGGCCCGGGCGCATAGGTGATTTTTATGGTCTTGGTCCCCGTTTTGTCACCCCGGCTAGCCACCACGGTTATGGTGTTTTCCCCCTCGGTAAGGGGGACGTAGGCTTCAAAGGCGCCATACTGTGTCACGGCTACCTCCTGTCCGTTGACGGTTATCGTTGCCTTATTGTCGGGACAGGTGCCTGTCAGCCTGACCGGTGATGTCTTCACGGTGGCACCATCGCGAGGCCGACTTATTGATGGCGACAGAGGGGCGGCGCACCCCGCCAGGCTAATCACCAGTAGCGTAAAGATAAGTAAAACGCAGGCCAATCTTGAGATTTTGTTCATTACAATTACCTCCCTATCTCCTCCGGTTTAATAGTATGTTTCAAGCGCTTATTTCGCCGGGGTTCGGTACCACCAGGGTTTTAAATGATTAGTTTTAATCCACTTGGCAGCGTCTTCGGCTTTATTGGCTTCGAAGGCTTTTTGCCCCTTGTCCACCGGTTGGTTACCCTTCATATTGGCCTGGTAGATGTTGTATTTCTTCTGTTTTTCCCCCGGGTAATCAGGGTTAAGCTCAACGATACCGGCACCCCGGCGCAGGGGACCTCCACTGGCTGAACCATCGGCAAGGTAGAAGAAAACAGTACTGCCCGGTTCCTTCAGGCCTTCGACCTTCTGCAGAATTTCAGCTTCATTCAGGATGGTGTACTCTTGAGTGGCCAAATCCTTTAATGATATCTGCTTTGTCTGCCGGTCAAACCAGCCCTCGTAGAGCGTCAAATCAGGTCGCCCATCTAAAGAGGTGTAGTCCTTAACCGGCACTTTCTTCTCGGACAGCTCAAGCGCGTCGTAAACGCGAATATCGAAACCCGGCTTACCCTCAGCACGCTTACGCACCACCGCTTTCAGGTTCCATACCCAGACGACGTCCATTTTCAGATTGTCGATAAGGTGCCTGCCCACCATCTCCGGTATTTTTTGCGGTTCGGGCAGTTTTTCTGCCTTGGCGGTGGTAGGAGTTGCTGTGCTGGATACAGCCCCTTCTTTTTTCTTTTTCCAGAACATTTCAAGCTCCTTTTTAAGCGGATTTTATTAATTGGTGAGACCGGCAGCACAGAAGTATATCCTGGCGTTTTTAGCTCCTGTGCTGCTCATCTCTTTCCCGTGTTACCGCGGTTTGGGTCTTGGTTGCTTTTTCATTCCGGCTCCTTTCGGTTAAGAATATTGCGTTTATTACCATTTTTACACTTGACAAATACTTTTGTCGGCTTTATAATTCTAGTATTGTGTTATTAGAGTGCTATTACTAGAAATATATTACTAGTAATATTATACTAGAAAAATAACTTTTGTCAATATATTTGCTCAAATTTTTAGGAGGTTGATGAAAATGGCTGACTGGACTCTTCTTACCAATCATGGGCTGGTGCTGATTTCTGTCGCCAGGAATCCGGAGAAAACGGCGAGAGACATCGGTAATGATATTGGTCTAACGGAGCGGACAACCCACAAGATAATAATTGAACTTGAGAAAGAGGGATACATCACCCGGACTAAACAGGGCAGACAGAATACCTACCGCATCCATCCTGGTATGATCATTAAAGACCCGGTAACCGATGCTTCCATCGGTGAACTGCTGGCCACACTTGGCTGGCAGCGCAAAAGAGGCTAGACCGCCGACAATATGCCCAGAATACCCCTCAACCGAAACCCAGATTAATTCAGCCTGAAAATCTGCTATCCATAGATTTTTGTGGCCGCGTTTCCCATCGGGGTGGGTGGGTGGTGTCAAGTAGCCCCCAGTTAAATCTCTGCCGGAACCTCTCCAGAATAGCGATGGTCTTCACCCCGAAGAGCCCCAGAAACAGCGCGTTGCCGGTGGCGTGGAGGGTATCAAACCAGAGGCTGTTGAGCTGGTACAGCAGAAATGTCTTCGGGGTGAGCGGATAGATAAAGGAGAGCCAGAACCAGGTATTGACTATCCAGCCGTAGAGATAACCCCAGAGTGCCCCGAAAATGACCAGCCCGGCTCGGCCCAGCCCCAGCTGCCTGATGTAGGCGGCGCTGACTCCGGCCAGCCCCCAGGCAAACATCTGGTAGGGCGTCCACGGGCCCTGACCGAGGAAAAAGTTAGAGACCAGGGCGGTTATCGCCCCCACCATAAAGCCGGCCACCGGCCCGAAGATATAGCCGGCGCAGATTATGAGATAAGTGCACGGTTGCAGGTTGGGGATGGCGGCAAAGGGGACTCTGGCCACCGCCGATATGGTGCCCAGCATGGCTACTAACGCAATCTCCTTGGAGCTTATGGCGGCGGCTTCAAACTCAAAGAAGAAGGCAATAATAGCCAGGATAACCAGCAGGGTTGCCGTCAGCCCCCAGTTCAAAGAGAAATTTAGCCGGGGAGCGAGCAAAGCCGCTACGCCGACAATGATTATCAGCATTAATAGAAAGTAACTCTTTCTCATTTTATTATCTCCAGCAGCTCGGCCACGGTTAAGATGTCATCGGGGATGCCGTATTCAGTGAAGGCCTGCACCAGCTGGTTTATCTGGGGCGAGAAGAGAAGCGCCTGCGACAGGACCTGCCGCTTGTTGCCGTCAGCCACTATCTCCCCGTTACTGAGCAGGACCACCCGGTCGGCGTATTCGGCTACCGTTTCCACGTCATGTGTAACCAGAATTACGGTGTTGCCCCGGCCGGCATATTCACGGAGAAAGTCCATCAGTTCGTGCTTGAGGCGGTACTCCATGCCCCGGGTCGGCTCATCAAGAATTAAAATCCGGGGCTGAATCGCCACCACCGACGCCAGCGCCACCCGCTGTTTCTGGCCACCACTGAGGGAGCGAGGATACTGGCTCTGGTGTTCGGCCAGCTTGAAAATATCCAGAGTCTGGCTAAGGCGTGAGCCGGTGTCTTTGCAGCCCAGGTTTTTCAGGGTGAAGGCGATCTCCTCGGCAACGGTATCGGCGAGGAGGTGGTCATTCGGGTTCTGGAAGACAAAGCCCACACGGCGGGCCAGCTCGGCGGTGGTCGTCTCTTTAGTATCAATTCCGCCCACGGCTACCGTGCCCCTGCTTGGCTTCAGCAGGCCGTTCAGGTGCTTGACCAGTGTGGTTTTCCCGGAGGCGTTTCGCCCCATAATAGCCACCAACTCACCCTCGTCTATCTGCAGGCTGATGTCCTGCAAAGCAGTATTACCTTCGGGATAGATATGCCATAGCTTCTCCATCTCAATTACCGGCTTATTATTCTGCTTCGCCTTGGGGCGGGGTAGATGGGCGTATGCTTGGGGCAGGACCCGGCTGAGCATTGCCCGTCCCTCTTGCACGGTGAGCGGCATTTTATCAATATTAAAGCCCCGGCTTTTGAGTTCGTGAGCCAGCCTGATTACCGGCGGGATACCGAGGCCGATGGCCTCTATATCATGGTAATTTGAGCTCAGCACTTCCCCGGTTTTGCCATCGGCGACCACCCTGCCCCCGTTGAGCACGATTAACCGGTCGGCGTACTCAATGACCCGGTCCAGACGGTGCTCAATCAGTATTATGGTGATGCCCAGCTCATCATTTAGGCGCTTAGTTATGGCGAGCACTTCCTCGGCGCTGTGGGGGTCCAGTTCCGAGGTCGGTTCGTCCAGCATTAGCACCCGGGGGTGGAGGGCTAAAACCGAGGCGATGGCTACTTTTTGCTTCTCACCGCCGGAAAGCTCGTATAATTGCCGGTGGCGGAGGTCGGCGATGCCCAGCGTGTCCAGTGCCTCTTCAATGCGCCGGGCAATTAAATCCCGGGGGAAGGCCAGGTTTTCCAGACCGAAGGCGATTTCCCGCTCCACATCCGTGGCCACCAGCTGGTTTTCCGGATCCTGAAATACCATCCCCACTGTGGTGGCCAGCTCTTTGGGGGGGTGCTTCAGGGTATCCCGCCCCTGGACCTCTATCCGCCCGGCCACTTTGCCCCCGTAGAAGTGGGGGATTAAGCCGTTGACGGCCCGGCACAGGCTGGACTTCCCCCCGCCCGAGGGGCCGGTTACCAGCACAAACTCACCGTCCCGGATCTCAAGGTTTATCTCCTCAAGGGCCGGCCGGGGGGCACCGCTGTAGTAGAAGGTGAAGTCCTCTATCTTAATCAACTTCAATCCCTTTCCGGGCTAAGCCCAGCGGCAGTATCATGACTAGACACAGGATTAGCATTGCCAGCAGCGTGCCTTCCAGGCCGGTAAAGCCCAGCCTGGCCAGTGCCGGATAGTACTGGTAGTCTCCCATCCCCCGCCACCAGATGAAAATGCCGAGCAGAAGCGGTATCAGGCCCATTATCAGGGCGGGGATGTCGGGCTTTTTGAGGGCAATCTCTTTATAGAAGCTCCTTTTCTGACCCGAGCCAAAGGCCCTGGCTTCCATTGCCTCCGCCACCTGGACGGTCCGGTCCAGCGAGTTGGACAGCAGCGGGATAATAATAGCCATCCGGCTCTTAAGGCGCTGCGTTAGCCGGCCCCGGTCAAGCTCCAGGCCCCGGGAGCGCTGCACATCGCTGATTCGGGCGGCATCCTCAATCAGGGTGGGGATAAATCGGGTGGAGAGGGAGATGGCCAGCACCGATTTATAGGGCAGTTTCATCTTGAGCATAGCCAGCATAATGTCATCGGGGTGAACGGTGAAGGTCAGCAGGGCAAAAGCCGAGATTATCGCCAGCAGTCTCAGGCACATACCGGCGCCAAAGAAGATTGCCTCTAGGGTTACCGCCGGCGTGCCCACCAGCGGCAGCTGGAAGGGGGCCTGCCACAGCAGGTGAACGCCGTGGGAGCTGACCAGGGCATTGATGATGATTATAGCCAGGCAGAGGTAAAGGGTGAACTTCATCAGCGAGACCCACTGCCGCCATATCCGGGCGGCTATTATCAGGGGCAGGGTGGACAGAAATAACAGCAGCAGGTAGACGGGGTGGTTGAAGAGCAGGCTGAGGACGAAGATGCTGGCTACCCACGCCAGCTTGGCAAAGGGATTGAGGGCATGCACCGGGGTTCCCTTCGGGCGGTATCGGAGGTTTATCACTGCGGTACCCTGATTATCTCCCCGCTGGTGATGACGGCGGCGGCGGTATACTGTAACCGGGTGGGGTGGTTGATTAAGGCATCCAGGGCGCTTTTCACCCCGGCGGTATCGGTGCCTGAAATCAGCCAGACCACGTTTTCAGCGGCGCCGATGCCCTTCGGGTTCCACGGGTTCTGTGTTGCTTGGATTAGCCCCACCCCCGCCCCGTATTCGGCGCTTAATTCACCCTGAGCGCTGAAGACGGCCAGCCCTTCTTGCTCAAAGTGAGCAAAGAAGCCCAATCTATCCCAGATATCATTAAGCTCTGATATAAGCTCGCTATCAATAGTGCCTAACAGAATCAGATTGGCTGACTCTTTTCCGTCCATAGATAGCTCACTTAGCCTTTTGATACTGATGTTATTTATGCCCAGCTGGCTGAGCCGGTCTTTTAGGCTATCCGCCTCGCGGGCTAAATCACCGTCATAGGCGATGGTGGTCGGGCTGACTTTGCCTCCGTAGCCGTGCCCGAAGGGTTCGGGGAAATCACCGATTATGGCCGGGACGGACTGGCGGAAGCCCCATACATGAAAGTCCCAGTGCTGGATATCGCCATCGTTCAGCGCATAGTCAAGGGCACCGGTCCTGGCCTGGATACCGTTGATGTAGAGAAACCAGTCGGTCATCGTCTGCTGTGTCCCGGTGAATCCGGAGCTAATCCCGTTTATGGCATTGACGAAACCGCCCCCGTAGGCGGTCTCAACATCGGCTACTTTCTCCAGCGCCGTCATGGCGGGTGTGCCCGGCGGTAGTTCCAGTGTCTCGGCAAACATCAGTTCCTGCCCGAAGTCCCGGGTGGTAACTATCTTTACTGTGATGGCACTGGCTTCTGGCGGAGGTGATGCCGAACAGGCGCCAAGAAAGGTAGCCAGGAGCAGCAGCGTCGGCAAGGTCAGCCATTTAGGCCGGTTCATTTATTTCTCCTCTAGTAGGTAAAGTGCCTTATCACCAGAAAGGCAAGCAGGGCCAGCAGTATCAAGCCGCCGATGATGCCGCCGATGATGGGCAGGTTAATCGGCTCATCTTGGTCTGACGGTGGCGGTGGGGGTGTCGGTGCCGCCGGTGTCGCTGACTCGTTGGTGGACTGGGGGGAGGCGAGGGGTGGTGCCACCGCCGACACTTCCTCCCCGACCACGAACGAGCCACTCAGGTTATCAATGGCCACCTGATAGGTGCCGGCGGTATCTTTGATTATTTCAAAGCTGGCCGACTGGCTATCACCACCGGCGACGGCAACTGTTTTGGTCTCGACGGCAGTATCATTTATTTCCAGGGTTACTTTATAGCTGCCGGCGAGGTCACCGCGGTTGCTGATGGTAACGCTGATGGTTACCGTCTGCCCAATTTCAGCCTCCTGGGGAGCTATGGTTAAATCACTGGCAGTAAAATCAGCCGGGCGGGTTGATGATAGAGTAGTGAAGGCGGTGAAGTGGCTCACTTCAGCGGTGATGGTGTTGCTCCCGGTGTCAACGGTACCGGGGCATTCCACCCATTCGTCAGTATCTTCATCCCAGAAGGCGACCACTAGGTTTTCTTCGCTGGCTCCATCGGGGAGAAGGGCCGGGTTATATTTAACGGTCATGCTTATCGGCGGGTCAAAGGTAGCCCCGTCCGGCTCAATGTCGTAGACCAGCCCGATGACATTGCTGTCCTCGGGTGGCGCCGGATGGTAATTCATGTCGGTTATTCTTATGGTGCGCAGCGACTGTCCCCCCGCCTGCTTGCCAATGGTGTCCTCGCTTATGGTGAGCTTAATCTTGCCATCCCCGGACTTGGCGGTGACCTCTTCGGTGAATCTACCGCTACTGGTTACCGAGTCAACCACAATGGTAAAACCGGGCGAGCTACTGCCATCACTGCTACCGCCTCCCCCGCCATTGCCATCATCAGACGAACCGGAAAATATGGCTACCGGATATGGCTTGCCCCGCAGCGCCGCTATGGCGTAGGCGGTCATCCACTCCGGATTAGAATTCTGGCTGGCATTCCAGTTAAAGGAGCCATCGGCAACCTGCAGGCTTAAGAGATGCCCCACCGGGTTGTGGCCATTCTCCGTCGTCCAGGCACTGCCGGTCGGGTCCTGGTCGGCGGCGACAATGGCCCCGATTGCCCAGGAGCCCACTGCCGAATTGGTGTCTCCTTCGGAGAGAAAGCCACCATCGCTTTGCTGGCGTGTTTTGAGGTAGTCCAGGGCATTGTCAATTACGGTGGAACCGGGGCTCTCCCCGGCGGCGATGAGTGCCATTATGGCGGCCGCGGTGTTATCGCCATCGCTATTCCCGCCCGCAATCAGCCCCCAGCCGTGGTCGGTGTTCTGGTTATCCTTGATGAAAGCCACCGCGTCGGTGATAATATCCGAGCTCTGGCTCTCCCTGGCCGAGATTAGCGCCAGCACCCCCCAGAAGTCGTCGTTTAGCAGCGAGTCCGAGCCAATCTGGTCACCATCATAGTAGGACTTCAGCTCGGCAACATAGTCAAAGCCGCCGAAGTTGGTCGGGTCCTGGTCGGCGGCGGTGATGGCCAGTATTGACCGTGCCCAGTCGGTGGCAATATCGCCCAGGCTGGTGCGGTTGTCTTTCAGGTAGTCAATAATAGAATCGCTGCCTGCCGCCCAGTCATCGGGGTCTTCGCCGGCGGCGGCGATAGCCATCACCACCCAGGCTGAGGTGCCCAGGTCACCAATGCTGCCATCGGTGTTCTGGGCGTCCCTTAAATAGTCAAGGGCGGCGCTTATCCAGGCGTTGCTGGCGCTCAGCGGGTGGCTGTAGCTATGGCCTACCGAGAGGTCCAGCTCGGTTGACTCGCCGGGCTCATAGACGGCGGTCTGGCTGGCCTGGGTGCCGTTGAGCCAGAAGGTTATGATGTGGCCGACCTCGGTCTGCTCCCCGCAGACAGCCAGCCGGGTACCGAAGGTGCCTGTCCCCCCGTATTTCCCTGCCTCGGTAGTGGTCAGGCTGCCCCGCGCCACCCCGTCTATCTTGGTGATAATCTCGGCGCCGGCCGGTGCCGGGGCGCCGTTTACGGTGATATCCCCCCAGAACTCCTGGGGGAAGGTGGTATCAGCCAGAACGTTGTTCAGCGGAGCGAGGCATATTGCGCCGAGCAATACCCCGGCCAGTAATAACTGACCAAACCTGCGCTTATCTCTTTTTATGCTCATTGTTTATCTTACCCGATTGGCTAATTGCCAATCGCCGCCAGCTCGCCATCGGCGGTCATGTAGAGCCAGTAACCCCTTCCCGGGGACATCAGCCGGCTCTCGGCGTGGTCGCCACTGGTGGTATTGTTGATGATGGAGTCTTCATACTGCTGGGTGCTGGCGTCAAAGCCGAGGAGATAGGCCCACTTTGACTCCACCGAGGTCAGCGCCGAGTCTGCCGAGGCGGCGGTCACATCGGAGAAGCCGATGGCACTCCAGCCGGCCGAAAGCGGCTTGGTCGGGGGCACCCGCAGCGGGTCAGTGTCAAAGGCAAAATATATTTCATCGGCACCGCTGGAGTAGAGCCAGATGCCGTCCAGGGGGGCAACGGTGTTATCCGATGTCAGCGCCTGCCAGCCATCGGGCTCGGCATAGCCCCATATGGAGTGGCTATCAGTATCCACCGAGCCAAACACCTGCCCAGCGGTGCTGTGCCCGTCTTTCAGCTCCTTGGGGGTGGCGATGAAGTTCCAGCCGCTGAGCAGCGCCAGCTTCATCTGGGGCGCCGATACCGCCTGGGTCAGCTCATTGTTGCCCGTGTCTGACTCGGGTATGGCATTATCGGGGTCAGCGGTCACCTTGAGGGTATAATCGCCAGCGTCTGGCGTCCAGCTGAAGTCAACCGAGGTCTCGGCGCCAGCGGCCAGTGAGGCAATGGTCTCGGTCTCAATCAGGGTAGTATCGGCGTGGAGGGTGACCGCAATGCCGGTCGCGGTGTCGGTGCCGTTATTCTTGACCGTGGCGGTGATGGTATTAGCCTCGTCTTCGTTAATGAAGGTGGGCAGTTCAATCTGGGTCGGCTCAAGCTCAGCCAGGCTGGCGGCGGGGGTGCCGAAGGCATAGACCCGCCCCTGGGCAACAGTAAATACCCGGCTGTTGGCGACGGCGGGTGATGAGCCGCCATAGACAGAGCTCCACAGCGTGGCGCCGGTGGTCGGGTTGAGGGCATAGGTCCCGTAGCTGCCGACACCGCTCCAGGCGTCTTTCAGGGTGCCGACTATCACCGCGCCATCGGCGACCGCCATGGAGCAGGTCCAGCCGCCGATGTCATCTATCTTCCAGAGCTGGCTGCCGTCACTGGCGTCAAAGCAGTAGGTCGCCAGGTCCCACCACCCCGGCGAACCGCCGGTGATATAGACCTTGCCGTCGGCGATGGCGGGGGTGGCATCGGTGCTCTGAATCGCTACCGATTCCCAGATGGTGGTGCCATCAGCCGCGTTTAGAGCGGAGAGATTGCCGGTACCGCCGAAGTTATAGGTGGCAAAGTAGACGACGCTATCGGCGATTGTTGCTGAGCCGGCGACGGGCAGGGAGGTGGTCTGGTGCCACACCTGACTGCCGCTGTCGGCGTTGACGCAGTAGATATGACCATTGCCTCCATAGACCCAGCTGGTGAGATATACCATGCCGTTATCATAGGCGGGGGTGCCCTGGGCATAGCCGGTCACGCTGAATGTCCAGGCATGCGAACCGTCGGCCTCATTGAGGCAGTAGTAACTGGCGCCTTCCCAGTCGCCGACAAAGACCTTGCTGTCGGCTACGGTAACGCTGCCGTTGGTCACTTCTTTGCCGGAGGGGATATCATAGCTCCAGTCTATGGAGCCGTCGGTAGCATCCAGGCTGTATATTTTAGTGCCACTGCCGATAAATACATTGCCACTGTGATAGGCCGGCGAAGACCAGGAGTCCCAGCTGGAGGCATCCAGTGCCGGGCTGGTCCACACTACCGCCCCGGTAGACTCGTTAAGGCAGGTAACATTATCGTTGGCGTAGACAAAGACCTGACTATCAGCCACCGCCACCGATGAAGACTCAGCCGCCCCGATGTCATCCGAGACCCAGAGCAGGCTGTTGTCGGACGGGGCGGTTGAGGTGGTGTTGCCGCTGTTGGCGGCATCCTGGTGGAACTGCGGCCACTCCGTGCCGCCGTTGGCGTTCAGCGTCACCCCGCCCAGCCCGGTAATTACGGCGACTAGAAGCAGGCCGCCAATAAGTCTGAATATCTTGCCCATCAGACACCACCTATTAAAAGTAAACTTGTCTAAAAACAAGTTTACTTGATTATAGAACTTGCTAACAGGGGGGTGTCAATGAGGTAACGGGCATTTTTAATGGGTTAGCGAGGGTATCCGGCTAATGGTGATTAAGTATCGGCGTTGTGGCCACTTTTTCGCAGGTCGATGAGTTCGTAGTCTATGCTCTCGGCTTCCAGCCGCCGTACCAGACCGGAGATTTCATCATCCACGCAGACGATGAGGGAAGCCAGGCCGCTGTTAGCCGCCTCAATGGCGGCTTCAGCCACGCCGTAGCGGTAGGCAGACTTAGTGTTGAGTTTCTTCAGGGCGACGATGGCTTCAATACCGATGGCGCCGGTCAGTTTTCTGCCGGTCAGTTCTTTCTCCAGGCGGTCGCGGTCAACCATCCCCGAGCCGCCGTGCTGGATGCCGGGTACTTTCAGGATGGTAACTTTACCTCGGTCCAGGCTGACGATGCCCTCGATGTTGGCCACGCCGACATCTTCACCGGCTCTGGCATTATTAGAAGCTATGCCTCTGGCGTTACCAGCTATCTTTCTGGTGGCAAAGAGCAGCCCGTCTTTCATTTCCAGCCCGACGGTCTGCCCCTGAGTCAAGTCGGCACCGGCGACGGCGGCACAGACCGAGATATTGGTCACCGCCTGCTCAATAGTGGTGTGGTAGCCCCTCAGCTCGCGCAGTGTTTTGATTATCCAGTTGACGCCTTTGGTGGTTACCCGGTATCGGGAGCGCCCCTCGGTCCGCAGCAGGTTCTCTTTGACCAGCTGGCGGGTGTAGTCTGATATGGCCTGGGGGGTAACCGCCAGCTTCTGGGCGATGTCCCGCTGCTGGATACTGGGGCCGCGGTTGGCAATCTCGACCAGTATCTGAAATTTGGTGGCCAGATTTTTATTGCGCAGTATCTCTACCATCAGAACTCCCCGAAATTCGCTAATATTATAGCAGTTTTTGCACCCGCCAAGGTGTTGTTTTATGATAGGGGTGAGGTATAGCTGGCGTGTTTTTCTTTCCCATAGGCTGTCTGCTTCTGGTCTTATTCATATTATTACTGCCCGTCCTGTTTCTGTTAATCTTCTTCAATATCACCACCTTCAGCTTGGGACAGCTGGGCGTCTCTCCGGAGACAGCGCTACTGATTCTGCTCTTTATCCTGATTGGCTCCATAATCAATATCCCCTTAACCAAAAAGACGACCTACTATGCCCGGCGGCGCCTTTTCGGCTGGTTTGAGGTGCCGGTGCGCTATGAGTCGGGGCTGGCCATAAATCTGGGTGGCGCCATTATTCCGCTTATTCTGTCTATCTATCTGCTCCTGCGGGTGCCGCTATGGCCAGTGGCGATTGCCACCGTAGTGATGATTATTATCTGTAAGTTCATGACCAGGGCGGTGCCGGGGCGGGGGCTGGCGATTCCCATGTTCATACCGCCGATATTGGCGGCGCTGCTGGCCATTTTGCTGGCGCGGGAGTTTGCCGCCCCCTGTGCCTATATCTCGGGGGTTCTGGGTACGCTGATTGGCGGCGACCTGTTGAACCTGGGGAAGGCGAGGAAGCTGGGGGCGGGGATGGTCTCTATCGGCGGGGCCGGTGTATTTGACGGCATCTTCCTGGTCGGAATTGTATCGGTGCTGCTGACCGCCTTCTTCGGCTAGCTCGGCGATTTTAAGTTGCCCAAAGAGAAAAGTATAAAGGTAGTATAATAAAAACAGGGTAATTAGCCGTAATGAGGGGGGAAGTGAAATGAAGACATTTGGTGAGCTCTTTCAGGCCGCTGACTGGAAGGCGGAAAAGCATGTCCCGGTAATGGAGTGCCCCGACAGGGTGAAAGCGGGCGAGTCATTTTCGGTGAAGGTCAGCGTGGGCAAGGAAATCGCCCACCCCAACACCACCGAGCACCATATCCGCTGGATTTCGGTCTATTTTCACGCCGAGGGGGAGAAGTTCCCTTATCAAGTAGGGCACTTTGAGTTCTCCGCCCACGGGGAATCAGCCGCCGGACCGAACCAGGGACCGGTCTACACCAATCATGAGGTGACGGCGTCGCTCAAGATTACCCAACCGGGCACGCTCTATGCGGCTGCCCAGTGCAATATCCACGGGCTGTGGCAGTCAAGCCGGGAGATTAAGCTAAGCTAGCACGGAATGGGTGAGGGACAGGTTGGTAACTTGGAGGCGAAAGATGAATAATCCTGAATTCAGGACGATGGGGCAGCAGTTTGGCCGCCGTTCCTGGGCAGAGCCCTGGAAAATCAAGATGGTGGAGCCAATTAAGATGACCACCCTGCCGGAACGGCAGAAGGCAATAGTTGACGCTGGCTATAACACCTTTCTGCTCCGTTCCGAGGATGTTTATATCGATTTACTTACCGATAGCGGCACCAGCGCCATGAGTGACCGGCAGTGGGCCGGTATGCTGCTGGGTGACGAGGCTTATGCCGGCAGTCGTAACTTCTACCATCTGGAAGAGGCGGTGCGGAAGTACTACGGCTACCGCTATATGGTGCCCACTCATCAGGGGCGTGGCGCCGAGCACCTGCTCAGCCGGGCATTAATCAAGCCCGGGCACTATATACCGGGCAATATGTATTTCACCACCACCCGCCTGCACCAGGAGCTGGCGGGCGGCACATTTGTCGATGTTATCATTGATGAGGCACACGACCCGGCCAATCTTCATCCCTTCAAGGGCAATATTGACCTGGACAAATTAGAGTCACTGATTAAGCGGGTCGGCGCGGCTAATATCCCCTATGTCAGCCTGGCCGGAACGGTAAATATGGCCGGTGGGCAGCCGGTGAGTATGGCCAACCTGCGGGCACTGCGCGAGCGGTGTAATCGTTATGAAATCCCCATCTATCTGGATGCCACCCGCATGGTGGAGAACGCCTTCTTTATCCAGGAGCGGGAGAAAGGGTATGCCGGCAAGTCTATCGCCGCCATTCTCAAGGAATTCTGCAGTTATACCGATGGTGCCTGGATGAGTGCCAAGAAGGATCATCTGGTCAACATCGGTGGCTGGCTGGCCGTTAACGACAGCGAGCTTTTTGACATCCTGCGCAATATGGTGGTCATCTATGAGGGGCTGCACACTTACGGTGGCATGGCCGGGCGTGATATGGAAGCCCTGGCCATCGGTATTACCGAGTCGGTGGCTGATGACCACGTGCGCTCCCGCGTGGAGCAGGTCAGATACTTGGGCAGCCTGCTCATCAACTGGAATATCCCCATAGTGCAGCCGGTGGGCGGTCACGCCGTCTTCTTGGACGCCAGAAGTATCTATTCCCATCTGTCTCAGGACAAGTTCCCGGCGCAGACGCTGGCGGCCGAGCTCTATCTGGATTCGGGCATTCGGGGTATGGAGCGGGGCATCGTCAGCGCCGGGCGAGACCCCGAAAGCGGCGACCACCGCTATCCGTCTCTGGAGCTGACCCGTCTGGCCATCCCCCGCCGGGTATACACCCAGGCCCATATGGATGTCGTCGCTGAGTCAGTCAGGGCGGTGTATGATAACCGGGAGAAGACAAAGGGCTTGAAGATGGTATATGAGCCCAAATACCTGCGCTTCTTCCAGGCACGCTTTGAGCTTATAACTTAATAGCGCTACTGATAAGAGATTATAAATAAGAGGTTGAGTGTAGGCCGTACAGGTCTCGAACCTAGTCCATAAAAAATTACAATCGGTGTCAATTTGGCGGTAGGGAAACGAACTATGGTAAAGCTACACAAATTGAGCTTATTGTTGGTGCTGCGTGCTGATATTATCTATTTAGGCTTAGCAAGCCTCACCTTAACTGCCTGTGGACGACCATCACGTCCCTGACCTTTCTCAAATTCCACTTCCTGCCCTTCGCTGAGGCTATTAAATTCCACTTCTTCAAGATCGTTGCGATGGAAGAAGAGGTCTTCTTCCTGCTCCGTCTTGATAAATCCAAAACCACGATCCATGAGCCGTCTGATTGTACCCTTTGGCATAAGACACCTCCGTTCAAATCCACTAGCCGGGATTTAAAACTATTATAACACGTAGTTATTGGTTTGATGCGCCTATTTTCTTAGAATATCCGCTCTGGCAGCAAATAAAAGTATAATGTAAAAGGTAACGATTTTATTCCGGTATGTTAGTCACTAAATCTGATTGGGAGTTATTGTATTCAAATTGGCCTCCATATAGAACAATGAACAAATATCACACAAGAGAGGTGATTTTAAATCATAGAAAAAGTTATCTGAGAAGCCCAACCGTATGAAGGCCTTTAAATTTAATCGCTCACAGCTGAGGTCACAAAACAAGCTATTGTTACCTTAACCAACTGGGCGGGATAGTCATAGGATAATATGCCAAGCAAGTGGGCCCTCAATCTTTTTGTCTTTTTTGCCCTTGGGGGGCACTATTCTCACCGCATCGGTTCCCTTGAAGTTCTTACTATCCAGAGTCTGGCCGGTCAAGATGGCTTCAGTGTCACCCTCGCCTATGCCAGTTTCCTGAGTCTTAAAGTGCAGGATCATATCGATGTCACCATCGCCGTCCACGTCCTCAAGGGCATCATGGACCGGCGCAGCTTCATTGCCCTCCTTACCGAAAAGTACCGTAGTGGCATTGACACTGGCAGCATCGAAGTCACCAGTGGTCAGGATAGCCACCGGGATTACCCCCTTGCTATCCGGATTGATGGAGTTGGGCTCTGAGCCTGGCTTGATGTCAATTTCGATGTCCAGTATGAAAACGGCGGTAACGGTCTTGTCATCATCCATGGTGACGGTCTCAGGGTTGGTTGAGCCGGAAAGGGCGCCTTCCCAGTGGTCAAATTCCCAGCCGGTATCGGGGTCGGCGGTAAGGGTCACCTCGGTATCATCGCCCTGATAGTAGGGAGGCGATGGGTCTTGGTCTACATCACCATCACCCTCAATGTTTATCGTCAGCGTGTATTCAAGCCGTTCCCCATACACATAGGCCGAGCCGGAGTTGGTAACATTACCATCGCCTTGATAGGCCCCGACCGCCACCGTGTCCCCGCTGATGGACACGGAATATCCGAAGAAGTCGTCTTGTGCGCCGTCACTGGGGGTCAGCTTGGTCTGCTGGCTCCAGGTGGAGTCGGTGCGCTCGAACACATATGCCGAGCCGGAAGAGATGCTATCAACATCGTTTCGATAGGCCCCGACCAGTGCGGTGTCCCCGTTGATGGACACGGAAATTCCGAAGTAGTCGTATGCCGCACCGTCATCGGCGGTCAGCTTCTGCTGCTGGCTCCAGGTGGTGCCGGTGCGCGTGAACACATAGGCTGAGCCGGAAGAGGTGCCATCATCATCGTCTTCATGAGCCCCGATCACCGCGGTATCCCCGCTGGTGGACACAGAAACTCCGAATAAGTCACCTGCTGCACCGTCATCGGCGGTCAGCTTGGTCTGCTGGCTCCAGGCGGAGTCGGTGCGCTCGAACACATAGGCTGAGCCGGAAGAGGTGCCATCATCATCATCCCAATAAGCCCCGACCACCGCCGTATCCCCGCTGATGGATACGGACTTTCCAAAGAAGTCGCTTGACGCGCCGTCACTGGCCTTAAGCTCGGCCTGCTGGCTCCAGGTGGAGTCGCTGCGCACGAAAACATAGGCTGAGCCGGAGTTGGTAACTTTACCATCGCCTAGCGTAGCCCCGACCACCGCCGTATCCCCGCTGATGGATACGGAGTATCCGAATAAGTCGACTGGTACACCGTCACCGGCAACCAGCTTCTGCTGCTGGCTCCAGGTGGAGTCGCTGCGCGTGAACACATAGGCCGAGCCGGAATTGCCGCCCTGATCATCGTCTCCTGCAGCTCCGACCACCACGGTGTCGCCGCTGATGGATACCGACATGCCGAACTGGTCCCCTCCCGCACCGTCACTAGCAAGCAGCTTGGCCTGCTGGCTCCAGGTGGTGCCACTGCGCACGAACACATAGGCCGAGCCTTTACTACTATCGTCTTGCCAAGCCCCGACCACCGCGGTGTCCCCGCTGATGGACACGGAATATCCGAAGTAGTCGTTTGCCGCACCGTCACCGGCGGTCAGCTTGGTCTCGGTGCCATCTGCGCTGACCGGTGCCATGGGCAACACCAACGCCAGAACAACCGCTAAAGAAAGAGCCAGTAACCTTTTCACAGTTTCCCCCTTTTCAGGTTAATTCCCCAGATGTATTCGGTAGATTATTCGTAGCCGTGGGTGACTTGAGTCACCGTGCCATTCTCATTAACTATGTAGGTGCCCTTGGTGTACCGGTTGGCAGTATAGTTGACCAGACCTTCCTGCATGCCATCACCCTTTATATCATGCCCGAAGAGGATATATCCGTCCTTGTCGAAAGCGGGGATATACGGATATCCATCCTGGTCTGTCACCTTGCCGGCGCCACAAGTCGAGGTGTCGGGAAAGGCACTCATATCGTTGGTAGCTACTGTGTCTACTGGATTAGGTAATTCACTCAACTGGTTATCAACCATCATGGCGACCACAGCGCTCTGTATGTTCTGCTCCTCAGTTAATGCTGCCTCCGCTTCTCCCCGACCGATGAACCGGCCCACATTAGGGATGACTATTGCCGCCAAGGCACCGAGGATAGCAACCACAATCAACAGCTCAATCAGGGTAAAACCCTTCTGCCGTCTTTTGGGTACCCTCATTTGCTGACCTCCCCGCCCACCTTGTTCCCTCTCCAAAAAAGCCCTTCAGATCACACATGTTTGATAGTTGGGAGATTTCCTTTTCACTATAACTATTGAGGCACTTTGATATACTTTAGCAACCCCCGCTGTGACTGTCAATTCAATAATATAACAATAATATAACAATAATATAACAATAAATAACAATAATAATATAACAATATTGTAATAGAAACGACGCATTGGCCATGGCTTCTTTAGCGCGTGTGCCGCTACCTCAAGGAATAGCCAGCATAACCAGTTTCTCTGGGCAGCCGTTAACTATCATACAAGTGTGGCATATAGTCGCGGCATTAAAGAAACAAAAGGCGGTTAGCAGTGAGTTCCTACCGCCTGTTGGAATTTTTGTTGTGTCGGTGAGGCAATCGGGCTAGCCCTTGGGTGCCAGATCAAGGAAGGTTAGCGCAATGTTGTTGTAAACGACAGCCGTAGTAATCACGACATACGGTACCAGAAAAACAACAAAGGCGGCCCGTCCGAAGCCTTTAAAGCCAAATTTGGAGTGAAGGTATTGAATAGAAACAGCTGCCAATAAGAGAGCAGTCACGGCAGCTATATCAAGCAAGAACAGCCCGGTAAACCCGCCCATTTGTAGAGCCCAGTTGGCAAGGGGGCCGCCCTCGCAG
>Ga0209427_10002860_pt1 | contig 20245 bp, 16 predicted proteins | sample DeeMarSWOR136_30_FD_187465 | JGI IMG/M metagenome (GOLD analysis project Ga0209427, IMG submission 187465) | Marine sediment microbial communities from White Oak River estuary, North Carolina - WOR-1-36_30 (SPAdes) (version 2) | ecosystem: Environmental > Aquatic > Marine > Intertidal zone >...
GAGAGAACGGTCGTGATCAGCTCTGCCTCCAAAGAATATCTGATACCCGGAGCAAGAGTCGGATACGTGATTTCTGCTGAAGAGACATTTGCCAGCAATTGGATGCCTAAAATGATCCGCTCTTTCTCATCCTCTCCGAATGTTTTGGGACAGAAAATACTTGTCGATTTTCTGAAATACGAGGTGGAAGATCTAGAAAACGGTCAACCCCCTCGGCTCATCACGGAAATCAAAAAGGAACTCAGAGCCCGCTGCGAGCTCATTCTGTCTGTTCTGAGGGAGAAGGGATTTTCGCTCGCCGGAAGGGATAAAGATTTTCCCTCTGGCGCGATCAGTGTCTTGGTCAAAATCCCTGATGATATTGAAGTCGACGATAAAGCGTTCATCCAAAAAGCCATGGATCTGGAACAATTCAGCGCTGTGCCAGCATCTGTGTTTGGTGCACCCCGGTGCATCAGACTGGGCTATGCCGGCATGCCCCGAGAAACCATCAAAAGGTTCGCCCAAAATCTTCAGACTGTTCTGGACCATTTCAGGAGTTGATGTCGAAATTTCAGCATGACCATCCTTTTGGAATCGTCCTGTAAAAGTCTTTGGGCTTTTTGGTATAATAATCGGTCCAAAACAACAATCTTTGAACAATTCAGGATATCTGATATCAAAAAAACACACGAGAAATGAGGCACGAGATGAGCCAAGAGAATGATCTCGAAAAATTTGCCAAAGAACTCCAAGAACAGATAATGGAACAGATCAAGAGGCGATATTCACAAACCGTGATCGAACACTGGCAAAATCCCAGAAACTTCTCAAAAATGGACCATCCGGATGGCTACGCCCAATTAAAGGGATCCTGTGGGGATACCATGGAGATGTATTTAAAAATGAAGAACGATGTCATCAGGGAATGCACATTCCAGACAGATGGCTGTGGAACGACAATCGCTTGCGGAAGCATAACCACCGAACTTGCCAAAAATATGACTTTCACCCAAGCACTCGGGAGTATTTCTGCAAATGAAATTTTGAAAAGACTCGGTGGACTGCCGGAAGCAGATGTCCATTGTGCCCAACTGGCGTCAGAGACTTTTCGCCGCACTCTCGCTGATTATCTCTACAAAAAACAGGCACCTTGGAAAAAACATTATAGGAAGCCTTGAACTGAATCTCTCAAGCCCATTCATTTTGGAGCTTTATGATGAAAGAATGCCAAGAAAAACAAAACCTCCAGAAGTGCAACTGCACTTGGGAACCTTGCAGCCGGAAAGGAATTTGCTGCGAGTGCATCCAATATCACTGGAACATGAAAGAGCTTCCAGCTTGTCTTTTCCCCGACGACGTGGAAAAAACATACGACCGATCTCTTCGCCGATTCATCGAAATTTGCAAGGATCAGCTTTAAACAGACAGAAAAATGGAAAAGGAAGAAACAAATCGTCTTTACATCTACGGCCCCGTGCCATCAAGACGTCTGGGATTTTCGCTAGGGATCGACATCATTCCTTACAAAACCTGTTCTCTTGACTGCATCTATTGTCAACTCGGGAGCACAAAACAGAAAACCTTTCAAAGAAAAAAATATTTTTCTGAGAGAATTGTCCTGAAGCAAATCAAACAAATCCTCGACTCTGACCAGAAAGTCGACTACATCACTTTCTCTGGTTCTGGAGAACCAACACTGAACTCATCTCTTGGAAACCTCATCAAAAAAATAAAGGAAATCACTACCATTCCTGTCGCTGTGTTAACCAACGGCACCCTTCTCACGAAAGAAAGCGTCAGAGAGGCTCTGCTCCATGCGGATTTGGTCATACCTTCTCTGGACGCAGCAACACAAGAGGTGTTCGACCGAATCAACAGACCCCATCCCTCTTTAAAAATTCGAAAAATCATCGAGGGACTGAAAAAATTCAGGCAGGATTTTAAAGGATCGATCTGGCTTGAGATTCTCTTGGTCAAGGGTATAAACGATTCCCCTCCGCACATCCAAAAACTCAAGGAGGCTGTCATCGAGATCGATCCCGAAAGAATTCAGCTCAATACAGTGGTTAGACCGCCGGCAGAAGACTTTGCTCGGCCTCTAAGTCTATCAGAGATGGAGACTGTTAAAAAAATTTTCGGAAAAAAAGCTGAAATTATCGCTGAATTCGACAAAATTCAACATACGCCTTCATCACTCAATCTCAAGGATGCGGTGCTGGCAATGGTTCAAAGGAGACCTGTGACTCTCCAGGACATGGCAGTGTCTTTGGGAAAGCACAAGAATGAACTGATAAAATATGTCGATATGCTCATCAAAGAGGATAAAATTAGGCTCGCCACACATGAGGGCCAAAAATATTATGAGCCCTTCTTCTCTGGAAATCACAAGATAAAACATCACAAGGGAAAAGAATGAGAGACGTTAAGGATTTTTCAAAACAGGAAATTCGGGAGCTTCTGATCGATGCAGCCAAGAATTGGCTCGCTCATGACGGTCTATGGTTTCGGGCCGTGGAGGATAAATTCGGCATAGAGGCCGCCATGGAGCTCGACAGGAAAGCCTGGGAACAATTCACGGTTATCGAAGCAAAGAGAATCATGGAAAGACTCGGAATGTCTCCAGGAGGAGGTGTTCCCGCCCTCATCCAAGCTCTCAAATTCAGGCTCTATGCCCATATCAATGTTCAGGAGATTATCGAAGCGAGTGAAACGCGATGTGTCTTCCGAATGAACCGCTGTCGCGTTCAGGAGGCACGGAAGAGACAGGGACTTCCTGATTTCCCCTGCAAATCAGTAGGGATTGTGGAATACAGCGGGTTTGCCAAGATCATTGATCCCAGGATTCAGACCCGGTGCCTTGTTTGCCCCCCGGATCGGCATCCTCCAGATGTCTGGTGTGCCTGGGAATTTACCCTTGGATCTATGAACACCTGACCAGGCTTATTCATGGACTTTCCATACATCCCCGAATTCACAGCTTCCGTCTCTACTTCTTATCTCAGAGTACCTGTGTTTAGGGAGGACTCAGGTTAAAAAGATTCTTTTTTTTTTACATAATTTATGGTAACGTAATGTTTCTCCAAATATTTCAAACACCATTTCCAAGTGCAAGGATTCAGAAAAAAGTTGAGAGAACTCCCTCCCTCTCTTCGAGTCATTTTCAGACCTCAAAAGATTTAAATCATTCCTAAAGGAGTCATTATGTTCGATAATGCCCATTTCGCTCGAGCAAAAAAATTCTGGCACATGGGAAGATTCTACGATTGGGCCGAAGCAAATATTCACGCCATGAGCCATGCCCTCCATTACGGAACATCTGTGTTCGAAGGTATCCGTGCCTATAAAACAGCAAAAGGACCCGCTGTTTTCCGCCTTTCCGATCACCTGGAACGGTTTTCTTATTCCGCTTCTCTTTTGAAGATGGATGTCCCCTATACCAAGAGTGAGATTGCAGAAGCTATAAAGCTCGTTATCCAAGAAAATCAACTGGAATCGGCATATATCCGCCCCCTTCTCTTCTATGCCTATGGAAACTTAGGCCTTGTGCCCAAATATTCGCCAGTTGAGCTCATGATTGCAGCCTGGGAATGGGGAGCTTATCTCGGTGATAAAACAGAAAAGGGTGTGCATGTCTATCTCCTGCCCTGGAGAAGAATCCACCACAGCCAATTTGATATGAAGGCTAAACTCGGAGGATTGTACATTCTGTCCACGATATACGGCACTCTAGCTCGAGAGAAGGGCTTTGACGAAGCGGTGTTTTTGAACCTCGAAGGCAATGTGGCCGAAGGACCTGGCGAGAACATCCTCATCGTCAAAGATGGTGTCCTGAAGACAAACGATGTGACGGAGTCTATCCTGGAAGGCATAACCCGAACAAGCGTCCTCGAGATCGCAGAGAACATGGGTATCCCAACCACGATCGGTCCTATAACCAAAAAGGAGTTCCTTCAAGCTGATGAAGTGTTCTTTTCAGGCACTGCTGTGGAACTTGCCCCGATTGTTCGGGTCACAGACGATTCTGACCCTGATGAGCCTGCCAAGGAATACTCGATCGCCAATGGTCAAATCGGCGATATTACCGAGCGACTCATAGAGGCCTACAAGGAGATCGTCTCCGGAGAGAATAAAAAATATGAAGCCTGGCTTTCCTACGTGAACGATTGACACACATACCGCATCGACTTCTGTCCTCCGGCTCTTCGACAGCAAGTATCTAAGGAAATGATCCATATGACACATCATGGGTTCTCAAGAAACGGATTTGCAGATTCTGCACCCCATAGGAATGATAAAGGCACATACATCTTGGTCATAGAGCTGACTAAAACCCAGAAAATAAAAGCGGGTAAACTCCCGGGAACAGAATTCAAAAAGGGAATGTATCTGTACATCGGAAGGGCCAAGAGAGCGCTCCAGACCAGGCTTGAACGGCATCTGCGCAGCCAGAAGAAAGCCCATTGGCATATAGATTTTTTGTTGAACAGGGCCCACATTAAAGAAATCTGGATGAAAGAGAATTTTTTCGATGAATGCCAAACAGCAAAAAGAATCAGAGGACTTTTTCCGTCTGTTCAGCTGGCACAAAATGGATTTGGTTCATCAGACTGCCGCTGCTCCGGCCATCTTCTTTATTCTCCCAATGGCCTGGAGGAGCTCAAATCAGTAAGAAAGAGCATCCTGTTTAAGAAGGTGAAAACCAATGGAAATTGTGTATAGGCCAATCGGGACCGTCCATTCTCCTTTCAAAGTCAAAGAAGACATCAAAAAAGCCCGCTGTATCGATCCCAGAGGCTTTGATTCTGTTCAAGGCCAACTTGAGATTTTCTCGGAATTTTCAGAGGGCTTGAAAGATATCGATGGATTTTCCCATATTATCCTCATCTTTGCTTTCCACAAAGCTGAGATCCACCGTCTGTATGCACATCCCCCTTTTGATGGCAAGAAAAGAGGAGTTTTTTCCACTCGAAGTCCCAGCAGGCCCAATTCCATCGGGGTTACTGTGCTTACATTGTTGAAAAGAAAGCGAAATGTTCTGAGGGTATCAGGAGTGGATATGATAGAGGGCACTCCCATCCTGGACATCAAACCGTATACACCTAGGGAACAAAAACCAGACGCAAAATTCGGCTGGCTGGAACAATGGATCACTCCCCTAAAAAACCTCGAAACCAATACAAAAAAATGACCCAATGGAAATCATTCCTCAGAGCCGATCCCAGTGCCTGGCTCCTGGAAAAAGATAATCCCTCTGTCCAGGTAATAGCCCTAAAAGAGCTCCGAGGACATCTAGAATCCAGCATGGAAGTCCAAACCGCCAGAGAGAATATCATGAAAAACGGGGTGGTTTCGAGGATACTGACCAGACAGAATGCGGGTGGATATTGGGAAAAGGCTGAGGATTTCTACATCCGAACCAAGTACAAAGGCACAGTCTGGCAGTTCATCATCCTTGCAGAGTTGATGGCCGACCAGAACGACAGCCGGATAAAGAAAGCAGGCGAATTTATTCTTGAATGGTCACAGGATCGAGAAAGCGGCGGCTTCGCCTACACGGGAAGCAAAAAAAACGGAGGAATTCACAGCGGCGTCATTCCTTGTTTGACCGGGAATATGACATGGAGCCTGATTCGGTTCGGCTATTTGGACGATCCTCGTGTGAAAAAAGCCATCCGTTGGATCACCACCTACCAGAGATTCGACGACGGCACAGAAAGGGTTCCCCAGGGTTGGCCGTATGAAAGATTCAAGCAATGCTGGGGAAAACACACCTGCACCTTGGGTGTGGTGAAAGCATTGAAGGCGCTGTCGGTTGTTCCTCCAAAAAGGAGGAATAAGGATGTTGAAATTTTCATCCAAAAGGCTGCAGACTTCATCCTGAGGCATCATCTGTACAAAAGAAGCCGAGACCTGACCCGGGTGGCCAAGCCTAAATGGACGAAACTGGGATTTCCCTGGATGTGGGACACGGATGTACTGGAAATGCTGCTCATCCTGACCCGCCTGGGATTTAAGGATGAGAGGATGCAGGAAGCCCTCGACCTTGTGGTATCCAAACAGGATGGGCAGGGAAGATGGAACCTGGAAACAACTTACAATGGCCGCTTCCAAGTCGATATCGAGCGTAAGGGCAAACCCAGCAAATGGGTCACTCTGAATGCGTTAAGGGTGCTAAAGGGATACTATGGATAATCTTGCCTGAAACTTTTTATTTAAGTGATTCTGGGCATCTCTCACCAGGTTCAAAGGTCACATTCGCATTCTCCAGCACTGAGGACAGAGCTGGCGACTTCCCCTCCGCAGTATTTATGGACCAACTGGCTCAGGTCTTTAACGATCTCTTCCATTTCCTCACCTCCGACGGGAGGTAACCCTTCTGACACCAGGAGTACATCCTGACTCTGCTCAGTCATCTTTGTCTTTTCGCTTTCTCTCCAATTCCATCTGCGGCAGAGAACCTCGTTCTGATCTGCATAGATGACTTCTCCTTCCCTTGCTGTATGCACCTCATCGGATCCTAAGGGCATAAAGACCTCATTCCCCCTTGCAAATCTCAAGACGATATCTCCATCCACCTTTGCTAAATCATCACCGCCGACAGGAACCATGTACTTGAGGGAGATATAATTGTATATATCCACTATTTTGTTAATGGGTCGAAGATCTCTTCCATCTAGCGTCATCACGTAAAGATTCTCCACAGAACTTCGATGTCTTTTCGGTTTAGCCCCAAAAGAAATAAACGCTCTTCTCCATGATTGGATTTTGGCGTGGTGTATCAGACTTTCATGATCGAAGCGGGATCGGATATCTTCCTGAGCTTTCCTGATTAAATGCCAGATCTCAGGACAGGCTCCCCGATTGTCAATACCTTTAACAACCACGGTTCCCACCCTAAGGCCGGGAAAAGCCTCCAATACCTCAGGCAAGACTTTAAACATCAGAAGTCTATTTACTTTCTTTTAAAAGGTCGTCAGCTGTCGATCTGATCAAGTCCCAGGCTGCCCGAACGTGGCGTTCCTCTGTCATTCGGGCAGCGACGGACAATCTCAGCACATATTTCCCCCGAAGAGTCGTTTGAGTCAAGAGCAGCTTTCCTGTCTGGTTGAGCTCTTCCAAAAAGACTCTGTTCAGCTCATTGAGTTCCTTTTCGCTTCTTCCATCATTCAGCCGGAAGCAGACCAAGCTCACTGTTACAGGCGCCATGAGCTCGAATTGTGAGTGGCTCTCGATCCAACCTTTGAACATCTCTGCCAACCGGATATGCTCCCGCACAACTTCCTGCAATCCCTCTACACCATAAGAACGGAGCACAAACCACAACTTCAGGGCCCTGAACCGTCTTCCCAATTGGATCCCCCAATCACGAAAATTCTTAACCTGAGCATCCACACCTGTCTTGAGGTACTCAGGGTGAATCTCGAACGTTCGAACCAGGGTTCCTGTATCTTTGACAAAATAGGCCGAGCAATCGAAATTGGTCAACATCCACTTGTGGGGATTGAAAACAAAGGAATCCACCCGTTCAATCCCATCCAGCATCCAATTTTTTTCCGGCAGAATCGCAGCCGTTCCGGAAAAAGCCGCATCCACATGCAACCACACGTTTTGATCCTCACAGATCTTTCCGATGGGGACCAGCGGGTCCACGGCTGTGGAAGAGGTGGTCCCGATCGTGGCCACAACACAGGCTGGATGGAGTCCCTTATTTTTGTCTTCGACGATTGCCTCCTCGAGCTTTTCCGGAATCATTGCAAAATTCTCATCCGTTGGAATTAGGCGAAGGTTTTCTATGCCGTAACCGGCTATCTTGACCCCTTTTTCGATGCTGGAGTGTGTTTCTTCTGATGCGTAAACCATGAGGGGACTTTTCATCCCTTTTATGTTTGCTTCAAAATCCGTTGCTTTTTCTCTTGCTGAAAGGAGTGCAACCAAAGTGGCTGTGGAGGCCGTGTCTTGAATAACCCCAACCATTTCCTCTGGTAATCCCAGCATCTTTTTCAGCCACTCCGTCACGACCTCTTCCAATTCTGCAGCTGCGGGAGACGTCTGCCAAACCATGCACTGAGCACCCATCCCGGCTGTAAGCAGTTCAGCCAAGATGGAGGGAGGACTGTTGTTGGCTGGAAAATAGGCAAACCAAGAGGGATGCTGCCAGTGGGTCATTCCAGGAAGGATGATCTCCTCAAAATCCTTAAAAATCCTCTCCATAGGCTCTGCTTGAAGAGGGGGGCTTTCTGGGAGTCTCTTCCTGATATCCCCGGGGCTCACAAAAGATTTTACGGGAAATTCATCAATTCTATCAAAATAATCCACCACCCAATCCACAAATTGATAGCCGAATTGCCGGAAAGAGTCTCTGTCCATTGCTCAACTCCTTTGCTTTTTCTCGTTTTATTCTAAAAAATATGCTCTGTGCAGTCAAAAATTTACTGGATTTTGCCTGTATCTTTTTTCATTCACCCATAAAATCGGGGAAAAATGCTTTTTTTTGGCAATAAACCTGTCCTTTAATAAAGAAATTTATCCACTATAAAAAATTTTAAAAAAATTGTTGAATTTGACATTATTTTTATGATATAATTATAAGCTAAGTTACAAAAGGGGAACAAAAAAAGAGCCAGATTTCGAGATATTTTTCTATCTTCTTTTTTAACAATGACTTATATCTAAAGAGCCTCTATTTAGCCCTTTTTAGCCTGCTTGAATCAAGTAAAAGAAACGCCAAAAAAATCCATTTTATATTCGATTTTTCTGTTTTCCCCCTAAAAGAGCGAAAAAGATCACAAATTTCAGATAATTCAGCAACTTTTTTACCGAAAGACGCGTATATATAGATGGAATGACAAAAATGAGAGAAAAAAAAGGGCGAGCAAAGAGGAACTCCCTCCTTTTTTACCCTCCTTTTAGCGAAGGATTTTACATAGATCCCTTAACCTCTTAATCCATCCCCTCAAAGGCTGCCGTATTCACCATAAGGTTGAAGGCAGCCTCTCTATTCAGGGAATCTTTCCCCTCTTCCTTTTTTTAGAAATTTTTTGGATTTTTTATAAATAAATTCCGATTAATCGTTGTGTCCCAAGAAGAGCTGTGATAAACTTTATTCCTCTTTGACAATCTAACTGAAAAGTCTAAAGGGCAGGGAAGTCCGTGAGAGGCGGACACAGCCCCCGCTACTGTAATCGGGGACGAAATCCAGCTTATGCCACTGTTCTCCTTAGAGAATGGGAAGGCCTGGAACAAGGACGATCCGAGAGTCAGGAGACCTCCCTTTAACTTTAAGAGCCCTTCTTCGGGAGGAAGATTGGGTCGTTTTTTTTTACTTAACAAAACGGGGGCAAAAGTTTAAGGAGGAAATCCATGTGGACTCAAATTTTAGCCTTTGTCCTCATTGCAACATTCCTGCCATTCTGCTTGATAGCCAAACAAGATGAGACACAAAAGACCGATCTCCAGCATGAGATCGTCGTCACAGCCAGTCGCATAGAAACTCCCACAAAAGAAATCGCGACCTCTGTAACAGTCATCACCAAACAAGAATTGGAGCAGACGAAAAAAACGTTTGCCATCGAGGCTCTCCAGGAAGTCTTGGGGCTAACTATCCTTCAATCTGGAGCCGTTGGCAGCTCGGCATCCGTGATGCTTCGAGGAGCCAACTCCGAGCATACGCTTGTGATGATAGATGGAGTGGAAGTCAATGATCCTATCACTCCCAGCCGGACCTATGATTTCTCTCACATAAGAGTAGAAGGTATCGAACGAATCGAGATCCTCCGGGGACCCCAAAGCACCCTTTATGGTTCCGATGCCATGGCCGGAGTGATCAACATAATAACTCAAAAAGGCCAGGGAAAGCCTCGGTTTCAACTTTCTTCTCTTGGAGGGTCTTACGGGACATTTTCCGGCACTGCCGGACTAACAGGCAGCATAGAAAAACTCCACTATTCCTTCTGGGCATCAAGCCTAACATCTCAAGGTTTTTCAGCTGCCAACGCCGCACTCGAGGGAAACAGCGAGGCTGATGGATACAAGAATCTTTCTCTGTCCTTCAGAACGGGCTACAAAGCTTCTGATAATATCGATCTGGATATTTCAGCACGCTTCATTGATACCCATTCCGATATCGACAATTATGGCAGTGCCTTTGGCGACGATCCGAACAACATCCAAAAATACGATTCGCTTTATCTGAAGGGACTCATCCGAGGACTTTTCCTCAAAAACAGATGGGAGCAGAAATGGACCCTCTCCTATATCCATTCTAACAGAGAAACGGATAATCCTACAGATGAGCAACACATGTTTGACGCGGACCGCTCTCACTATAAAAGTCATTCGATTAGACTGGACTGGCAGAACAACCTTTTTCTGCACAAATCCAACACCTTGACATTGGGGGGAGAATACCAACAAGAACAGGGAGAATCCGAGAGCATATGGGGACTATCCATAAGTTCTTTTCCACAGAATAAAGCCCAAAACACAGGAGTCTACATCCAGGATCAAATGAGATTCACAGGTGTGTTTTTTCTGACGGCAGGAATTCGGCATGATTCCCACAGCCAGTCCGGCCCTTCGACAACCTACCGGATCGCACCAGCTTTTTTTGTCCGACAGACAAACACGAAGCTGAAGGCAACCTATGGCACAGGATTTAAATCCCCTTCCCTCTACCAGCTCTATGCTCCCGCAAACATCTGGGGGCCCATCGGGAATAAAACCCTCATGCCCGAAGAAACAACAAGCTGGGACTTAGGGATCGAGCAGGACCTCTGGGATGGAAAAGTCCGCCTTGATGGGACGTACTTCTCCAGCCGTTTCGAAAACTTGATCGAATACGACTATACGCAGGGTTACATCAACATAGCCAAAGCCTCCTCCAAGGGTGTAGAATTTGGTTTCAGATTTGCTCCTGCAGAAAATCTTATCCTCTCTGCTTCCTACTCTCACATCGTGGCAAAGGACCGGAATACAGAAGAGGCGCTTCTGAGAAGGCCAAAAGACAAATTTACAGCCAGTCTGAATCTCGGTTTTTTGGCCAAGGGGCGGCTTGTTCTATCTTTAATCCATCTCGGAGCAAGGGATGACCTGGAATGGATTGACTGGATCTCGACCAGAGTTCAGATGGACGCCTTCACTCTGCTTAACGCTGCCACATCCTGGAATATTCTACCACATATTCAACTTTACCTTCGTCTGGAAAACATCCTGAATCAACAATATGAATTGATCAGAGGTTACGGCACGCCCGCGTTCTCGGCCTACGGAGGATTCGAAATCCGACTTTGAATTTGACTTTTGCCTCCCTTTTCTCGTATATTAATCCTCAAGGGATTCGATGACCAGGAGATATAGAAAGAATTTCAACATTGCTTTCCTTTTCATTTTCCTCGGACTTATCCTTTCCATCAACTACATCCACACCGAAGACACCCTGCAGAGGAGTAACTCTTGTCCTGCCTGTCAGTTCCAGAATTCCACTCTTGCTACATCTCAGATCGATTTCTTCCATCTTCCTCAGCTCTCTGTCCTGGAAATCATCAAGGTCTTCGAGTCCGTTCATATCCAACAGCTTGTTTACATCACGCCTTCTTCGAGATCACCTCCTCAAAGCTGATCCTCCTTCACAACCTCCGGAGAAGTCCTAACTTCTCTGGCGATCTAAATCTCTAATGAGGAGGTCGAATGACAAGAAGAAGATTATCCGTCATTTTATTAAGCCTATGCCTCCCTGTCTTCCTCATGGGTCAAGCAGCGGAAAAGGAGGTTCTTACTCTCGACGAATGTATAACCTTGGCCATTCAACAGAATCCGCTCATTCTTTCTTCGTTGCAGCAGTACAACGCTTCTCTGGCGCGCGTCAATCAGGCGAAGGCGATTCCTCAGCCGTCCATCAACTGGGACTCGGATCTACAGCCAAAACTTTTCGATTTCAAAGGCACTGGAGAATGGTACTTCGGCATAAGCCAGTCTGTCGAGTTTCCCGGCAAAAGACATCTTCGAGGAAAGATCGCATCTAAAGAAGCTAATCAATTCCTCCAAGAAATCGAACTTCTCAAGATCGATATTGTCTTTCAGGTAAAGCAGGCCTTTTACGGGCTTCTCCTCTCTCAAGAAAAACTCAGGTATGCTCAACAGAACCTAGATCTTGCTCAGGATTATCTAAAAAAGGCAGAGCTGAAGTTCGATGCAGGAGATGTGGCAAAAGTGGAAGCATTAAGGGCCAAGGTAGAAGCCTCAAAGGCTGCCAACGAAGTGAGGATTGCCAATAACGATGTTAGACTTGCCAAGGCCATGTTGAACTTTCTTTTAGCGAGAAAAAAATATGCTCCCCTCGAAATAAAGGGCAATCTGAAAAGAGCTCCCATAAGCCTGGATGTGGACAATCTTGTAGAGAGGGCATTGTCCTTCCGTCCTGAGATGAAGGGAATCAACATCGCGATCGAAAGAGAAAAGCTCTCTAAAAAACAGGCATATATGAGTTATCTGCCCGACTTTGAGTTGGGTATCAACAAACATCGTGTGTTAGGAGAGGGGGAGTGGTGGGATTTTACACTCTCCTTTCCCATACCTCTTTTTTTCTGGCAGCCCAAAAAGGGAGAGATCGCAGAGGCTGAAGCCAATATCAGATCTTTGGAAAAAGAAAGCGAACACCTGGGAAATGCGATCACACTCGAGGTGGAAGAAGCCCACATGACTGCAGTCACAGCCAATAACCAGATTCGCCTGTTCGAGGACGAAATACTCACCCAGGCTGAGGAAGTCTATAATATGTTTCTCTTCAGCTACCAGGAAGGCGAAATCGGGGGCATAGAGCTGATCGATGCTCGACGCACCCTGATCGAGGCCAGAACATCCTATGCCGATGCCCTTTTTAACTACGGAGCGGCATTGGCTGCACTCGAAAAATCCATCGGACAAAAACTAGAAGGAGCAGGACGATGAAAAAGTCTATCATATGTCTCTTCCTTGTAATATGCGTGATCGCCCTCGACACATCCTGCAGAGGGACAAAACAACTCAGTAACAATTCCAGCGAAGAAATTTCTCAAGCCCGAGAAGAGGGCACTAAGGAGCTACAACAGCCATCGGGTAAGCAAAGAGGCCAGCAAAAGAAGCAGGCTGTCGGAAGAGGATTCGGCAGACAAGGCCTGGGAAGAAACGCCAGGAGAGCATGGAGCCCCGGAGATGTTGTGGAACTGTCTGCGGAAGAGGAGAAGGCCGTAGATATAGAAACCGTTAAGGCTTCTTTTAAGCCCATGCGGTCCCATCTTCAGGCATTGGGAAAGGTGTTTGCCCATCCGATGAGAAAAGCCATAGTCAGCTATCCGTTCTCCGCCCGGATCGCAGAAATTCATGTCGTAATAGGCGACTGGGTAAAATCCGGCCAAAGACTCGTTACCCTCCAGAGTGAGGAGGTCGGAACGGCCAAATCCGATTTTTACAAAGCCATGGCTGACCATGAGCTGGCTAAGGTGAACTATGAAAGACAAAAAAGGCTCTTTGATCGGGGAGTCGGAGCCCAGAAAGACTATCTCGCCAGCGAAACAGAGTTCAAGGTTGCCGAGGCCAATCTGAATGCTTCCGAGAAAAAACTGCACGTCCTAGGATTCACCGAAGAGCAGGTCAAATCCATCGCCGAAACCCATCAGATCAATCCGATCATCACTCTGTATGCACCGATCAGCGGTAAAATCATCGAGCATAATGCCACCCTAGGGGCTATGGTCGACCAGGAAACAGAAATTCTCACCATACTCGATCCCTCTCTTCTTTGTGTCCATGCAGAAATCTATGAACGGGATATCGCCAAAATCCGCATAGGGCAGCAAGTTGAGGTTTCTGTCCCTGCCTATCCCGGAGAAACCTTCGGAGGTAAAATCAGCTACATCAGCGATGTCCTCAACGAAGACACCCGCACTATAACCGTCCGCTCTGAGGTCGAAAACAGAGAATACAAACTCAAACCGGGGATGTTTGCCGACATAAAGATCTTCCTCAACCATCAGACCCAAGCACTGGTCCTTCCTGCAGATGCCATATTAGACGAGAGGGATGAAAATATCGTATTCCTGAAAATCCAGGGAAAATACCTTCCCCAAATTGTGGAAGTTGGAACTCGCGATGCAACCTATGTGGAAATCCTCTCCGGCATCCAGGAGGGAGATGAAGTGGTCACCAAAGGAAATTACCAACTCAAATCCAAGCTCTATGATGAAATCCTTAAAAAAGCCGGCATCCACTGATACGTGCTCAACCCGAAAATCAGACATTCGGCAATTAAGGGGTAATCATGGAATGGAGAAAAAAGTATGATAGATAAAATTATAGATTATGCTTTAAAACACAGATTGCTTACTATCCTGATAGTCTTGCTCGTCTCAATCTGGGGAGTCATTGCTTACATGAAGATGCCAAAGGACATATATCCTGACCTTAATGCTCCTCTGGTCAAGATTATCACCGAAAATCCCGGAATGGCCGCCGAGGATGTGGAAAGACTTATCTCATTCCCATTAGAAAGTCTTTTGAATGGAGCTCCTCTTGTGACTCGAGTCAGATCGGAATCCACGACAGGCGACTCTGTGGTCACCGTAGAATTCGATTGGGGCACAGATATCTACCTTGCCCGCCAGATTGTCTCCAGCAAACTGGAGCTCATCGCAGGACGCCTCCCTATAGGAACGAGCCGTCCCATATTGGGTCCTGTTTCATCGAGGATGGGTGAGATTTTTGAGTTTGCCGTGGTCGGAGAGGACACTGATCCTATGGAACTCCGATCTGTCGCGGATTGGACGATTCGCTACAGACTCCAGGGTGTTTCCGGTGTGTCCTTTGTGATCAATCTGGGTGGTTTCATCAAGCAGTTCCAGGTCTATCTCAAACCTGAAATGCTGAAACACTACGACATCACAGTTAACGAGGTCAAGGACGCCATCGAAAACAGCAACAGAAATTTTTCCGGTGGAATTATCATGAAAGGCTCCCAAGAGATGTTGATCAAGGGAATGGGACGCATCGAAACGCTCGATCACATCAGGAACACGGTGATTACTTCCCGAAACAATGTACCTGTTTATGTCAAAGATATTGCCGAGGTGGAAATCGGGCCGAAATTCAGAAGAGAGGCAGGCAGCCATAATGCAAATGAATCTGTCTACGTGACCGTCGAAAAACAGTATGGAGGCGATACCCTGACAGCCATCCGTAACATTAAAAATGCCCTGGCTCAGATCGCCAAGGACCTTCCGGAGAAAATCAATATCAAGGCTTTTTACGACCAATCCAAACTGATTGTGAAATCGATCGAACATGTGGAGACGTCCATCCTGGAAGGTGCCATCCTAATCGTCCTGGTCATGATCTTTTTCATGTGGAATTTACGCAGTTCGCTCATCGCTTCTTTGACCATTCCCTTTTCTATACTCATCGCTCTGGTGTTCATGGCTATCTTTGGCATTGACCTCACTGTCATGTCCATCGGCGGATTGGCTATCGGTATCGGGAAGGTCGCCAACGGATCCATCATCATGGTCGAGAATATCTACAGGGTTCTCCAAGAGAAAAAGGGCCAAGCCTCCACACTTGTTCTGACTTCAGAGGCAGCCAAGGATGTAGGAAAATTCCTCTTTTCTGCCAATCTCATCATCATCCTTGTCTTCCTCCCTCTCTTGACCCTAAGAGAAATCGAAGGGGCCATGTTCAAACCCACGGCTTTTGCTGTAGCAGCCGCCCTTTTTGGCTCGCTCCTCTTGAATATCACGCTCAAACCTGTACTCGCTTCAATTTTTCTGACAGAGAAGCACCTGAAGGATCGAAAGAATCCAGTCACAGAATTTTTGAATAAAAAATACCGCTCGATCTTGCAGACCGCTCTCAAGCACAAAAGAACCATCCTCATAATTTTTCTAATTCTGATCATAGGAGCCGGCGTTTCCTACAGCTTCTTGGGAAAAGAATTTGTGCCGCCATTGGATGAAGGCGCCATCATGGCTTCAACCGTGATGCTTCCCGAGACATCGCTCGAGGAGTCGGTTAGGATGGGTATGCGCATAGAAAGGATATTCCTCTCGTTTCCAGAAGTTGTATCTGTATCCAGAACCACAGGAACGGCTGAGGCTTCCGAGCATCTTCATCCCGTCAATCACAGCCACTACTGTATCGAGCTTCTCCCCCGTGAGAAACGCAAGAGGGGATTCGAAGATATCACCCAAGCCATGCGAGAAGAGCTGGACAAACTGCCCGGAGTCGCCTATATCTTTGAACAGCCCATAGCCAACAAGTTAGCCGAAATGCTCACCGGAACAGAAGGAGAGCTTTCCGTCAAGCTCTTCGGTCAGGATTTAAGCATCCTCAACGACAAGATCGAAGAGATCCGAAACGCCATGGCTGATATCGAGGGCGTGGCTGATCTCCAGATCGAACAGACCACAGGAATCCCTCAATTGCTGGTTAGAGTTGACAGAACACGACTTGCCCGATTCGGTATTCCTGTAGGAGATGTTGCGGACATTATCGAAACAGCCCTTAATGGCATCGAAGCCACCGACGTATACGAAGAGGACAGAATCACGTCTGTGTTCATACGGCTACCTGAGGAGTACAGAAACAACGAAGAGGCTGTAAAAAATCTCCTGGTGGACGCACCGAACGGGCAAAGAATCCCTCTCTCAGAATTAACAGATATAAGAATAAGCGAAGGCCCTCAAACCATATTCAGAGAAAACCTGATGCGCCGCAAGATCATCCTGTGTAATGTCGTCGACCGCGACATCGGGGGATTCGTCAAGGAAGCCCAACAGAAAATCGCAGATGGAGTGACTCTTCCTCCGGGCTATTTTGTCACATTTGGCGGGCAGTTCGAAAGCCAGCAGAGAGCACTCCATCACCTGACAACCCTCATGCTTATCGTGATCCTGATCATCTTCGTGATTCTTTTTACCTCCTTCGGGTCTATATGGCAGGCTCTTCTCATCATCATGAACATACCCACAACGCTGATTGGAGGAATCTTAGGGCTTTTGATAGCCGGACAGACATTGAACGTCTCGTCTACGATCGGGCTGATTGCTCTCTTTGGCATATGTGTCCAGAACGATGTCATTCTTGTGGCTAAGATCAACGACTACAGAAAACGGGGACTTCCACTCCACGAGGCTGTGGTGGAGGGAGCTTTGACAAAATTCCGTCCCATAATTATGACGGACATGGTGATGATTGTGGCTGTGTTGCCTCTGGCTTTGATCGTCACTACCGGAGCAGAGCTTCACCGCCCGTTAGCCGTGGTCTACATCGGCGGATTTTTCTTCGCCATCCTGCTTCGATTGATCCTCGTACCGGTCCTGTACGAAACTCTCGGAAGGCTGGGTAAAAAGCAAAATCTTTCATTTCCCGTAGATTATCCGGGACGTCGCGGTTAAAAGAAAAGCAGAGACAAGGTCTAAATCGACGACATGTTTTCGTTTGCCGAGAAGTTTGTCTTTGAGCTTCTTCCTTAATTTTTTTAATTTTCCATACGGGATGGGAAAATACCCCTGCATACTCTGCCCATACTCTTGGCTGTAATACGATCTGTTTTTCCCTACAGCCTCCAAAATGAGAAGGGAGCAGTTCCTCAGGATAAGCTCTTTAAGAATTTTTTCATTCGAATTCTGCGCATCCAGCTTGGCATCTACGACCTTGGAGATAAAGTTGAAGAGCTTGCTGGCCAGGTTATCCAACAGATATCTTCCTGCAGGAAGAGAAAAAATCGTGGCATGGTTGTTCTCTTTATCCACGACAGCGTCTTGAATATCGTCTGCAAACTGGAGAAAGGCTCCAAATCCAAAACAGAAATCCGCCTCCCTCTCCTTCAAAGCTCCTGCGACCAGATAGCCATCTGCGAGGACCGAGGTTCCGCCCTTTTCGAAACTGAGATCCAGGATATCGACCTCAAAAGGAAGGATGTGCCCTTTTTGCTGGATGAGACTCTTGAGCTGCGCATTGAATATGGAAAGCAGACTCTGGTATACGCCGGGAAATTTATCCCTGTCATATTCCGCCTCTATCAGTTTGATCAACTTGAAAATCTTTTCTTCATGGGAGTTTTCATAGGGTAGTTCCTGTCCTTCCAGCCATTCCTTCAATTTTTCGACCAGCCGGAGCTTTCTTTCCAAAGACAGCGAGGCATCATCCAAGTAATTATCCATATAGGGGTAGATCATGCTGTAGGCAAAAATGGAATCGCGATATCTCACCTCCAGACCGAGATACATCTGCAGCGAATTCATGATCCAGGCATTTCTCAATGCTTGATACAAATCTTCGATGGCTATCCGCGGATCGAATTCTTTGGCTTTGTCGATAAACATCTGGGTTGACCGGACATAATCTTCCTGAAACACCGCATCCAGATAAAGGTCAGACATCTCAAGAAAATTCTGGGCAAATTTTTTGATTTCCGAAAGAAAATCCTCCATCCATTCCTTCTTCTCGTCTTCATCGGAGGGACATTCGTCGAGCCTTCCGGAGGCATGGTCGATAAACCGGAGAAGTTTCTTGGCTGTCGACTCCTGTGTGCGCTCTTCATATCTCTTGCTCAATTGAGGAAATGCAGCAGTCGTTTCCCACCACATACGGATGTATTCCCTTTTGTACCTCTCTATATCCTGCTGGAGTTTTCCTACCTTGTCAGAGTAGGGAAGACTGCCTTTCCATTCTTCTTTCATGCTTCTATGAAATTATACGAAAAAGAATCCACTTAAGATTGCTTCGTGAGTTATTTTGATACTCACTGCTTCGTCCTCCAATCCAGAGACCAAAAGATTAAGTATGTTCAATGATAATTTTGATTCCAATCAGAATAAGAATCAATCCTCCCAACAGCTCTGCTCTTTTTCCTGCAATCTGACCGATCACAGGCCCTATCCTTGTCCCCAGGAGGGTCATCAGAAAGGCAACGATCCCAATGATAACCGAGGGATAAAGGATAGGGATTTTAAGGGCTGCAAAGCTCAGTCCAACAGCAAAGGCGTCTATGCTGGTAGCAACGGAAAGCATGATCAATCTGAAGCCTCTCGAAAGATCATCGGAAACCTTTTTCATTTCTTTCTGCCCTTTAAAGGAGTCGAGCACCATTTTTCCTCCGATGAGAAAAAGCAAGCTGAAGGCCACCCAGTGGTCGATATCACGGATATAATCCAGGAAGCTCTGCCCTGCGAGCCAACCAATGATAGGCATCGTGAACTGAAAAAACCCAAAGGAAAAGGCCAATCGGAAACGCTGGTCCCATCTCTGCCATTTTTGAGCCACGCTTATGCCAACGGATACCGCAAACGCATCCATGGCTAAAGCGAAGGCTACGGGAAGAACCAGAAAAATGTTCATCTAGGGACTGCCCTCTAAATACTTTAGAGCCAGGCTGGTCATCAACAAGGTGGCCTGAGGCAGAGCGTTTTCGTCGATGTCGAAAGCCGGATGGTGATGGGGGTACTCCATGCCATCACCCATCCCGAAAAACAAAAAAGCACCCGGGACTTTCTGGAGAAAATAGGCAAAATCTTCGCCTCCCATGACAGGATCGATGAATCTCACTCTTTCTTGTCCCAGTATCTTTTTCGTCACATCTGCCACAAAATCCACCATGGCTTCGTCATTGACAACAGCCGGATAGCCCTTCTCGTATTGAAACTCTGCCGTCGCCCCAAAGGCCCGGCAGGTCCTCTCCGATATTTCCTTCAGACGCTTCTCAGCCAGAGACTGTACCTCGGGCTCGAAGCTTCTCACCGTTCCTGTCAAAGTCACCTCTCCAGGGATTATATTATAAATCGTTCCGCCGTTAATGGTACCAAAGGAAATCACGATGGGCTTTAAAGGATCCACATTGCGGCTGACGATACTCTGGATGTTCATCACCAGTTGTGAAGCCACCAGGATGGGATCCACTGTCTGATGGGGCATGGAGCCGTGTCCTCCCTTGCCGATGACCCTGATCGTGAACTTGTCCGGCTGGGCCATCATGGCTCCCTTGACGAGTCCGACCACACCTGTTGGGAGCTGCTGCCAGAGATGAAGTCCGAACACAGCTTCCACTCCTTCAAGAGCTCCCTCTTCGATCATCTGCTTGGCTCCACCTGGAATACGCTCCTCTGAAGGCTGAAACAGGAAGACCACGTTTCCTTTCAAATCGTCTTTCCTCCGGGAGAGAAGTTCGATCACTCCCATCAAGATCGCCATGTGGCCGTCATGTCCGCAGGCATGGGTCGCGTTGGGGTTTTCCGAAATA
>Ga0209427_10002863_pt1 | contig 20238 bp, 21 predicted proteins | sample DeeMarSWOR136_30_FD_187465 | JGI IMG/M metagenome (GOLD analysis project Ga0209427, IMG submission 187465) | Marine sediment microbial communities from White Oak River estuary, North Carolina - WOR-1-36_30 (SPAdes) (version 2) | ecosystem: Environmental > Aquatic > Marine > Intertidal zone >...
AAAAGAGGGATTAGATATGTTTAGGCTGGGCATTATCACCATCAGCGATAAGGCGTCAGAAGGCAAGCGCCCCGACAAGAGCGGGCCGCTGATTAAGGAAAGCTTTTCTCGTCAGGACTGCGAGTTCGTCAATTACGAGGTTATCCCCGACGAGAAGGATATCATCGCCAAGAAGCTGGCCCAGTGGGCCGACTCAGGCAAGATGGATATTATCCTGACCACCGGCGGCACGGGCTTAGCGCCGCGCGATGTTACCCCCGAAGCCACGCTTTCGGTAGTGGATAAGGAGGTGCCGGGGCTGGCCGAGATGATGAGGGCCAAGTCTTTTGCCATCACCCCCAACTCCATGCTGAGCCGGGCGGTGGCCGGGATGAGGCAAGAATGCCTTATCGTCAACCTGCCGGGCAGCCCCAAGGCGGTGGCCGAGTGCCTGGAGGTAATCATACCCGTGCTGGCTCACGCGGTGGACGTTATAAAAGGAAGGGTAGGCGAACACACCATCCCCATCAAGGGGGAGGGATAGGGAAATGCACATCGACGTTTTAACGCTGTTTCCTGAGATGTTTGAGGGCATTTTCGACTCAGGGATAATGAAGCGGGCCATAGACCAGAAGCTGGTAAGCATCGGCTTGCACAACATTCGTGACTATACCCACGATAAGCACCATACCACCGACGATTACCCCTACGGGGGCGGGGCCGGCATGGTGTTAAAGCCCGAGCCTATCTTTGAGGCGGTGGAAGCGATAGCCAAAAAGAAGGCTACACCCATAATATTGTTATCGCCGCAGGGGCGGCTCTTCACACAAGAGGTCGCCCAGGAGCTGGCCCAGCAAAGTCAGCTGGTCCTTATCTGTGGCCATTACGAAGGTGTTGACGAGCGGGTGCGGGAGCACCTGGCCAGTGACGAAATCAGCATTGGCGACTACGTGCTTAGCGGCGGCGAGCTGGCGGCGATGGTGGTCATCGACAGCGTCTTCCGCCTGGTGCCCGGTGTTTTGGGCTCCGAGGAATCGCCATTGGATGACTCCCACGTCGGCGGGCTGTTGGAATACCCCCAGTACACCCGCCCGCCCGACTACCGGGGCTGGCCCGTGCCCGAGATTTTGCTTTCGGGGAACCATGCCCAGATTAAAAGCTGGCGCCGCGAGCAGGCAATACGGCGTACGCTGGAGCAACGTCCCGAACTTTTAGCCAGAGCCGAGCTGAGCTCTGAGGAAGAGCGCCTATTAGAAAGATTGAGGCAGACTTAAGATGGATATGACGACATTACTCAAGAAAGAACCCAACCCCAATATTCCCACCCTTGCCCCCGGTGACTCAGTGAAGGTGAGCGCCAAGATCGTGGAAAAGGGACGGGAACGCATCCAGGTCTTTAACGGCGTGGTCATCAAGGTGCGCCGCGGCGCCGACGGCGGCAACTTCACCATCAGGCGCGTCGCCCGCGGTGTAGGCGTGGAGCATACCTTCCCCTTCGCCTCACCGCTGGTGGAGAAGGTGGAGGTGGTACGACGGGGCAAGGTGCGGCGGGCCCGCCTTTTCTATATGCGCGGATTAAGCAGCAAGGCCTCCCGGACCAAGGAAAAGCGGGTAAAGGAATCAGAACTGCAGCCGGAACCAGAACCGGAACTGAAGCCGGAAGCGGAAGCAAAACCGAAGGCGGAAGCGAAAGAGGAGCCGCAACCGGAGGCCGAAGCAGAACCGCAGCCAGAGCCTGAATTGAAAAAGGAACCGGAGCCAGAGGCTGAAGCAGAACCGGAACCAAAACCAGAACCGGAAGAAAAATAGTAAGGCTGCCTCGGAGTGCGGGATGAGCTTTGCTGAGGTTAGCGTCAACTCGCCCATAGCCCAGCGCCGGACATTCAGCTATACCATACCCCCTCACCTGCAGATTGATGTCGGGCAGGCGGTATGGGTCCCCTTCGGCGAAAAACGGCTCCAGGGAATCGTCCTGGAGCTAAGCCCCCACCCCGAGGTGGAGGAGACGCGGGAAATCATCGGGGTTATCGAGCCCCATCCCCTGCTTTTCCCCCAGCAGGTTCAGCTGGCGCGCTGGATAAGCCAATATTACCTTTCGCCCCTCTTTGATGCCGTGGCCCTGATGCTGCCGCCGGGCTTCGAGCGGCGGGCTATTACCTTTATAAGCGCCACCGACAGCGATTTCGACATCTCAAGGCTTAGCAACGAGCCAAAGCAGGCATTGGAGCTGATCCGGGAAAAGGGGAATCTGAGCCTGGGGCAGCTTGAGAAGGCCCTGGGCAAGAAGAAGGCAGCCAGCATCGTTAGCCAATTAGTTAACCGGGGTCTGGCGGCCAAGAGCTACGAGCTGGAAAAAATAAGGGTCAAGCCCAAGATGGTGCCCTACTTAGGTCTAGCCATAGACAAGAGCCAAGCCGAAGCCGCCGACTTAAGCCGAGCGCCCAAACAAGCTTCTTTATTAACCTACCTTTTGCGGCAAAATGAGCCTGTTGCCTGGGCGGAGGTCAAAGAGAAGACCAAATGCAGCAAGGCAACAGCCGACGCTTTAGTCAAAAAAGGCCTGGCTGAATTCGAGGCGGTGGAGGTTCGGCGGGAGCCGATTTCCTATAAGGATATCGTCCCCTACCCACCCCTTACCCTGACGCCGGCGCAGAAGAAAGCCTTTGCCGCTATTAATTCCAGCTTGAGCAAAGGCAAAAGCCAAACATTTTTACTGCACGGCGTAACCGGTAGCGGCAAGACCGAGGTCTATCTGCAGGCGCTGGCGGAGACGGTAAAAACGGGCAAAAAGGGCATCGTTTTGGTGCCCGAGATTGCTTTAACCCCTCAGACCATCGAGCGCTTCGCCGCCCGCTTCCCCCAAAGGGTGGCCGTCCTCCATTCCAAGCTCTCTCTGGGCGAGCAGTTTGATGAATGGCAGCGGATAAGGAAGGGTGATTTCGACGTCGTCATCGGCTCGCGCAGCGCCATCTTCGCCCCCCAGCCCAACCTCGGCCTGATTGTTATCGACGAGGAACAGGAGTGGACCTATAAGCAACAGGATAAATCGCCGCGCTACCACGCCCGCGCCGTGGCATTGAAGCTGGCGGGTTTGAGCGGAGCGGTGGTAGTGCTGGGCAGCGCCACCCCCGATATCGAGAGCTTTTACCGCGCCCAGAAGGGTGACTACCAGTTGCTTCAGCTCCCGGAGAGGGTTACACCCTACGCAGGCTCGGCTTTGCCCCGGGTCGAGGTGGTCAACATGAGGGAGGAGCTCAAGGCGGGTAACCAGAGCCTCTTCAGCCGCTCCCTCTTCCAGGCGATAGGCCAGGCGGTGGCCAACAAGGAGCAGGTCATACTCTTCTTGAACCGCCGTGGTGCCGCCAGCTTTATCCAGTGCCGCAGCTGCGGCTTCGTTATGAGATGCCGGCGCTGCGACGTCCCTCTCAGCTATCATCTGACCGAGGACAGGCTGGTCTGCCACCAGTGCAACTATAATATTAGGGTCCCCGAAAAATGTCCCCAATGCGGGGGGCAGCGTATAAAGTTTCTGGGCATCGGCACCCAGCGGCTGGAACAGGAGGTGGGCTACACCTTCCCCCAGGCCAGACTACTGCGCTGGGACAGCGATGTCACCCGGGGCAGGTATGCTCACGACGCAATCCTAGCTAAGTTCCGTGCCCACGATGCCGATATCCTCATCGGCACCCAGATGGTAGCCAAGGGCTTGGACCTGCCACTGGTGACGCTGGTGGGGGTGGTCAGCGCCGATACCGCCCTCAACCTGCCCGACTTTCGCAGCGGGGAGAGGACCTTTCAGCTATTGTCCCAGGTGGCGGGTAGAGCCGGTCGTGGTGAGCGGGGGGGCAAGGTTATTATCCAGAGCTACGCCCCCGAACACTACGCCATCCGCGCCGCCGCCGAACACGACTACACCGCCTTTTACGAGCAGGAGATTGGCTACCGCCGCCAGCTGCACAACCCGCCCTTCACTCAGCTGGCCTCTCTCACCTACAGCCACAGCAACGACTACCTCTGCCAGCGCGAGGCGGAGAGGATGAAGCGATTTCTGGAACAGGAGATAGCATCAAAGGGGATAGCCGGCATCGAGCTTATCGGGCCCGCCCCCGCCTTTATCCATCGCCTAAGGGGGCGCTTTCGCTGGCAGCTAATCCTACGCGGCACCGAGCTATCGGCCTTTCTCTCTCCCATGCCCCTCCCCCCGGGCTGGGCGGTGGGCATTGACCCCGTGGGGCTGGTTTAGCTAATATAGTTAAGAGGTTTAAGATGGCAGTTCTTCCTATTCGCACCCTGCCCGACCCGGTCTTAAAGCAGAAGGCAAAGCGTGTCAGGACTATCGATGGCTCCATCAAAAAGCTCATCGAGGATATGCTGGATACGGTGCGCGCCGACCCGGGGCGGGCGGCACTGGCCGCGCCGCAGGTGGGCACCTCGCTGCGGGTAATCGTCATTGATATCCCCGATGCCGAAGGCGTCGTCCTGATTAACCCGGAGATAGTCAAGCGCAGCGGCCAGCGCTCGGTGACCGAGGGCTGCTTGAGCGTCCCCGGCTATTACGGAGAGGTTAAGCGGGCTAAATCGGTGACGGTTAAGGGCCGGGACGCCAGCGGCAAGGAAATCAGGATCAAGGCCGATAACCTGCTGGCGCAGGCGCTTGAGCACGAGATAGACCACCTCAACGGTATACTCTATATAGACCACCTGGAAAGCCAGCAGGAGCTGCACAAGGTCGAGGACGAAACCCCTCAACTCTAAAGCGAGCCTATTTTCCCCCCAAAATCCTAAGAACGGCGGCTGGCCACAGCGGCAGTGCGGGAGTACTTGCCAACTGGCAATTCCGGGACAAAATAGAAGAGGTCGTCAAACGAGCAACCGGGAAAAGCCTTGATAGCGCCGATGATGAACTTGCAGTTGATGTTCCGCTTGCCTTCCTGCACGCGGTAGACCTGGCTTACCGATATCTCCATAGCCTGAGCCATTTCGGACAGGTTCCTATACCTTTCCAGGCATAGGTCAAAAACCCTTGTCTTCAGCAGCATGGTTCAAGCCTCCTATGCCAATTGGCGATATTATAATCATCATATTGCCTACTGTCAAGGGGTATTCGTTAAATAATGGGTTTTATTCTTTTTGCAGAAGTTGACATTTGCCATTTGGCGAATTATAATTTTTCTGATATGGACCAAAACCGAAGCACCAACCTGGGCGAAATAATCAGACAGGCAAGAGTCACGCAGCGGCTAACTCTGAGCCAGCTCAGCGCCACTTCCGGCGTGTCCTCATCACACCTGGGCCGCATCGAGAGAGGCGAGCGTTACCCTTCGGGTTCAATCCTGCGCAAAATCGCCGAACCTCTAGGTTTTGAGGAGAACGAGCTATTCACTCTAGCCGGCTACCTGACTCCCCCCTCCTCGGGTGTAGCCGAGAGCCGTCCCCGCTACGGCGGTAACGAGCTCGACCCCTACGTAGCCCGTATACTAGCCCAGGAACCGATCGACGTTCAGCGCGCCGTTATCGGTATCCTCACTATCTTAAAAAGCCTTGCCCTGAGCACGGCCAAAGAAAGCGCTTAGAGCCGCGCCTCAAGGCAATAATCACCGCTAATGAAGGTAATCAGCACACGCTGATATCTGCTTAGACTTAGCGGCGATGGGCTTTTTGTTTTTATTTTCCCCTTGTAACTTTAGCCGACTGGTAGTATAGTTTAGCCTTAGAGTATTACGGCATGGAAAAGAAGATGCTGATTATCGAGCCTGGAGCTCTATCAATACTAACCGCGGTCAGCGATTTCTTAAGCGGAATGGTGAAAGCCTATCTGGTCGGCGGTTTTATCCGCGACGCTTTACTCAAGCGAGCCACCGCCGATATCGATATCGCCCTGGCCGGCAACGCTTTAGAACTAGCCCCAAAACTGGCCGAAGCCCTGGGGGGGAGATTCGTCCTGCTGGACAAGCAAAACCGCATCGGCCGCGTGGTGGTGCTGGATAAAAGAGCGCCGTCGGGGGGGCGCTGGCAACTCGATTTCACCAGTTTCGAGGACAGCATTGAGAAAGACTTGAGCCGGCGCGACTTCACCATAGACGCCATCGCCGCCGACCTGGAAGAGGTCAGCGGAGAAGATTTAACCCTCATCGACCCCTTCAATGGTCTGGCCGACCTTAAAGATAAAACGATTCGGGCGGTAGCTGAGAGCGTTTTTGAGGATGACCCCGTCCGCCTGCTGCGGGCGGCACGACTGGCGGCGGAACTTGGCTTTAGCCTTGACGAAAGTACCGAGGCTCTGGTCAAAAGCCAGTGCCATCTTATCGCCGATGTCGCTGGAGAAAGGCTGCGGGAAGAATTGCTCCGTTTGCTGACTTTCCCCCACCCCGAAAGATTTCTGTTCCACCTCGACGAGCTGGGGATAATCACCGCCCTCTTCCCCGAGCTGGCCAAGGCCAAGGGAGTGGAACAGCCCAAGGAACACTCCTGGAATGTCTTCGACCACTCCCTGCAAACGGTGATAGCCGTTGACTTTCTCCTCCACCAGGGAAGCTGGGAATATGGCGACGACGAGGTGCTGGCGGTCGTCCCCTGGTCGGAGACACTGGCCGAGCATTTTGCCCAAGAGGTCGGCGGCGGCAGCCGCCGCCGAGCGCTGCTCAAACTGGCCGCCCTGCTCCACGATATCTGTAAGCCCGAGACCAAGGCCGTCGGCGAGGACGGCCGCACCCATTTCCTGGGACACGCCAAACTGGGGGCGGCGGCGGCGGCGGATAGGCTGTCCCGGTTGCGCTTCAGCAGCAAAGAGGCAAAACTGGTCGAGATTGTGATAAACTATCACATGCGGCCGGGGCAGATGAGCCAGCAAGGGCTGCCCACCCAGCGGGCTATCTACCGCTACTTCCGCGATACCGGTGAGGCGGGCATCGACATACTTTTCTTGAGCCTGGCCGACCACCTGGCCACCCGGGGCCCTAACCTGGATATGGCGGGCTGGCGGGAGCACGCCGAAATGGTGGAGTACGTCCTAGAAAAGCACTTGGAGCAGCGAGTGGTGGAGCCCGTCAAGCTGGTTGACGGGAACGACCTAATCAATATCTTCGGCTTGAGTCCGGGCCCGGCTCTGGGGGAGATTCTAGAGGCAGTGCGCGAGGCTCAGGCATCGGGCGAGCTTAACGACCGGGAGGAAGCCCTGGACTATATCCGCCAGCGACTGGCAACGGAGAAGACACTCTGTTAAGATATATGGCTAACGAGCTCAAATAGAGGTAATGTGAAAAGATATGACTAGAGGAAACGCCGTAGTTCTGCTGATTTTGCTGGCTATTTTCGCCTTTTCCGTTTGCGCCCTGGTCTATCCCCTTTTCGACAGAGAGGAAATGAGGATGGGGCTAGACCTGCAGGGAGGCATTCACATCGTATATCAAGCCGACCTCTCCGAGATAGAGCCCGAAAATAGGGGCAGCGCCATGGAGGGGGCCAAGGAAATCCTGAGCAACCGTATTAACCCGCTGGGGGTAACCGAGCCCATCATCCAGAGGCAGGGTAGCGACCGCATCCTTCTCGAGCTGCCCGGTATCAGCATCACCGACACGGAAAAGGAAAGGCTAGCGCGGGTGGATATACTGGAGTTCGGGGAGCTGGCCACCGAGGATGAGGAAGCCAAGTGGGAAAACGAGCTGGGCCGCTGGAAGCCAGCGACAGGCACAATCGACGGCGAAGAAGTGGCGCTGACCAGCCGCTACTTCAGGGAGAACACCTACATCACCCGCGACGAGCTGGGCCAGCTGTTTTTGGTTTTCGAATGGGATGAAACGGGCGCCCAGATATCGGAACAGGTTACCACCCGACTGCTGCAACAGCCGATGGGCATCTTTGACGGCGAAATCGCCCTGCTGGGTGATGACGGACTGCCCATTGCTCCCATCGTCAATGACATTATCATCGAGGGCGGGGTGATTGAGGGCCTAAGCCTGGAGGAAGCCAGGAGCCTCTCCAGCCAGCTTAACTTCGGGCGGCTGCCCGTGCCCCTGAATATACTCTACGACCAGACGGTTTCGCCCACATTAGGCGAAGATTTCGTTGACATGAGCCTCAAGGCGGGGATAATCGGCATCATACTGGTCATGCTCTTTATGATTATTTATTACCGTCTGCCCGGGGTTATCGCCAGCCTGGCGCTCGTCTTCTACGGGGCGCTGGTGCTGGCCATATTCAAGTTGATTCCGGTCACCCTGACCCTGGCCGGCATCGGCGGTTTTATCCTCTCCATCGGTATGGCGGTGGATGCCAACGTACTTATCTTCGAGCGCATGAAGGAGGAGTTCGCCACGGGAAGAACGCTGGGGGCAGCCATCGATGCCGGTTTCAGCCGAGCCTGGACCGCCATCAGGGACAGCAACGTGACCACCTTTATTGTCTGCGCCGTTCTCTTCTGGCTGGGCAGCAGTATTGCCGAGAGCGCCCCGGTACAGGGCTTCGCCCTGACGCTGTTTATCGGCGTGGCGGTGAGCATGTTTACCGCCATCGTGGTCACCCGCACCCTGTTGCGCCTCTTCGTGGGCTCGCGCCTGGCCAAGAGGACGGCTCTGTTCAGCGCCCATCGGGAGAAGAAATAATGCATATTACCGGTAAAAGATTCTGGTTCTTACGTATTTCAGGGGCAATTATCCTGATTGGCATTATCGCCCTGCTCGTCTTCGGGCTTAAACCGGGCGTTGAATTCAGCAGCGGCTCCATACTCACCATAAGCTTTGAAGAAGAGGTGAAACAATCGGAGCTGGAGACAGCCATGGCCGAGCTGGGCTACGCTAATTCAATCATACAGCGCACCGGTGGGGGCGACTTCATTATCCGCACCCAGGAACTGAGCGGAGAGGAAAGGATGGGGCTGGAGGATGCCCTGAGTTTCCGCTTCGGTACTGCCACCGAGCGCGAGTTCTACTCGGTTTCACCCATGGTAGCAACCGAGACCGCTCGTAATGCCATTATCGCCGTGGGCGTCGCCGCCGTATTCATACTTGGCTATATCACCTGGGCCTTTCGCCGCATGCCCAAGCCCTTCCACTACGGCGTCTGCGCCATCATCGCCCTGGTGCACGATGTGGTGCTGGTGCTGGGTATTTTCGCCATACTCGGCGCCATAATGGACTGGGAAATAAACCTGATGTTCATCACCGGTGTCCTGGCCGTCATCGGCTATAGCATCAATAACACGGTGGTCGTCTTCGACCGGATAAGGGAGAACCTGAAGCGGGGCGTAAGCGCCAACTTCGAGGTGGTGGTCAACAACAGCCTGGTGGAGACCCTGAGCCGTTCTGTTAACACCAGTTTTACCACCATGCTCGTGGTCCTAGCCCTGCTGCTCTTTGTCGGCGCCAACATCCAGAACTTCGCCATAGTTTTGCTCATCGGCATCATCATCGGCACCTACAGTTCACTCTTTATCGCCCCCAACCTGCTCCTTGTCTGGGAGGAGGGGCGGTGGAGTGGTGTTCTGCGCCAAGTGCCAGATTAGTTTGAAGAGGTTTAAGCCATGCGGGCCACCAAGGAGACCGCAGCCAAGCTATCTATAGTTGCCGTCAGCTTCCTGATAGCTATGAAAGTGGTGGCCAGCATCGTTACCGGCAGCATCGCCATCAGGGCCGACGCCATCCACAGCGCTATCGACCTAGTGGGGGCGATTATCGGCTTGGTCGGCATCAAGATTGCCGGCCGCCCCCCCGACAGGCAGCACCCCTTCGGCCACGGTAAGGCGGAGAACATCGCCGGCGTGGTCATCAGCTCCCTGATCTTTATCGCCGCGGTTACCATCGCCTATCAGGCAATAAGCCGGCTGATTAGCGGCGCCACTGTGGAGCTGGTCACCGTAGGCATCTACGTTACGGCGGCGGCCATCGCCATCAACATGGCTGTTTCCTGGTACACCATGAGGGTAGCCCGGAGAACGGACTCCGTAGCCCTGGAAGCCACCGCCCGCGACCTGCTGGCTGACGTGCTCAGCTCAGCGGCGGTGCTGGTGGGGCTGATTTTGGTAAGGATAACCGGAGTCGCCCTGCTCGACCCCATCGTCGCCCTGCTGGTGGCTTTGTTAATCTTCCGCACCGCCTTCCTGAGCATGAGAAGGTCTTTCGGCGGCTTGGTTGATACTAAGCTGCCCCGGGCGGAAGAGAACGAGATAATCGCCTGCCTCGGGGAGCACGGGGGACAGCTGGTGAGCTTTCACAAGATACGCACCCGCAAGGCGGGGAGCCAGCGTTATATCGATTTCCACCTGGTGGTACCCAGGGGTGTCAGCGTGGAAAAGGCGCACTCATTATGCGACCAGCTGGAGCAGGAGATAGAAGCCAGGCTTTCCTATGCCAGCGTCACCATTCACATCGAGCCCTGCGACGGCAACTGCGAGAAGTGCTCCCTTACACCCGACCTCTGCCAGCGCGACTAGCCCAGTTTGTGTATCTTCTTTATCTCCTCCACCAGGCTCCCGATTTTGGGCGGCTCAGAATGGCGCGGCGGCGCGCCCATAGCTTCGCCACTAGCATTGCCGAGCAGGGCATCGAAGGTGGCTTTTACCGAAGCGGCTAAGGCTTCGAGGTTGTAGCCCCCCTCCAGCGTCAGCGCCAGACGGCCGTCGCAAAGCTCGTCAGCCAGCCCCTTAATAATCCCTGTCATCCTAGCAAAGCCGCTAACGCTCAAATTCATCATGGCCAGCGGGTCGGCCCAGTGGCCGTCATAGCCGGTGGAGACAAGGATAAGCCGGGGGTTAAAGCGGCGGGCGGCGGGGACGATAATCTGCTCAAAGGCTTCAAGGTATTCACTGTCGCCGCAGCCGGCGGGCAGCGGTATATTTAGATTCGTCCCCATACCCTCACCACTGCCGGTCTCATCGATAGCCCCCGTCCCCGGGTAGAAGGGGTATTCGTGGGTGGAGATGTACATCACCCTTGGATTGTCATAAAAGCTTCCCTGCGTACCGTTGCCGTGGTGGACGTCGAAGTCGATGATGAGGATTCGTTCCAGTTTATATTTGGCGAGGGCATATTCAGCAGCGATGGCGATATTATTGAAGAGGCAAAAGCCCATAGCCTTACTAGAGGTAGCGTGATGGCCCGGGGGTCTGACCAGGGCGAAGGCGTTAGCCACCTCCCCAGCCATCACTGCCTCCGTGGCACGGATAACGCCGCCGGCGGCGTAGAGCGCCGCCTGGTAGGAGTCGGGGGACATCACCGTATCGGGGTCGAGCCAGCCCCCGCCTTTGGCCGCCGTTTCTTCAATCTCCTTGATATACTGTCTCTGGTGGACCAGGGCGATTTCGTCAACGGTGGCGGGGCGGGGCTCAATCGGGGTCAGCTTTGATTTCAGCCCGCTCTTTTCCAGGTGAGAGATAAGCGTCTCCAAGCGGGCGGCGACCTCTACGTGCTGGCCAGTGTCGTGCTGGAGATAGATGGGGTGATAGACATAGCCTGTTGCCATGGCCTGATAATAGCAGATGTAAGCGCGATGAGCAAAGGTTCTTGTTCCACCTCACCTCGTTTAGCGGGAGTATTGTTATCCCACCCAATGCCCACCCTATAAAGGTTAGACCTTTATAAATTCCTTACTAGGGTCCCCCTCTTCAGGGGGAGTCCAAGAGGGGACTTTGCCCCCTTGGGAACCCCCAAAAGGGAGGAGTGAGGCGTAACCCCAAGTTAAGAAGTTTACTTATTAGGGCGGGCTGGGTTGGGAAAAAACCAACGTTCGCCAAGGTGGGGCAGCGAGGTACCCTCCTTCGTAAAACGCACGATTGAGTTTATCCCACTGATGGATTATACTGTTTGACAGTGGTTGGAGGTGAATTATGCTTGATGTGGCCAAGCTTGAGCTCAAGCTCAACGGCAAAGCGATAATCAACGATTTCAGCCTGCACGTGGACAAGGGCGAAATCCACGGCATCTTGGGCGAAAACGGCACGGGCAAGACCACCATCGCCAATTTGATAATGGGGACTAATAACTACAAGCCCACCGCGGGCAAGATGACCTTTGAGGGAGAGGATATCAGCGGGCTCTCTGTTTCCCAGCGAGCACAGCGCGGCATAACGCTCGCCTGGCAGGAACCGGCACGGGTGGAGGGAGTGACGGTGAGGGATTACCTGCGTTTGAGCAGCCACAATGGCCACGACCAGCTGGAGCGCTTTTTGCTGATGGTGGGGCTGGAACCGGCGCAGTATATGGGCAGGGACATCGACGCCACCTTAAGCGGCGGCGAGAGGAAAAGGATTGAGCTGGCTTCGGTGCTGGCCATGCGCCCCAAGCTGGCCATACTGGACGAGCCCGACTCGGGCATAGACATCGTCGCCCTGCCCCTGCTGCTCAACGGCATCATGGAGATGAACAAGCAGGGTGCCTCGGTGCTACTCATTACCCACAGCGAAAGGGTGACCGAAATAGCCCACCGGGTGTCGATATTATGCGCGGGCACCATAATCAGGACCGGCCCGCCGGCGGAAAGCAGCCAGTGGTTCAAGAATAACTGCCTAACTTGCCCCCACATCAACGAGCCAGAGCACTGAGATTAACATGGTTGGCTATACAGTAGAAAAAGAATACGGGGGGATGATTGACGCCTACGAGAAGGCGGGTGGCGACAAGAGCGTCCTGCAGACCAAGGATGTCGCCAAGCTGGTCGTGCACGAAAACAGGGTGCTGGCTAACGACCCCGTCAAGGGCTTAAGGATAGACACCGAGGAGACCAAAAGCGGCGTCAGCGTCAAGCTCACCGTGGAAAAGGGCACCAAGGTTCCCCGCCCCGTCCACCTCTGCTTCGGCCTTCTGCCCAAGGAAGGCCTGCAGGAAATAATCATGAAGGTGGACGCCCAGGACAACAGCGAGATAAGCGTCATCGCCCACTGCATCTTCCCCAACGCCGTCAAGGTCATCCACAAGATGGACGCCGACATTGAAATCGGGGCTAACGCCCGTTTCGATTATAAAGAAACGCACTATCACGGCGAGGACGGCGGCATCAAGGTTATTCCCAAGGCCAAGGTCAAGGTGAACAAGGGCGGCCTCTGGCAGAGCACCTTTGCCCTCAGCCAGGGGATGGTGGGTAAGCTGGACTACGACTTCGAGGTCGTCTGCCTGGAGAAGGCCATCGCCGAGTTGACGGTGAAGGCCTACGGCAAGGGCAACGACGACATCAAGGTAGTGGAGAAGATTCACCTCAACGGCACCGGCGCCAGGGGGTTGGCCAAGAGCCGACTGGTGCTGGGCGACAAAGCCAGGGCCGAGGTCAGGGGCGAGACCTACGGCAACGCCCCCTACGCCCGCGGCCACGTTGACTGCATGGAGCTGGTCAACGGCACCGAGGCCGTGGCCAAGGCCATACCCATCGTCTCGGTAACCAACGACAAGGCCAAGGTAACACACGAGGCGGCTATCGGCAGCATCGACCGCAAGCAGGTCGAGACCCTGATGGCGCGGGGCCTGGACGAGGACAAGGCGGTGGACGTTATCGTCAAGGGGATATTGAAGTAAACAAAAGAGAATGCCCTTGGACTTAACCAAGGTGGCGGTGCAGATAAGTATAATATGGATGTGCAACTGGCCAATATTTGGGTTGCGGCGGGTATTATCCTCGGCTTCGAGGTGACTTGGTTCACCTGGCGTATTTCGAGGGAAGTCAAAATGGCAGGCAAAAGGGAGCGGACATGGCTGCCACCAGCAGATATCGTTAATCTTATCGCCATGGTGGTAATAGCAATAGGCGTATTCATTCTCCCTATTCTTGGGTTAATAGATATAGATTTGGTGAAGCGCCTCTTTGCGCTGGCGGTACTTATTTTTGTCGGGTATCCATTCGCTCTGGCTGGCCATTATCAATTGTTCAGTGCAAAGAGGAAAGAAAAACAAACTCGCTGCTCATCTCAAGAGAGGATTGTCTTACTTGTTATAGCTGCTCTCACGGTCATTTACATTGTACTTTGGGCGATAATAGGATAATGTTTATCTAAGGAGTAAAATCATGGGAAGCAAAGGCAGAAAGAACGTCAAGAAGCCCAAGAAGTCGAAGCTGGAAAAGCAGGCCGCCAAGAAAAAATAGCTAAATCGTAGAACCTTGGTGGAGGACGCTATGCCGGATTATGAAATAAACGAGCTGGCCAAGGAAGAGTCGTGGCGGATGTTCCGCATCATCGGCGAGCTGGTGGAGGGCTTCGACACCCTCACCGGCATCGAGCCGGCGGTGACCTTCTACGGCTCGGCGCGCATAAAAGAGGGCGACAAGCTCTACGCCCAGACCGAGGAAATCGCCTACCGGCTGGGGCAGCTGGGCTTCTCCATCGTAACCGGCGGGGGACCGGGAGCGATGGAAGCGGCCAACAAGGGTGCCCTCCGGGCGGGGGTGGAATCGGTGGGGTTGAATGTCGACCTGCCCCAGGAACAGGCCTGCAACGATTACACCACCAAGTCCATAGTCTTTCACCACTTCTTCGCCCGCAAGGTGATGCTGGTAAAGTACGCCACCGCCTTTGTCATCATCCCCGGGGGCCTGGGCACGCTCGACGAGCTTACCGAGGTACTAACCCTGATGCAGACCCTCAAGATAAAGCCCTTCCCGGTGATAATATTCAACAGCCGCTACTGGAAAGGCTTTTTGGAATGGCTGGAGAGCACGGTGCTGGGCAAAGGGTGCATCTCTAAAGAAGACCTTGAGCTGCTCATTGTCTGCGACCAGCCCGAAGAGGTGGTCGAGGCTGTCCAGAGCTGGTACACAAAGCACAAGCTAGTCGGCAAGAAGGCACTGCCCAAGTGATAGGAATAGAAAGGAAATTATGATTAATGAGTGAGTGGGGGATCGGTTTTGCCGCCGGCATAATTGTTGGCCTTGTCATCGGCTTCGTCACGGGTATGAGACGAAAGTCGTGGTCCGAAATGACGGCAAAAGAAAAGAGGCTAAGAATGTGGTTAATAGGCGGAGGTGTTGTTCTACTGGCGGCTGGAGCCGTGGCGGCATTCTTGGTTATGTAATTAACTAAGGTCTGGAGAGGGAAATAGAAGCCCTCTTTAAAGCTTCTCCAGGCCGCGGACGATGTCGTTGAGGTCTTCGAAGGGCTGGCACTTCAGCTTCTTTTCCTGGCAGATATCCAGCAGCCCGTCACGGGCGAAGACGTGCTGGGCCAGCGCCGCCGGAGAGTAATCGGAAGGCCCGTTGCCGATGCACGTCACCTGGTAGCCCTGATTGATGAACAGCTTGGTGTAAGCCTCCTTAAAACCCTTTTTGAGCACCTTGCCTTCGGGGCCGATATACTGCACGGTCAGCCCGTCGGGGTTGAATTCGGTGCGGGCGGCATAGACCTCAATGTTGCCCAAGCCCACATTCCCCAGAATCTCTTTGATATAGAAATCCAGCCCGTTGCTGACCACCAAGAAGCGAAAGCCCCTTTCCTGGCAGTAGTTCACCAGGTTGCGCAGTCCCTCGCGCAGCTTGACCTGTTCGCGGGCGACCGCCAACATCTCTTCGCGGCTGGCTTTGACCATGGCGAAAGCCTTGGTGTTGAAGTCGCCCACCGTCATCTTGCTCTTCCGGTACTGCTCGTAGAGCTGGCGCCAGTCGCCTTCAGCGAAGGCATCGAGCATGGCAAAACTGACGTCTTCCTCAGTAAGGGTACCGTCAAAATCGCTCTGAATAATCATATATCCAACTTAAAGAACCCGTAATTGATGGCACTAAAGCAGGATTATACTTAAATACAAGCCACATTTCAAGGCTCTGGCCCCCGGTCGGAGATTGACAGTTAAACGCCCTAGGGGTTAGTATGTTTTTAGTTTTTGGGAAGGGCATAGATGCCCGACCCCGAATGTGGGATAGTTCATTTTATATTGAAACTATATAACCATCGCCGGTTACACTGGAGCCGAAGTTTGACTTAGGAGGAAACAAGCCATGTCGAAACGCTCTTTGCTCAAGGAGCTCTCAAGGTACAATGTCGGCACCTGGACCGACATAATCTATAGGAACGCCCTCCTCCACCCCAATGATGAAGCCTTCGTCTACGAAGACAAAAGGATAACCTTCGCCGACTATAACAGCCGTATCAATAAGATAATCCACGGGCTGCGTAAGATGGGGGTCAAGAAGGGGGACGTGCTCGGCATCTTTTCCTGGAGCTGCCTCGAGTTCGCCGAGCTTTACGGGCTGACCATGAAAGGCGGCTACATCGCCTCGCCCTTCAACCCGCGGCTGGGCAAGGACGAGCTGGAGTACCTCATCAAATACTCCGAGACCGAGACCCTCTTCGTCGGCAAGGAGCTGATTGAGGTAGCCAATTCCCTGAAAGAACGCCTGCCCCAGGTCAAGAACTTCATCTCGATGGAGACGGCCGCCCCGGGCATGACCGCCTATGACGACATCCTCAAAGCCAACTCCGGGGAAGAGCCCGACATCGATGTGACCGAGGAAGACCCCTGCTGCATCATCTATACCAGCGGCACCACCGGCGTCCCCCGCGGCGCCCTTTATAACCATCGCCGCTTTATCGAGGACTCCAAGATACTGTCCATAGATATGAGTCTGCAGGAAGGGCACAAGCGCATCCAGATAACGCCCCTGTTCCATATCGCCGGCAACACTCACTTCCGCTCCTCGCTCTTCACCGCCGGCTGCAACGTCATCGTCAAGTTCTTCGACGCCGCCGAGACGCTCAAGATTATCCATCGGGAGAAGGCCACCCACATGGACTCCGTGCCCACCCACCTGGCGGCCATACTCAACCTGCCCGACCTCAAGAAATACGATATCAGCTCGCTGCAGTTCTTCTGGTACGGCGCCTCGCCCATGCCCCAGGAGGTGCTCAAAAGCGGGATGAGGGTCTTCGGGCCCATCTTCGCCCAGGGCTACGGGCAGAGCGAGAGCGGCCCCGCCATCTCCCACCTCTCCAAGGAAGACCACAACGTGCTCGATAAGCCGGCCAAGGAGCAGAAGAAGCTGGCCTCGGCGGGCCGACCCGATATCGGCGTGCAGGTCAGAATCCTCGACGAAAAGGGCAACGACCTCGATCCGGGTGAAGTGGGCGAGATAACGGTGCGCAGCAAGCAGACCATGGTCGAATACTGGAAGAAACCCAAGGAGACCAAGGCGACCCTGATTAACGGCTGGCTCCATACCGGCGATATGGGCTACTTCGACGAAGAAGGCTATATCTATATCGCCGACCGCAAGAAGGACATGATTATAAGCGGCGGCGAAAACGTCTACCCCAGAGAGGTGGAGGAGGTCCTCTACCGCCACCCCGCCGTGCTGGAAGCGGCTGTCATCGGCATCCCCGACGAATACTGGGTGGAAAAGGTTCACGCCGTCATCGCCCTTAAGAAAGGCAAGGAAGCCACCGCCGAGGAGATTATCGCCTTCTGCAAGAAGAACATCGCCGGCTACAAGACGCCGAAGTCTATAGAGTTTTTGGATGCCCTGCCCAAGAACCCCGCCGGCAAGATTCTGAAACGCGAGCTGAGGGATAAGTACTGGAAGGGAACCCAGAAAGACAAGAAGCGCTGACTCGATTTCGACAAGGTCGGGAGATGGAAACTTATAAGATAAGGTTTGAGCCCCTGGGCTTGAGCGGGTGCTGCCGCGCCGACGAGTCCCTCCTCGCCTGCGCCCAGAGCATCGGCATCGGCATCATCAGCCTCTGTGGCGGTAAGGGCAACTGCCAGTTCTGCCGGATACAACTACTAGAAGGCAATTCTTCCCAGCCCACTGCCAGCGAGCTTAAAGCCTACTCCCGCCAGGAGATTAAGGAAGGCTGGCGCCTCGCCTGCCAGACCTACCCTACCAGCGATGTTAAGGTGGGGCTGCCCCCCACCTCCCTGACCACCACCCAGCGGGTGCAGACCGAGGGGCAGGAGGTAGGCGTTAAAGCTGAACCCGTGGTTAAAGCCTACCAGCTCAAACTTAAAGCACCCTCGCTGACCGACGCGCAGGCCGACGCCGACCGCCTGCTCAAAGCCCTCAACCGCCAGCACAAGTTGCACTGCGATGATGTTGATATCGGCGCCTTAAGCCAGCTATCGCCCAAGCTGCGTTCCTGGGGCTGGCAGTGCCGGGCTTCCGTCCGCGGCGAAGAGGTAATCGCCTTCGGCCCCTGGCCCAGCCGCCAGCTGGGCTTGGCGGTTGACCTGGGCACCTCCAAGATATCGGGCTACTTGGTCGAGCTCGACAGCGGCCAGACGCTGGCGGCTCAAGGGGTGAGCAACCCCCAGATAAGCTACGGAGAAGACATCATCAGCCGCATATCCTACGCCACGCAATCAGCGGCTAAAGCGAAACAGCTGCAAAGGCTGGTAGTAAGGGCCTTAAACAAGCTGGCCAGCGACCTCTGCACTGAAGTCAAAGCCAAGGTCGGGGAAATCGTTGACGCCGTGCTGGTGGGCAATACCGCCATGCACCACCTGCTGGCCGGTCTGCCGGTGAAGCAGCTGGCGCTGGCGCCGTTTGTCCCCGCCGTAAGTCGGGCGATAGATATCAAGGCCAGCCGCCTGGGGCTTAAATTCGCCCCCGGGGCATATTTGCACCTGCTGCCCAACATCGCCGCCTTCGTCGGCGCCGACCACACCGCCGTGCTGATAGCAACGATTAATGGTGAGGCTAAAGAGAGGACGCTAGCCATCGACATCGGCACCAACACCGAGGTCTCGCTGATAGATAAGGACAAGATAACGACCACCTCCTGCGCCTCGGGGCCCGCCTTCGAGGGCTGGCACATCAAGGACGGCATGCGCGCCGCCAGTGGCGCTATAGAACGGCTGCGCATCATCAATAATAAGGTGGAATACCAGACCATAGACAATAAGCCCGCCATCGGCATCTGCGGCTCGGGTATCTTGGACACCGTGGCCCAGCTCTATTTAGGCGGCGTGCTGGAGGATGGGGGCAAGATGGACGAGAAAAACCGCCGCGTGCGCCGCAGCGATAAGCACCTTGAGTTCGTTCTCGTCGACGGAAAGGGTACAAAAGACAGCCAGAGGGATATCGTTATCACCCAGCAGGACGTGCGCGAGATACAGCTGGCCAAGGCGGCCATCCGCACCGGCATCCAGACGCTGCTCGAAGTCAACGGTTACGGTGAGGAGAAAATCGAGAAGGTGATAATCGCTGGCGCCTTCGGCACCTACATCGATGTCGCCAACGCCATGGCCATCGGCATGCTGCCCACCCTCCCCCTGGAGCGCTTCCAGCAGGTGGGCAACGCCGCTGGCACTGGAGCCAGGCTGGCTTTAATCTCCAAGGCTAAGCGAGCTGCTGCCCAGAAGATTGTCTCCGGAATAAAATATATCGAATTGGCCAGCGTCCCCGGTTTTAACAAGACCTTTATGCAGGCCAGCTATCTGGGAAAGTTCCACCTCAAAGAAGGCAGGAGAACCCAAATTGGCTGAAGTGAGAGCCATTCCGCCTATTGTTTCCACTAACTGGCTGGCCAAGAATCTCGAAGACCCGAAACTAGTTATCATTGATATCAGAACCAGCGACACATACAAAAGTGGGCACATTCCTGGCGCCGTAAACGCCCCCTTCCGCTCTTGGGCGACAACCAGAAAAGGACTCCTGCTGGAGCTACCCGAGGACGAGGCGCTCTTCGAAATCATTGGCGCGGCGGGGATAAAGAGCGATTCCAAAGTCGTGGTGGCCAACAAGGTGGATATCCACCATGACATCGCCGATGTCACCAGAGTAGCCTGCACGCTGCTCTATGCCAAGGTTAAAAACGTGGCTATTCTCGACGGGGGCTACAACAAGTGGCTAAAAGAGAAAAGGCCGCTGTCCCAGGAAATGGGCAAGCCCAAGCCGCTGGCCTACAAAAGCGAACTGAACAAGGCGCTGTTCGTCGATAAGAAATATTTGGAAAAGAAGCTGGGGAAAGCGGCCATCGTCGATACCAGGGCCCCCGACGAGTTTTTCGGGTTAACGCAGGACCTCTTTACCGACCGACCGGGCCATATTCCCGGCGCTAGCTGCCTGCCTGCCCCCTGGGTTTGGACCGAAGCCGGGAGCTACAGGAGCGCCAAGGAAATCAGAGAGATGGCGGCGGGGGTCGTCGGGCCCGACAAGTCGCGGGAAATCATTATCTACTGCGGTGTCGGGGGATACTCCAGCACCTGGTGTTTTCTGCTGCGGGAGCTGCTGGGCTATACCGATGTCAAGATTTATGACGGCGCCGCGCAGGAGTGGACCGCCGACCCGAAAGCGCCCATGGTCAGATATAGTTGGAATTAAGAAAGGAGATGAAGTGATGGAAACGAAAATAAC
>Ga0209427_10002866_pt1 | contig 20236 bp, 16 predicted proteins | sample DeeMarSWOR136_30_FD_187465 | JGI IMG/M metagenome (GOLD analysis project Ga0209427, IMG submission 187465) | Marine sediment microbial communities from White Oak River estuary, North Carolina - WOR-1-36_30 (SPAdes) (version 2) | ecosystem: Environmental > Aquatic > Marine > Intertidal zone >...
AGATTCTCACCTTCCACATACTCCATCGTGATGTAATATGCTCCCTCTTCTTTTCCCAAATCGTACATCCGGCAGACATTTTTGTGAGCGATATCACGGGCTACCTTCAGTTCGTTTCGGAACCGTTCGATAGTTTTATTGTCGGAGGCGATTTCGGGTTTGATAAGTTTAAGAGCGACCTTGGCGTTGACCTCTTTATCGAAGACTTTGTAGACCTTCCCCATGCCGCCTTTGCCCAGCTCCTCGATAATTTGATACCTTCCGGCAAAAATAGAGCCAGTGGTCAACTCTTCTTTTGGTGCTTCTATTGTTTTGGTAACCTCAGCTTGGCCGGGTGAAGGAAGGGGTGTTGCGCATTCTTTGCAATATTTAGAGTCGGAAGGATTTTCGGTCTGACACTTTGAGCATTTCACAGACATTGCTGTTCCCTTATTTTCCCATGTTTAGTTAGCAAAAGGATATCAATGTTTATAAGAGGTGTCAAATAGGATCATCTGAGGTAATGATTTAACAGATCTATCGAAAGAAGGTTTGAATTCATATTTCATAAGGATTTGATATGCTTTTTTGCAGCACCGGAAGTTTTATAGACTTTGCCTTTTTCAGCGACCAGCCTTTCGATCTTCTTCCATTCTTTTGCTGTATAAACTGGCTTCTCAATGATTTCACATGGAGAAAGGATGACGCCCTTATCAGTGACTTTGAACATCACAGTTGATCCAGGTTCCAGCTTGAGGATGTCCCTTATAGTGGCAGGGATTGTCACTTGGCCTTTGGACGTCACTTTTGCCGTTTCTGAGTAATTCATAGATACTCCTTGATTCCTTATATTCTTACATTCTTACTGACTAATATAAAGCTATTCGTGAGTCGTGTCAAGATTAAACTCTCAATCAGATGAAAGAAGCTGTTGGTCTAAAAGGAATGGATAGTTTTGCCGTTCCAATTTTTAAGATATAATTCATATTTCGGATAATTCCAACCGTATCAACCAGGGAGGATGAATATGATAACTAAGCATCGAATTTCAAAAACCATATGGCTTTTAATACTCATACTCATATTGAGTTTATCGGCGGCCACCGATGACAGGACAGATAAGGTCGACAAGCTCTTCGGAACATGGGACTCAACGGTATCCCCTGGTGTATCTTTGGCCATAATCCACAACGGAGAGATCATCTACAAACGGGGCTACGGCATGGCCAATCTGGAGCATAACGTGCCCATCACACCGGAGACTGTCTTCCGTATCGGTTCTACGTCCAAACAGTTCACAGCAGCCTGTATCGCCATTCTTTCCCTCCAGGGAAAGTTATCGCTCGATGACGATATCAGAAAATATATACCGGAACTTCCGGCTTACGACAAACCTATCACCGTCAGGCACCTGGTCCATCACATCAGTGGAATCCGTGACTATCTCGGACTTGCCTACCTATCGGGGAAATCCGAGGATGATTTCTATTCACCTGAGGATTCTGTGGCAATGATAGCAAGACAAAAAGGATTGAACTTCATCCCGGGCGACGAACATCTCTATTCCAATTCTGGATACTTTTTGTTGGGGGTTATCGTTTTCCGTACCAGTGGAAAATCCCTCAACGCATTTGCCCAGGAACACATCTTCAAACCCTTGGGCATGAAAAGCACTCATTTTCACGATGATTACACGATGATCGTCAAAAAGAGGGCTGACGGTCACGCAAAATCCGAAAACGGATTCAAGATCCTCAACACCACACTGAATCATGTGGGTGACGGGGGTGTTTTTACCACGATCGAAGATCTCTATCTCTGGGACCAGGCCTTTTATAACAATAAGCTGGGCAAAGAGCTGATGGACCTGATGCACCAAAACGGAGTGCTGAACAACGGCAAGAAACTGGAATATGCGTTCGGGCTCAATGTCGGCCAATACAGAGGATTGAAACTGGTTTCCCATGGGGGAGCATTTGTCGGATTCAGGGCCGACATGATTCGGTTTCCCGAAGAAAATTTTTCTGTCATCTGCCTGGCCAATCTGGCCAGCATAAATCCATCGAAGCTGTGCCGGCAGGTTGCCGATATCTATCTGGCCGATAAATTCACAGAAGAAAAGGCTCCTGAAAAGACAGCCGAGTCGATAACTCCTGTGATTCTTACTCAGGACGAACTGAAAAACAAAACTGGCAAATACACCGACGAAGAAGAATCTTTTATTGCGGAGATCTCGCTTAAAGACGACACGCTCATTGTGGAGGCGATGGGGATATCGTTCCCTCTCATTCCAATCTCTCAATCCAAGTTTATATCCAAGGATGCTCCTATGGAAATCTTGATCGAGTTTTTCCCGGCCGAAGGCGAAGCGATAGAAGCCAAGCTGACTGTCGAGGGAGAGCGAGAGATGCCGCTTACAAAAATCCCAGAGATCGCTCCTCTGACTCTGAACCAGCTCCAATCATACGCCGGCTCCTATTACAACGAGGAACTCCCGGCAACCTACATACTCGTTGTGGAAGAAGGGAAACTTCTTTTCAAACACAGAAACGCACCCCCAGAGCCTTTCAAAATTATCAATAAGGATAAATTTCTATCAGGCTATGGGAGAGTAGAGTTTATAAGAGGCAAGGGCAAAAAAATCATTGGTTTCTATCTTGATGCAGGTCGGGTCCGCATCCAATTCACGAAGAAACAATATATAAGGGAGGATACGATATGAAGTCAGTCAGACAAATCATAATAATATCAATTGTGATCGGATTTGGATTCTTAAGTAATCTAGACGCGTTAGATCGAGAGCAAAAAAATGATGAGGCAACGATTTGGGAGCTCGAGGAGCGATATTGGGACTGCTGGATAAAGGAGGACATGGAAGGCTATATGTCTCTGCTCCATGAAGATTTCATGGGATGGGCATCGTCACTTGAAACGCCCGGTGACAAGAAAGCCGCACGGGAGTTTGTTCAAAACTTCTGGTCCCAAATAAAACTCTTCGCGTTTGAGATGAAACCTTGTACCATCAAGATCATCGGCGGCACGGCTCTCGTCCATTATATCCTCTTATTGAAAGACGAGGATGGAAACCAGATAGGGAACAGCTATAGGATAACGCACACTTGGCTGAAGCAAGGAGGAATTTGGCAGATTCTTGGCGGGATGAGTTCCGAAATAAAAAACAAACCCGGACAAAGGCCAAATTGATTTTCATACTTATCAACGATGATACTATAGGACAAAGCTTTTATGTTGCGTTTCCAGGGCAGGAATACGGCTGTCTATCTGTAAACACCTTAAAGCGCACATCTTAAGTCGGCTTCTTTCCGAATACTCGAATGCTTTCAATTGTATGTGCAATCGCTTTGGCATCTTCCAAAGATAAATTCAAGCTATCGAGGATGGGCTCTGTTCCTGGATCGTTAACCACAGCATCCAGGGAAAAAGGAACTGCATCTATTATCTGGACATCCTCGAAACCTGAATCGATAATGGCCTTCAGGTATTCGTCTTTTAGAACGGCTCCTCCGATACAACCTACGTAAGCTTCTACAGAATTCTTGATGCTGTCCGGGAGATCCCTTGTCAAAACTATGTCAGCCACCATAAATCTTCCACCAGGCTTGAGCACCCGGAAAGCCTCTTGAAAAACTCGAGGCTTGTCGGGGGATAAGTTGATGACACAGTTGGAGATAATAACGTCAACGGATTCATTATCAAGTGGAAGATTTTCAATCTCTCCCTGCCGGAACTCCACATTCTCGTACTGCTGAGCCTGTGCATTTTTTTTAGCCTTTTCAATCATTTCGGTGGTCATGTCCACACCAATGACTTTCCCTGATTTGGCAACTTTATTGGCGGCTAAAAAGCAATCAAAGCCGGCTCCTGATCCCAAATCAAGGACGGTTTCTCCCGGCTTGAGCGAGGCGATGGCCACAGGATTCCCACAGCCAAGCCCCAAGTTTGCCCCTTCTGGAACAGCCTGCAGTTCTTCTTCTCCATAACCGATCCGGCGGCTGATTCTTTCAGCCGTGTCCGGTTTGCAGCAAGTGGTCTCAACGCTGGAGCAGGAACTCGACTGCTTGGCGATTCCACCGTATCGTTGTTTTACATACTCTTTAATCTTCTCTTTTTTCATTTTTTTATCTCCAACAAAGGCTTGAAATCATTTTCTGGTTATGTCCTCGACCATCGGAGAAAGCAGAGTCTTCACCATGCCCCCAAAATTCTCGGCCTTGATCAAAGTGACACAGCAGACTTTACCGTCCTTTTCAAAGATAACAACGGCCAGCTTATCTCCGGCTTTGATTTGAGCTTTTTCTCTAACTTCCTTTGGCAGGACCATCTGTCCCCTTTCATCCACCGCCACCAGAGCTTCTACCTGGCAGCAACCTTTAGCTTCAATGACCATATGTTCCTCCATTATCAATTACAAATAATCTGACATTTCAGAATAATCTGATTTATCAGATTTGTCAAGCTTTTTTAATTTTTTCTGTTTCTATCATTTAAATGTAACTCTTATCAGTAGACATTAAAATTTGATCTTTTCACTTATGGGGCACCCTTTTCTTCTGAAAGACATAAAATTTTATCTCTTGATACAAATTGTTTGTCTCTATATATTGAAATAAAATTGAATTGAGCGGGAGAAAAAAAATGAAAAGATATCTGTTTACATCAATCATGCTTATCTTCGGGTTGCTGCTCTATGGAAACACAAAGAACCGCGATAAGCCTGCGAAAGGAGATTGGGACTTAAAGATGGAGAAAGTCTGGGAAATAGAAAGTGCAGGAGAAGAAGTTTTCGGACAGCCCTTTTCCATGATTGTCTCAGACGAAGGGATGCTGTATGTTTTCGATCCAAAAAACGGGACCAACTATATCTTTGATAATGACGGAAAGTTCATCAAAGCTTTTGCCAAAGAAGGTCAGGGTCCCGGGGAAATCATCCGACAGGAGCTCACACACCTCGTCGGTGACAAGGTTATCATCCCCGGAATGAACGGCACTCATTTTTTTACCAAAGATGGGAAATATGTGAAAACGATCAAACAGGAGGAGATGCAACGGGATCCCAGAATATTCATCGATGAAGACAATATCATCTCTGCTCCTCTGACAGCCGTCCTTCTTCCAGGAGGAAAGGCTGAGATCACCCGCAGAAATATTAAAACAGGAGAGGAAGCCCTCATCAAAGATTTTACGCTCACGCAGACAGGGATTGCTGCCAGCGGAAGTCAAGTGGTAGACATAATCGTGATCGGCCTGTCCCCTCTTATGACTTTAGGCTTTCATGGCAACAGGCTCTTTTGGGGTATGAGTGACTCCTATGTGATCAATGTATCGGATTTGGATGGAAAGAAGATCACTTCTTTCTCAGTGAACCGAAAAAAGAAAAGAATCTCCGATAATTTCAAGAAAAAATATTTTCGAGACTTCAATCTTCCTGAAGACATGCTGCCTCAGATCCTCAAGAGTTATCCGAATGAGTTGACCTATTTCCACCGTATCGAAGTCCACAACGGTCTGATATATGTGTATGTTCCCGACCTCGATTTGGATCTCGGAAGGGCAAAAATCAAGCAGATCGACATCTTCTCTCCGGAAGGAAAATACCTCTACCGCGCTCGAGTGGATTTTGGCAAAAATCTGACCCATCTGTTTTCCCCTTTGAACAACTTCATCATCAAAAATGACCATATTTATGCTGCTTGCGAAAGAGAAGACGATACAATTGTCATACTAAAATGCAAAACATCACTCCCAAAATTCGAACCAACATACTGACTGGGATCCCCTCAACAGTCCATCACATTTCATTCCCAGGGCATTAAAAAGCAAACTCTTATTATTTAGAAAATATTATTTATTTGGTAAACCATTTGACTGATCTTGCGTGTATATGTTTAGAGGAGCTGGATCATGATTAGAAATTATTTAAAAGTGGCCTTGAGAAACATACAAAGGTATAAAGGTTATTCCTTTATCAACATTGTCGGTCTCGCGATCGGGATGGCCTGCAGCATTCTCATAGCTATTTTTGTTTTTTATGAACTGAGTTTTGATAAACACCACGAGAAAGCCAGCCAGATTTACAGAGTTGGTGCACAATTCGGTCCAATGCGCGATATGAGAGGAGCTTTTACTGCTCCTCCCATGGCCCAGGCGCTTCTCGATGACTTCCCTGAGATTGTCTATGCTGCCAGGTACAGTCCGTGGCCGCGGAATTATCTGGTCAGTATAGGAGAAAAAAAGTTTTTAGAAAAAGGAATTAAATATGCTGATGCAAGTATTTTTGATGTCTTTTCTATTCCCTTCATCATGGGAAATCCCAAGACCGCGCTTTCTGATCCTTTAACAATCGTCATCACTGAGAGCACCGCCGCAAAATATTTTGGGGATGAGGATCCTCTGGGAAAATCATTGCGGTTCGAAGACAGGGAAGAAGACTATTTAGTGACAGGTGTTGTGGAAAATTGTCCGGACAATTCCCACTTTCAATTCGATATGATCGCTTCATATATATCGCGGCAAGGCAGCCGCGACACGAGCTGGATGGGTCATTCTATATTTACCTATGTCGTTCTCCAAGAGGACACTTCTCTTTCTCATCTGGAGGCTAAATTTCCTAATTTTATCCTGAAGCATTTCGGACCTCAGTTTTTCACTCAAACCGGCCAACGATATGAAGACTATCTCAAAGATGAAAAGAATTATTACGGGTACTTCTTAGAGCCGCTGCTCGACATTCATCTAAGGTCTGATACAAACGAAAATTTATCCATTAGGGGAAGAATCGTCTACATATATGTGTTTTCCATCATTGCCGTATTCATTCTCCTTCTGGCGTGTATAAACTACATGAATTTATCTACTGCCCGTTTTTCTAAACGTTCAAGAGAAGTTGGAATCAGAAAAGTCTTGGGTTGTGTTAAGAAACAGCTTGTCTTTCAGTTTATTGGTGAATCGATTCTGTTCAGCTCTATTGCTCTGGTATTTTCGATTCTAACGGTAAAAGCGGTACTGCCGGCTTTCAGCAATCTTGCTGACCGTCAGTTGTCTTTTCACCTTTTCGGAAACGCTTACGTCTTGCCTGTATTACTCGGATATGCTCTCTTTGTTGGTATTCTGGCCGGAAGTTATCCTGCTTTTTTTCTCTCAACTTTACAGCCTTCCCGCACTATAAAAGGCTCTTTACACAAAAAAATTCACGGCAATTTATTCCTGCGTCGAATGCTGGTTGTCCTGCAATTCTCAATTACTGTCTTTATTTTTATCGGAACTTTTGTTATCTCTTCCCAGCTAAAGTACGTACAGAATCAAAAACTGGGATTTGACAAAGACCAAATAGTTGTGATCCCCCGTGCCTATGCTTTGGGACGCCAAGCAGAGGCTTTCAAACAGGAATTGTTGAGAAATCCGAGCATTCTGTCCATTTCGAACACCGACTCTCTCCCAGGAAGGCATTTTAATCCTAACGGTCATCGGTTGGAAGGGAGGCCGGCCACAGAGGAATATACTTTATATACCATGTATGGCGATCACGACTTTCTCGAATTGCTGGATCTTAAAATTGCAGAAGGAAGATATTTCTCAAGAGAGATACCTACTGACGCAACGTCGGCTGTTGTCATCAACGAAACGGCTGCCAAAGAGTTAGGGTTAAAAGAACCTATCGGCAAGCGCTTTCATAAAGAATTTGGCGGTGCTGCAGAAGGGGAGTTCGTAACCATTATCGGTATGCTCAAAGATTTTCACTTTCACTCGTTGCATCATGAAATCCTGCCCATGATCATTCGGCCAGTATCCGACGCAGAATGGTTCTACACGTCCATAAAAATTCGACCTGAAAACATAGGGGGTTCATTAGCCTTGATAGAAAAGACATGGAACAAGTTCAGTAGAGGCCAGCCGTTTGAATATTCTTTCTTGGATGAAGATTTCAACAATCTCTATAGAGCGGAACAAAGAACAGGAAAGATATCGACGATATTTTTCTTTCTGGCAATATTTATCGCCTGCCTGGGTTTATTGGGGCTTGTGTCTTTTTCTGCACAGCAGCGAACCAAAGAAATAGGTATCCGTAAGGTGTTAGGTGCCTCTGTATCAAGGATAATCTATTTGCTATCAAATGAAGTCATGTTTCTAGTTATTGTTTCTACTTTGATTGCTTCACCTGTTGCTTACTTTGTGATGTCTAATTGGCTAGAGAATTTTGCCTTTCGAATTGAAATTACTGTCTGGATGTTTATTCTGACAACATTTGCCGTACTGTTTATGGCCATTCTAACTATTAGCTACCAGGCCATAAAGGCAGCCTTTGCGAATCCAGCAGATGCTCTAAAATATGAATAAACATGCGTTGATCCGTATATGACAAAACCTCTTCGTGCAATTCTCGTATATATTTAAAGACAGCTTTAGGTTGGAAGGTATTCAGCCATGCATCTATTTAACATCGCAATGTTTATAGTGTTTTCCGTCTTCTCACCAGTTGTATCTCAATCTTCTGCGAGCGAGATTGAGGTAAAAGTAAATAAGATCTTCAAGCCATGGAGCAACCTCGACAGTCCTGGGGCTGCAGTGGCAATAGTACAGGACGGACAGCCTGTGTTGGTCAAAGGGTATGGCTGCTCCGACCTGGAACATAATACAGCGATAACGCCAAAGACCCTTTTCAATGCTGCATCACTGGCAAAACAATTCACAGCTTTTGCAGTGCTGATGCTTGAAGCAAAAGGAAAGCTCTCGCTGGATGAGGACGTACATGCTTATATACCGGAATTCCCCGATTTCGGCCATAAGATTACAGTCCGCCACCTGCTCTATCATACCAGCGGGCTTCGCGATTGGGGCGGGCTGATGCTGATGTCAGGGAACCGGATGGATGACGTTTTCACATCACATTCAATCCTCAAATTAATCTTAAGACAGAAAGAATTGAACTTCGAGCCGGGGACAGAATCTGTGTATTGTAATGCCGGCTACAATGTGTTGGCCGAAATTGCAGCCCGCACCTGCGGTCAGAGTTTCAAGGAATGGACCCACGCTAACATTTTTATCCCGTTGGGGATGGAAAGAACGACTTTCAAGGACAACCCCGGAGAACTCATCCCAGGATCAGCGCAATCTTACATCCGCACAGGCGATGGATCTTTCTTGCATGCTCAGGATAATGAGGCAGCGCCTGGGCCAGGCTCTCTGTTCCTGTCAGCAGAAGACATGGCTGCCTGGATGGCGACCTTCCAGACTGAAACATTCGGCGCTCCGGAAATTTGGGCCAAAATGTTCGAAAGAGGAAAACTGTCAGACGGAAGCGATGTTCCTTATGCCGCTGGACTAATTGTCGGCAGCTACAAAAGATTGCCGATTTTTCACCACAGCGGCCGTTGGGCCGGCTATCGGAGCGAGATGGTATACTTTCCAAAACAACGACTCGCGGTGGCCGTTTTGACCAATCACTCCAGTATCGATCCCACTCAACTCTCGCGTCGAATCGCGAATATCTGCCTGGAAGGGCGCTTCCCTCCCACTCAACTGGAGTCTTCTCCTTCGGTTGAAGTAGACGATGATGTCTTGGACGCTTATATCGGCCGATACTGGTTGAGAGGTGAACAAATAGTCATAATCAAGCGGAAGGAAAATCATCTATTCGCACAGATAAGCGGTGATTTGCCTATTAAGGTCTTTCCGGAATCCGCCAACACCTTTGCCTACCACATCATGGATGCCAAGATACGGTTTCACCGTACAGGTCAAGAAAAAGCTCATAAGATGACCTTCTGGCAAGGAGCATTCCCAATTTCTGCCGAGAGGCTGCCTGATGAAGCATGGTCCCCACAGGATCCTGAGGAATTCTGCGGGCGGTATTTTAGCGACGAACTGGGGACAGTGCTGGAGGTTAGGATGGGTGAAAATGGCCTGTATATACCTTTTATTCGGCGCAGCGACCTGCTCCTCATTCCAATCGCCGAAGATAGGTTCGCAGGACAGAGATCATCGGCCAAATTCTGTTTCATTAGAGGAGGCGACGACAAGGTGACGGAGTTGTGTTTCTCGATGTTAGATGCGTGGAATGTCCGGTTTACCAGAATTAGAGATAATGAAACCGAAAAGGGTATCATCCATAAGAAAATTAATTGATGTGTAAGCTTCGTACTCACTCATGCTTCAGGCTTGCGACAGGATTCGCTCTGGCGGCCCTAAAAGTCTGCAGGCTGACTGTAAGCAGGGCCACCATCAGGCCGACGGCACCGGCGAGAAAAAATATCCATATCTCGATATCAGTGCGGTATGCGAACTTCTGAAGCCATGCCCGCATGGCAAAGTAGGCAACAGGCCAGGCGATGAGGTTGGCAGCCGCTATGCATTTGAGAAACTCCTGGTTAAGGAGCCCCACAATGCCAGCTGTTGACGAGCCCAGGACTTTGCGGATCCCGATCTCCTTGGTCCTCTGCTCGGCGATGAAAGAGGCAAGGCTGAAAAGTCCCAGACAGGAGATAAACACTGCCAGGGCTGCGAAGGACTGGAAGATTTTTCCAAGAGTCGCCTCCGATTCGTAAAGATTGTGGAAGTCCTCATCCAGAAACCTATATTCGAAAGGATAGCCTAGGTTCATCTTGTCCCAGGTCTTTTCCAGAGAAGCCAGAGTTCCGGCGATATTCTCGGAGCGAAATTTCACATACATACGTCTCAACCACCCTGGAAACATTTTAAAGACAAGGGGCTCGATCTTATGGTGAAGGATCTGAAAATGGGCATCCTTCATGATGCCGATGATCTGGCCGTCGATATTCCAGAATCCGAATCTCCTTCCCACCACTGGTTTTTCAAGCCCCATCCGTCTTACGGCTTCCTCATTGACCATAAAGGCGGTCTCAAGGTCGGTGGAATATTCCCGAGAAAAGCTTCGGCCTTCAACCAAGGGGATTTCGAAAGTCTCGATATAATCATAGTCCACAAAGTCGGCCTTGATCTCCATTTTTGCATCAGGCGGTCTCCCTTCCCACATCGGAGTACCGGGAGAGCTCTGAATATTGGTAGGCAGCGCCATAGAGGCAGTGACGTGGAGAACATCGGGATTCTGCAGAAACCGTTGGCGGATGGATTCGTACTTGTCATGAAGCTCGCCGTGGATGCTCAAATGGATGATGTGCTCCTTGTTGAAACCTAGATCTATGTTTCTCATGTAGGAGAGCTGACGGGAAATTATGAGTGTTCCGATGATGAGAAAAACAGATAGGGCAAACTGGAAAATGACCAGCGTCTTTCTGAACAGCGGATTGGCCCCGGATGAACGCATGGTACCTTTGAGGATCCGGATAGGCTGGAAAGCGGATAAGAAAAGCGCCGGATAGATGCCGGATAGAATGCCGGTCACTAAGGCCAGGCCAATAAATCCGAGTAAGAGAGTAGGATTGTTCCACCAGGATAGGGAGAGTTGTTTGCCAGAGAGGGTGTTGAAAAACGGGAGAAGATACTCCAAGAGAAAAAGAGCAATCACCAAGGCAAAAAACGCAATCAGAATTGACTCCCCGAAGAACTGCCGGATAAGTTGAGACCTCCCAGCGCCAACTACTTTCCTCAACCCGACTTCCTTAGCGCGGTTGGATGAGCGGGCAGTTGTGAGGTTCATGAAATTGATGCAAGCGATGATTAAAACAAACACGGCCAGGGCACTGAAGATCCATACATATTTGACATCGCCCCGGTTGCGGAGATCATGACCTAGGTTGGAGAAAAGATGGATGTCGGTCAGAGGCTGGAGAACCAGTTCGTCTGTATCCTCATCGTTATATTTTTTAATATAGCCGGGGAGTTTCTGATTGAGTTTCTCGGCGGACACGGATTTCTCCAGCATGACATAAGTGCCAAAGGAATTGAATCCCCAGTTATCCGCATTGTCTTCTCCGATGAATTCCTTGAGGAGAATAACAAAAGGAGACAGGAGGTCGAATTCAAGGCTTGAGTTGAGCGATTCATTCTGGATAATCCCGGTGACTGCGACATTGAATGTGTTATTGACGGTCAGCATCTTCCCAATTGGATTTTCCTCGCCGAAATATCTGGATGCGGTTTTTTCCGTGAGGACGACCGAGTATGGATTGGAGAAGACAGTATCAGAATCTCCTTTTACCAGAGGAAAGGAAAACATGGAAAAGAAATCAGGATCGACATGCATGAACTTGGTCTCGTTGAAACTCTTCTCCTTATAAGTGACAAGCCGTCCTTGCCAGCTGCCAAACCTGCTGGCCTTGATGATTTCAGGAAAATCTTTTTTTAGGGCCTCGGCTAAGGGTGGAGGGGTAAGGACACTTGTGGAATCAGCCTGAGTGGCGGATTCGTCTCGGTAGATCCGGTAGATCCGGTCGGCATTTGCGTTGAAGCGGTCGAAGCTCCATTCATCCACCACCCAAAGAACGATCAGCATACAGACGGTTAGGCCTATGGCTAGGCCGGAAACATTGATGAAGGAGTATCCTTTGTGGCGTCGGATCACGCGCAGGGCTGTCTTCATGTAATTCCAAACCAAGGCGGGCATGAAGCGGCCCGGGCGTAGGGGGGAGCGGCGGTTGAGCATGATGAGCCGGTTTTTGTTGTATTCAACAGCGATGCTTTCAGCCGTTCCTACCTGGGCAACAGCCTGGCGGAAGGCATCCTTTTCTGTATGCCCCGCTTTTATCTGGGCATTGTAGGCGTCACGAAGGTGGAGTTCGATGTCTGCGATAAGCCCCTCCTCGAGCACTTCATATTTTTGGAGGCTTCTTTTCCATTTTCTAATTTCTTTTTCCAGATCAAACATGACGCCTCCTGCTGTTTTTAATCCTTGTTAGGAATCGGATTGGCAAGCCGGACTAAAGCCTGCCAGACGTTCCGCCAGCTCACAAGTTCTGATTGCAGTTCCAATCCTCCCCTCTCGGTGATGGTATAGTAACGGCGGGGCCGGCTCTCTCCAGAAAGTTTCCATTGAGAAGTAATCAGGTCGTCCATCTCCATCCTTTGCAGCACAGGATAAAGCATCCCGTCCGTCCAGTTAAGATGTCCTCCTGAAATGTCTTTTACTTTCTGGATGATGCTGTAGCCGTAATCCTCTCCTCTGGAGAGAATTGCTAGAATGATGGGCCTGGTCGAGGCGGCCATCAATGTTTTTGATATCATTTTGTGCCTCACACACGAAGATACATTCGTAATCTATGTATGCATATTTCATGCCAAGCGAAGACTCCAGAGGGAGCCAGGGGAATGGTGGTTCAGGCCATGAAAGGCGTGTTCATCTCTGAAACAGCGATTGTTCGATTTTGGACAAAATATATTAAATAATACCTCCAATGCCCCTTGCTGTGGACGGAGCAAACAGCATTGCTTCCCCCCTTTATCCGTGTTATATCAGCAAAAGGATATCAATGTTTATAAGAGGTATCAATTCAGAAGGGAAAAGAATTCAGATGACCCAGGCATAGCCCAACTTAACGAAAAAGGTTCTATCAGACTGGGTGAGCCCATATTCTTGGCTGCCAAAATAATTATCGCTGTATCCCAGAAAGAGCACTGTGCGGGCATTAATCTTGTAGGAGAACAACAACTGAGTGAAGAAGCGCTTGAACTCTGGATCTATATCGAATGTATAATTGCTGGAATTATAGTCGTAATCTACGTATTGAATGACAGCTCGGAAAAAAGTGCGCACATCGAGCTGGTAGACAATGGTCGACTGGCTGATGTTTGCTGTGTAAAGGCGTGCATTCTGGACAGTCATTCGCTCAAAGGTATGGTCAAGGGAAAGCCGCAGGTGCTTGCCGAAATTGTAACTCAAGTAAGGATTCAGCCTGAGTCTTTTCCCCAACCGGGTGTTTGCATAGTCAATCTGATCTCCAATGATGGTGGACATATATAACTGCAGGTTGCTGGATGGCCAAAATCCGCCCTCCATGACGAAGAAGGCCTGGTCAAATTTTTGTTTGTTGTATCCCTCTCGGGTTAGCCATCCTCTTATAGCGAGGGTGGACTGCATGGTTCCGCTGTACATAAACCAGAGAGAGGCGGTCCTATTCAAAAGCTCCCTGTTGTGGTCTTCAAAATAATTGAACTCGCCGCCAGCTCTGAACATTGACCACCAAGAACCCGGACTTGCATTCCACCTGTAAAGCAGTCCCCCTTCAATATTGCGGTACCCTACCCTAGGATAATATCCGAGGTCAGCGCGGAATTTTGGGCCCGCTTCCTCATAGTCTGCCCACCAACCCCATGTCCTGGTGTAATGATCGTATTCGAAGGAGATGAGCCGATCGTTGAAAGCCTCACTGGGTTGATTGTTACTGTCCGCCACTTCGGCGGGATACTTAGTGCTGGAACCTAAGACCAGCAATTGGATTTGATTGGTAGGGGTAAACCGGAAGTCCAGGTCGAATCCATAGACTCTGTTAAAATAGCCCGCTCCTTCTCGGTCAGTCGCCAATAGCCCCACGGTATATCTACTTCCAAGGTCCAGTTTGTAGCGGAAGACCGAAGAGATGTTGGATTCATTCAATGAGGTTGAGCTAGAGCCCTGACTTCCGGGGAAGATGAGATTCGTCACCTCGTCGCGCAGCATGTAAGCGCCGATGGTGTTGGCCCCTTCCTTACCTGTCAGCTTGATACCCCATGAAGGATCTCGTATTGTCCGGGTATAGATTATGCTTTCCAAGGCACTGAAGAAATCTACTCCTTCGGTAAAGAAAGGCCGTCTTTCCGGATAGAAGAGCGCAAATGGTTGATTGATATCCAGTTGAAGGGCATCCGCTTCGACCTGACTGAAATCGGGATTGGCTGTCAAATTGAGCGTTAAGTTCGGCGTCATGCCCCATCGAGATGTAAGCCCTATCTCGGCTTCCTGGTCCCGCTTTTTGAGTTCTCCCCCAGGGAATTCCGGCCGATCATCCGTGCGGGCCCCAATCACAGTGGGATTGATTTCGATGTTTCGACCAGGACTGGCACCCTCGAAGCCTTTTATCTTGACAGCCTGGCACATATAGCAATTGTTGCTGCGATCTCTAGGAAAGAGCCCTATATGGTAGGCATGCTCACGGGGATAGCGGCGCACAGCATCGAATCCCCAAATCTGTGGGCCATCTCTGCGCTGGAAACGGAGTGACGAAAAAGGGATGGCAATCTCTACTGTATAGCCCCATTCAGTGATCTTGCTGGAACAGTCCCAGATAGTATCCCAACCAGGGTCCTCGCCACTCTGGGATTCGATTTGGTCAAACTGCACTCCCATAGCTGTTACGATGAAATCAAAACTCCGTCGATTGTCATTGAAGGTGTCGAAGATCAGGGCAATCCAGTCATCTCCCCCAAGTGTATCTCTATCTCTCAGATGGGCTCTGATGGCCGAGGGCTCGGGATCGTAGCTTCGGAAGGCAGCGTAGAGATTTCCTTTATCATAGGTGAGTAGAACCTCTGTGCGTACAGGCGGGGGCACATTCTCTCCCGGCCGAACCTCATATTTCAATTCCAACACGAGTGCGTTTTCCCATGCCTGGTCATTCAAGATAGCGTCAACTTTGACCTCAGATACGGACTTGGGCACTATGTAAGGATCCTCGATGGTTCCTGTTCCATGGTTTCTATGCCCGCTATCCTGCGAAGATGCCAGTGCTGGGAAAAGAATAAAGGCTAGGAACACTGATAAGCTGATTTTTATGATGCTACAGTTTCTAATATTCTCGTCCTTTCCTTACTGTTTAATTCGGAAATTGCTTTTTAAAACCAGTAAACCCCAGATCTCCTTTGGATATGCAAAGCTTCCTTTCGCCTAATAATTACGATTTTTTCTTCCTCAAGTTCCAAAACCAATTTTCATAATAAAATACGTAATAAACTCCAGTTTGGTTGCGGTATGTGTGCAATCTCAACTGTCCAATCATGATAGCAGATTTGCAAATCTTGATGTGATCCCAATAATTGAACCTTTTACAGTAGAAATGTTACATATTAATGGAGAATGAAATCAGAAAGGGAGGAGACATGGGTTGATGCTTTTAAAAAGGGAGAACCTCGATCTATTGAAAAAGTTATCACTGTGTACGGTACACCATTGCTGCGTTCGGCATTTTTACTGTGTGGGAGTGAGGTGGAGGCCCATGATATGGTCCAGGAAACGTTCCTCCAGGCCATTAAGTCTATCCATAAATTCAAGGGAAAATCCTCTCTGTTTACCTGGTTGTATGGGATCTTGCTCAACATCTTTCGTCAACAGATAAGAAAGAGAAGATATTCAGCCTTCCCTGGTGATTTTGGAGATAAGAATTCAAAAAGTGGCATTAATCCCGAACACAATCTGGAACGGAAAAGAGAATTTTCACGAGTGTATTCAATGATTCAGACCTTATCTCCTCATCATAGGGAGGCTCTGATTTTGAGGTATTACGAAGGCTTAAAGATTACAGAGATTGCAGAAATAGCCAGAGTCTCAAAGGGCACAGTGAAATCGCGGCTTCACTATGCTACAGAAGCTCTGAGAAAAATAATGCCCTCGGATCTGAAGCATCTTGGTCATTCAATCGCTAATAACAAGGAATAACAATGAAATGTAAAAAATATCGAGAATTGATCTATGAATATAGGGATGGATCATTGTCACAAGATATCCATAAAGAAATAAGCGAGCATCTAAAGGTCTGCAGGAAATGCCGTGAAATATATGAGAGGGAAGGCCATCTTTCAGAGCTTTTGAAAAGCGTCATGGACCGCGAAACATCTTCTCTTGTGATTGATCAATCGATGATTCGCCGATTAAAAGATGCGAAAGAAGAAAGAAAACCAAAGATTTTTGCATGGAGATGGATTGATTTTATCCTAAAACCAATTTCTCTATTGATTGTAGTGTTGATAGTATTTCTGTCCGTATTCGTGATTCATTCTTCAAAATCAAAGGAGAATAAAATGATCTGGCTGAATGATCGAGCAGGTGTGTTCGACCTCGAGGAGGATTTGACGCTGACCGATCCAAAAGCAGACTGGCTCGAGCGGCGATTGATCATCACCATTGTGGATGAAAAACAAAAAAGATATGGAAAAATCATCACTTCAAAGAATCCAGAGAAAACAATCATGTATTGGGAAAAAATGGAGGCGAAAAAATGAAGAAATGCATAGTTTTTATGATTTTTATGATGTTTTCAACCGTTTTAATGCCAAATGATTTAATCGATGTCTACAAAAAAGGCCCTATCAAATTGATCCCAGATCCTGAGTACGGAAAAGACACCGATTGGGGAAGGTTATTTTTCGACTTCAGCAGTGTATCGGCTATGGGGAAACCGATAGGCATTCTCAAGGATATCGCTATCGCAGATGATGGTAGTGTCTTTATCACAAACTATAGCCAGTACAATATTTTCAAATTTGACAAGAACGGGAATTTCATAAAGAAATTCGGGAAAAAGGGAAACAAGCCAGGGGAATTTTTCTGGCGGCCTAGTTCAATATCCATCCTGGATAATCGGTATTTAACTGTACGGATATATCATGGGAAGATCCATCTCTTTGATCTAGACGGCAATTTCGTCAAGCGTATGCAAATGGATTATCCGATTTTGGAATGTGTGGCGCTGAAAGACAAGAAGGTTGGTATATCTGGGAGTGTGCCCTATGGAGGGAAACAATCAAAAAAACTCATCGCTATTAAGGATGTGAATACAGAGAAAGAGGACATATTGACCTATTATATGGAGGATTATTTTAAAGGGAGAGATCCCATTGAGATTAAAACTGTGGATGGAAAGATCGGACTGCTTTCTACTCCTACCTTATCTTATGCCTACAGTTTTGCCAGACGCTCTCTCGACGGCAGTCTCATCGTCGGTTATTCTGATAAAGATAATATCACTGTTTACTCTCCGGAAGGGGCAAAAATGCACAGCTTTGTTCTTGATATAGAGCCTCTTGAGATAACCGAGAAAATAAAACAAGAATATAGAGAAAGCTCCAGAAAATCCCTTGAAAGAACTAAAGAATGGATACAAAAAATGATTGAACATGAACAAATAGAGGATTATTCCGAAAAAATCATCAGAGAGTTATCGGAAAGGCCGATCAAATTTCCGGAGCATATGCCTTATTACTATAATTTGATAGTAGATTCTGATGGAAACATTTTGATATTTTTCTACACAGAGACGAATGATATCTATAGGTTCCAAGTCTATTCCCCGGATGGCAAATATCTCTGTGAGTCGGCCATCGATCCCGGGGAATTCAAATTAAAAGTCTACAGGAATCTCATCCCGATTGCCTTTTTCAAGGGGGATTTATTCGCTGTGGTCTCCGAAAAAGATAATCCCTCAGTTCCCCCCAGGCTCATTAAAGTGAATCTATCAGAGAATAACTGAAGGATAAAGTTTCCTGCTTCAATAATCACCTCTTTTGACAGCTATTGATGTGATTGTTTTCTGGGGACGGAGGGAAGGCACGAAATTAATTATTATGCGATATTATTTACTTGCCTGAATAATCTTGACTTGATAACACTTTTAAACTTACATATTGGCTATTCCAGGCAAAGGGATAAGAACACATATACATAGAGACAAATGAATTGGAAAAAACAATTAAAATGGTTTATAAAGATTACAATATATCAGCAGTCGACTTGAAGGATTTTACATTGATAAATGAAAGATCCATAAATAAGTATTATTTTGACGTTTCTCAAGCGGAACTTAAAAGGTTACAAGACTTTTTGGAAACACACGAGATAAAAAGAATTCATGTAGAAGGGAAAAACATAAAATACTATTCTTGTGGAAAGGGGGGGCAAACCATACTCACTTTTAGCGGGGGACACAGCGGACTCGAAACAATATACGAGACAGTCCTTGGTTTTGAAAATGACTACAAAATGGTAGTCGTGGATATTTCATTGTTTAAAGGACTCACTGAGTTCAGCCAAGGTGTAAATAAAGTACTTGAAAAAGAAGGAGTTGACCGAGTATTTGTCATCGGACAATCCCTTTCAGGAATGTATTCCCAGATATATTTTAAAAGAAACTATGATATCGTTGATGCCATGGTACTTACGAATACTTTTGCACCAAGTCAAAAGGAAAGTAAGAAATGGGCACTGATTCTCTTGCGCTTATTTCCTTTTTTCTTACTCAAAGCCATTTTCAAACAAAAAATACGCAAATGGACTCCAGTGGCTGAGATCCCAACGGAAGCAAAAGAGAGGATGCAGTTTAAAACTGCATTCATGAACCAGGTTGTCGATCAGCAATTTTCAAAAGAATTTCTGATGAATGCAGCATATGTAGCCTCTCGATTCCATAAGGATGACGAATATACTATCGAAAACTTCAAGGATTGGAAGGGGAAGATATTTATTATAAGCAGCAAGGATGATCCGTGTTATAAAGATTTAGACATTTTGAAGAAGCACCTTCCTAATACAGAACTTTTTCTCTTTCCTGAAGGCTACAGACATATGGCACCGATGGTCTTTAGAGATGAATTTCATAACAGGATAAAGGACTTCTTTAAAGAGGTCTAGCCCTCGCCTGCCTTAGATGGAATAATCAGCACTTAAGTTTATGTATTTGTAAAGTTAAGTCAGTTCTCTGATATGGAAATAGCGTGAAATATATACATTTAATGCCATTTTATCTGCCTAAGTATCAATTTAAAGAATTTATAGACTAATATTTGTCATCTTGTCCAGTTGGCACTTTCCCTGTCAATCGTTATCTTTTTATCGCTAAACATAGAGGGAACTTTTTACTGCCTCAAAGGTATAATAATACAGAGGGAAAAACAACAGAATCCATGGATGACAGGTCTCTTGCCGAACAGTCCGCAAAAGGCAGCAAGAATGCTTTCAGACTGCTGGTTCTTCGTAACCAGCGAATGGTTTTTTCCTTTCTGGGAAAATTTTTGTTTCAAGTACAGGTCCTAGAAGACCTTGCCCAGGAGACTTTCTTGAGGGCATATAGACATATAGCTGACTTTAATGCAGAAAAAGGTGTTTCTTTCTCGACTTGGCTCCTTACAATTGCCCGCAATCTTGCTATCAACGAAAAAGCGAAAAAAAAACGGAGGAGAGAGCATCCGAGCAGTTTCATGGAAATAAATCAAGCTATAATTAAAAAAAGTCCCCAGGATATGCTGGAAAAACGTTATCTGAGTACCCGAGTTCACAATGCGATAAACCGGCTTCCAGAGAAATTCCAAACAGCAGTGATTCTTTCCTATTTTGATGAGCTTTCAATAGAAGAGATCGCTC
>Ga0209427_10002867_pt1 | contig 20234 bp, 23 predicted proteins | sample DeeMarSWOR136_30_FD_187465 | JGI IMG/M metagenome (GOLD analysis project Ga0209427, IMG submission 187465) | Marine sediment microbial communities from White Oak River estuary, North Carolina - WOR-1-36_30 (SPAdes) (version 2) | ecosystem: Environmental > Aquatic > Marine > Intertidal zone >...
CCTGCCCCGTCCTCGGTCGGTCCCGGGGCCGGCAGGCAGGGCAGGCAGGCTCGGTCGGGACTGGGGCCGGTAGGAAGGGATAAAGGCAAGGTGGAGCACGATCGAATCGGTCAATGACTACCTGCTTTTTCTCTCATTTTTTAACCATACTCAGATTGGAAGAGAGAGGTTGTTTCAAAGAGATATGACCGGCAATACTCTCAACCTTCTCTCCATTGATAAGGATTTGGACTCGTTTGATCTGAGGGAAATTGAGGGTAAGAGAATTGACGATGGAATAGATGGTCAACATCTCCGCTGAACTTCCACCTGGATGCTCTTTTGAAAGTGTTTGATCAAAATTGACTTTTGCCAATCCACTTTGATCTATATGGAGCGTCAATAACCTTGTGTGGGCGGGTAAGGTAGGAATGAGTTTTCCCTTCGGACCTTTGATCAATTCAAGAACAGCCTCCCTGGCCTCTTCTTCAATCCCTCCTGTCTTCAAAAGTTGCCTCTTCTCTCCCACAAGGTATTCCCCCTCCTCTTCTGAAAAAAAGAGGGTCATAACCTTCTTCTCCTTCTTGGCAACCTCTTCCTCCACAGGGGGTTTTAAAACATGCAATATCTCTTGCCGGAAAAGATAGACCATGAATCCACCCAACCCGATAAGGAGTAGGAGGAGCAAAAGTTTCCTTGTCCGAGCCTTTTTGCGACTTTTTTTCCTACCTTTTTTCTTAGATTTCAGCTTCATGACTTAGGATTTTGTCTTCTCCTCGGCCATCTTTCCCACGATAGGTAGTAAATATCGCTCACCCCGAAGGGCTTTGATCATCAGGACGAGCCACAGGACAAGGCTCAAAATCCAGACAGGAAAGACCAGGAGATGGAGGATCGGGATCACTCCTAAAATCATTGAGATAACGAAAAGGCCAAGGAAAGTGATCGTGGACTGCATGGCGTGTAACTTCACAAAGCTGCTCTTTTTCTCTACCACTAAAAAGACAATGCCCGTGATAAAACCAAAAAGATAACAGAGGAAACCAGCAACATTCTCCTCCAACCCAGTGCTTGATCTTTCCTTCTCTTCCATGACCGTCCCTCCTTTTGTGACAAATTCCCATGGTATTTAACAACAGGTATCGGAAAAGTCAACCCTTCGACTTCCCCACATCAATGGTGGATTCGCCTTCGACACGAGACTTCGGCGTGAGCCTTTCGACGGGCTCAAGACCCTGAGTTCAATCGAGAGGCTCAGTCGAACGCTCAACCCGAGGGTGAGCCGCTGAATGGGTCAACCCATTCATCATGAATTAAATGAATGAACGAAATCGACAATTTTCTTTTTTAGGAATTGGCCGGTGTAGGACATTGGGTTTTGGACCAATTGCTCTGGGGTTCCCCACCCGACCACCTCACCTCCCCTCTCCCCGCCCTCGGGACCGAGATCAATGATATAATCCGCCGACTTGATTACCTCCAAATTATGTTCTATCACGATGACAGTGTTCCCCCTGTCCGTAAGCCTGTTGAGCACATCGAGCAACCTCTGGATGTCGGCGAAATGGAGACCGGTTGTCGGTTCATCCAGAATATAGACTGTCCTTCCCGTTTCCCTCTTGCTCAACTCCCGCGCCAGTTTAATCCGTTGAGCCTCTCCTCCTGATAGGGTGGTCGCGGGTTGGCCCAACTGGAGGTATCCCAGCCCCACATCGACCAGAGTTTGGAGTTTTTGATGAATCCAGGGAACAGCCCGAAAGAAATCATCCGCTTCTTCAACCGTCATCCCCAGTACATCCGAAATCGTCTTCCCCCGGTATCGGATTTCGAGGGTCTCGCGATTGTATCGCCTTCCATGGCAGGCCTCACAGGTGACATAAACATCGGGAAGGAAGTGCATCTCCACCTTTAGAACCCCATCCCCCCCACACGTTTCACATCTTCCTCCAGGGACGTTGAAACTGAATCGCCCCGGCTGAAACCCCCTCATTCTCGACTCTGGGAGCTGGGCAAAGAGTTCCCGGATCGGCTGAAACAGACCTGTATAAGTGGCAGGGTTAGACCGAGGGGTTCTTCCAATGGGCATCTGATCTACATGGACCACTTTATCCACATGTTCCAACCCCTCCATCCCCTGTACAGAGGCATACCGTTGGGGAGCATGATGAAGGCGCTGTGCCAATAGACAATAGAGGGTGTCAATGAGCAGGGTCGACTTCCCTGACCCCGAGACGCCCGTGATACAAGTGAACACACCCAAAGGGATTTTCACGTCGATATTCTTCAGATTGTTAGCGGTTGCCCGCCGGATGATCAGGAACCTCTCACCCACCGACCTCCTCTGGTTCGGTAGAGGAATGAAGCTCTTCCCGGAAAGGTATTGCCCGGTCAAAGAGAAATCGGCTTCCATCAACTCCTCCGGGGGCCCGGTGAAGACCACCTCTCCTCCTTTCTGTCCTGGGCCGGGGCCCATATCGATCACATAATCAGCAGAACGGATCGTCTCTTCATCGTGCTCCACAACGATCACGGTATTGCCCAAATCTCTCAGACGTTTCAGCACTCCCAAGAGGCGAAGTTGGTCTCTCTGATGGAGTCCAATGCTGGGTTCATCCAAGATATAGAGCACCCCTACCAGACTTGACCCGATCTGGGTAGCCAACCGAATCCGCTGAGACTCTCCACCGGAGAGAGTGGCTGCAGAGCGATCCAGGGTAAGGTAGTCCAAGCCGACCTCCATCATGAATTTTAGACGGTCTTCAATCTCTTTCAGAATCCCCTGAGCGATCTTCTGGGATCGTGGGGGCAATTCCAAGTGTTTCAGGAAATCAAGTGCCTCGTGGATATAGAAATGGGCAATCTCAGCAATCGATCTTCCCCCGACTTTAATAGACAAGACCTCCTTCCTCAATCGAGCCCCTTGGCAGTCAGGGCAGGGGATGAGATTTCTGAACTCCTCCAGCTCCTCTACTCCATTTCCATCTTCTTCCCATCGTCTCTCCAATTCCCGAATCACCCCTTCGAACTCCTGCCGAAAGAGGTGGGATCGTCCCCTCCTTTTCACGCGAAAGGGGATCTTTTCTCCTTCCGACCCATAGAGAAGGAGATGTTGAACGGATTTCGGCAATCGAGAAAACGAGGTTTCCAGATCGAAACGATAATGCCTGGCCAAGGCCTCTAGAATGGGGCCTAAAAAGGATTCTCCTTTTTTCTTCCAAGGTAGAATGACCCCTTCCTTTAAAGAAAGCGATGGATTCGGGACGATCAGGTCAGGGTCGAAGAAGTACTTCGCCCCCAACCCATCGCAGGCTGAGCAGGCGCCGTGGGGGCTGTTAAAGGAGAACATCCGGGGGGTCATTTCTGGAAAACTGAACCCACAATCAATACAGGAGAATTTCTGGCTGAAGAGAAGTGGAGGGACTCCCTCCCTCTCCACCTTCACAATCCCCTCAGAAAGGTGGGAGGCGATCTCTAAAGAATCTCCAATTCTTTTTTCCGTCCCCTCTTTCACCACCAACCGATCCACAACGACATCGATCTCATGGCGTTTGTTTCGATCCAGTCGGATCTCCTCGCTGAGATCCCTGATCTGACCGTCAATCCTCACCCTGATAAACCCATCCCTCCGAAGTTCCTCCATCTCCTTGCGGTATTCCCCCTTCTTACCCCTGACCATAGGAGAGAGGATGGTCAAAGCGGTCCCTTTCGGAAACCTTTGAAGCATTTCCGTCATCTGTTGGAGGGTTTGGGATGAAATGGGTGAACCGCATTGGGGACAGAAAGGTTCTCCAACCCTGGCGAAGAGGAGGCGGAGGTAATCATAGATCTCCGTCACGGTACCTACCGTGGATCTCGGGTTTCGAGTGACGCTTCGCTGGTCAATGGCTATCGCCGGAGAGAGGCCCTCCATGGATTCTACGTTTGGCCTCTCCATTTGCTCTAAGAATTGACGGGCATAAGCCGACAGAGATTCCACATATCTCCGCTGTCCCTCCGCATACAGCGTGTCAAAGGCGAGTGTGGACTTCCCTGAACCACTTAAACCGGTAATGACCACCAACCGATTTCGCGGGATCTCCACATCGATATTCTTTAGATTGTGAACCCGGGCACCCCGGATGAGAATCCTTTCCATCTCTGTTTCTAAAAATTAACAGAAAATTGGAGGTGTGTAAAGGTGGGAGGTCCGAAGGAGACGTTTTTCAAAAAATACTTGACAAATAAATAGGGAAAGGTATAATCCAATTAGTTTATTTTATTAAACAAATTTCTTTTTATACCCTCTTACACGATACTAAACTAAATTCTTTTTATACTATTCTCAAGGACTTTATGAAGATTGGAGAACGAATTCGGAATTTAAGGCAAATGAGCAACCTGACTCAGGAGGAACTCGCCGACAGGGCGAACCTGACCAAAGGCTTCATCTCTCAGGTCGAGAGGGACCTCACCTCTATTTCTTTGGACAGCCTGGTTCAGATCCTCGACGCCCTGGATGAAAATATGTCCGACTTTTTCAGAGAGGCCCCTCAGGAGAAGATTGTCTACAGGGAAAAGGATCGGGTCCCCATCGAAAAAGAGAAAATTCAGAGATTTGAGCTCCTGGTCCCGGGCTCGACCAACCGACGTTTGGAACCTGTGCTGCTGACCCTCAAACAGGGACAGGCAACACCGAAGGAGAAGCCCCATGAGGGAGAGGAGTTCGGATTCGTCCTTCAGGGGAGGGTGAGCCTCCGGTTTGGAAGGGAGATCATGAAACTAAAGAAGGGGGAATGTTTCTACTTCTGGGCTGAGAAGGAGCACTGGCTTCAAAATAAAAGTTCACGTAATGCCGTCATCCTCTGGATCACTTCCCCCCCGTATTTTTAGTGCAAACGCAATAAATGATGTGTCATTGTAAGAAGTTACGCGGCCAAGCCTCATCCTGAGCAAAGCAAAGGAACTTATGGGATTGCCACGGCTGTGTGGTATGCCGCCTGCTTGCCGCAGGCAGGAACGATAGGAAGGATGACTAACGTATCATATCATAACAGGAGCAGGTGGTAATTGATCATGGCTAAAGTACTCATCATAGGAGCGGGAGGTGTAGGAACCGCTGTTGCTCACAAAGTTGCCACAGTCCCACAGGTGTTCACTGATATCATGTTGGCAAGCCGTACAAAATCGAAGTGCGATGTCATCGCTAAAGCCGTTGGCGCCAATAAAATTAGGACCGCTCAGGTGGATGCTGATGATGTTCGGCAGTTAGTTGAATTATTTAGAAGCTTTAAACCAGCAATCGTAATCAATGTTGCGCTCCCGTATCAAGATTTAACAATCATGGATGCTTGCCTTGAAGCAGGCGTGAATTATTTAGATACCGCAAGTTATGAACCACCAGATGTCGCTAAATTTGAATACAAATGGCAATGGGCGTACCGTGACCGATTTAAGAAGGCAGGACTCACAGCCATCTTAGGGTGTGGTTTTGATCCGGGAGTGACAGGGGTTTTCACTGTCTATGCTTCCAAACATCATTTCGACGTAATTCACTACCTTGATATTGTTGACTGTAATGCAGGCGAACATGGAAAGCCATTTGCAACCAATTTCAATCCAGAAATTAATATTCGCGAAGTGACCCAAAGGGGTAAATACTGGGAAAATGGAAAATGGATTGAAACAGAGCCCCACGAAATTCACAGACCGTTACATTATCCAAATATCGGACCACGCGAATCTTTTCTTATTTACCACGAAGAATTAGAATCATTGGTTAAACATTTTCCTAATCTAAAACGAGCGCGCTTTTGGATGACTTTTGGACAAGAGTATTTAACCCATCTGCGTGTGATTCAAAATATTGGAATGGCCGGCATTAAACCTATCCTTTATGAGGGTAAAGAGATCGTGCCCCTTCAATTCCTCAAAGCAGTATTGCCCAATCCGGGCGAACTCGGTGAACATTATACAGGGGAAACCTCCATTGGTTGTCGTATCAGGGGTATAAAAAAACAGAGGGAGAAGACCTACTATATCTATAATAACTGTAAACACCAGGATGCCTACAAGGAAACGGGAACACAAGCTGTGAGTTATACCACTGGAGTACCTGCAATGATTGGCGCGATGATGTTCATTACGGGCAAATGGAAGGCGTCCGGCGTATTTAACACTGAAGAATTTGATCCGGATCCATTCATGGAACAATTGAATAACCATGGACTTCCCTGGCATGAATTACATGATGTCGATCTAGAATTGGAATAATGGAATCGTGGAAGGATGAAAGAATGGGAAAGTAAAAGGTTGAGGCTAAGGTTAAGGCTGAGAAATTCTTGACCTCAACCTAAACCTCAACCTGATCATGTTTCATCCAGTATTCCAATATTCCAATTTTCCCTAAGAACCATGCCTATAGACTTTAACAAAATTCAAACTCCATGCTATGTGATTGATGAGCTCTTACTGAGAAATAATCTGGAATTAATAAAAAAGGTTAAAGAGGCCGCTGCGATTGATATCCTCGTTGCGTTTAAAGCTTTCTCGAATTGGGGGGTCTTTCCGATCTTTAAAGAATACGGTTTTGGCGCCTCAGCAAGCTCATTGAATGAAGCACGATTAGCGTTTGAGGAACTCGGAGTAAAGGCACACACATATTCCCCTGCCTTTGAAGACAGGCATATCCCAGACATTTTAAAATACAGCAGTCATATTTCCTTTAACTCTATCACCCAATTGCAAAAGTATCTTAAGATTGCCAGTCAAAATGGCGTTTCGATTGGCCTACGTGTTAATCCTGAGTTTTCAGATTCTCCATATGACATTTATAATCCTTGTAAACCCGGCTCTCGATTTGGCATTACGGCTGAGCAGCTAGCCGATGCCTTACCAGAGGGCGTTGAGGGTTTCCACTTTCATGCCTTGTTTGAGGCGGATTCCTTTGCCCTCGAAAAAGTGTTGGCTTTTTTTCTCAACAAATTTGGCAAGTTCCTACCTAAGCTCAAATGGGTGAATATGGGCGGAGGTCATCTTATGTCCAAAAGAAATTATGACATCCACCATTTGATTAACCTCCTCATTGATTTTAAAAACAAATACCATATTGAGATCATATTGGAACCCGGTAGCGCTTTTACTTATCAGGTGGGTTACTTAGTTTCTACGGTTATAGATATTGTTCAAAATCACGGTATAAAAACTGCCATCCTGGATGTCTCATTCACTTGCCATATGCCCGATTGTTTAGAAATGCCGTATAAACCCGTCATCCTGGGTGCGACCGATGGGGTCGCGGGAAGCCCAACCTACAGAATGGGAGGTGTGAGCTGCTTGGCGGGCGACTTTATGGGGAATTGGTCATTTGATAATGAATTAAAACCCGGTGATAAAATCATATTTGATGATATGATTCATTACACGACTGTAAAAACAACCATGTTCAACGGCGTTAGTCACCCTTCCATTGGAGTGTGGAGTGATACGTCAGGATTTAGATTAATTAAAGAATATAGTTATCAGGACTATAAGAATAGATTATCTTGATACGTCTGCCCCTTCGAAAGGAATGCCACGAATGGTGGAAACGCTAACGGATTTGCCTAACATTCGCCCCATTCGGTTTCATTCAAGCCATTGGTTTCAAAAAGTCTTCCTTCTATGAAAAAAATGCTTGACAAAAAGAAATAGACCGTTATACTTATTGAGGTATAGTTTATTAAACTTATTTCTTCTTATACTTGGTTACAAATTACTAAACATTTTTCTTTCTATACTGGGTTACAGGTTATTAAACAAACTTCTTCTTATACTATTATGAGCCTATGAAGGAAGATCATGGGTTAGATCCGGAGTTTAAGACGGATGTGCCACCTGGCCCAGGAGGAGGTGGCGACTAGGGCAAACCTTACTCCCTGTCAAACGGCGACAGGCTGGTCTGTTCGGGTGCCGGCAACGCGAACGGGGTTTAACCTTACAAAGGGAGGACAAGAACAGTGATCTTCAAAATGCCTACTCACTATTTCTTGGTTTCTGGAGCATCAGAAGGGTATACGCCTCTCAACGCATTTGACGGAGCGCTCCTCCAGGCGGGCATCGGGAACACCAATATCGTGAAGATGTCGAGTATCGTCCCACCTCACTGTCATCTGATTTCCCCGATCGCTCTTCCTCCGGGGGCCTTGGTCCCCGCGGCCTATGCCTCCATCACCAGCGATACCCCCGGAGAGGTTATCTCGGCTGGCGTCGCTGTTGCTCTTCCAGAGGATGAAAATCAGAATGGGTTGATCATGGAATATTCGGCCAAAGGAGAGCGGCCCAAAATCGAGGAAATCGTCCGAAATATGGCTGTGGAGGGAATGAAGCTTCGGGGATGGGAGATGAAGGATCTGAAATCGATTGCCATAGAACATAAAATAACGAAAATTGGTGCCGCACTGGCCGCTGTCGTTTTATGGGATGGTCTGTCTTGCATGGAACTTCAAACCTCAACGTTCAAATTCTGAGGTTTCGACTTAGGGCTGGAGATGGAACGGGGGTAGCCGAAGCGACCAGGGAAAGGACCGGCCTTAGCTAAAAAATTAGAAATACCCTCTCTCGTGAGAACCTCGTTTCGTAGCACCTCGACGTCATAGGAATGGACCTTCCTTTCATAGAGCAGACTTTTCTCTCATCAAAAACTTCCTTCGAGGAGGGAGAAATCGTCATCCTGGGCTGTCCCTTTGATGGGTCGGCTTCCTTTCGGCCGGGTGCCCGTTTCGGGCCTTCTGCCATAAGGAAAGCCTCCTGGGGAATCGAAACCTACAGCCCCTATTTTCGACGGGACCTGACCCAGCTCTTAATCCATGACATGGGGGATCTGGAACTCCCCCTGGGAGGGAAGAAAATAGCTTTTGGTCTTATTCGAAAGGCCCTTCGCAAGATCCTTTCGGAAAACAAATTTCCGATACTCCTGGGAGGGGACCATCTGATTACCCTTCCGGTCCTCGAGGAGATCCTCCGAGTTTATCCAAATCTCCATCTCCTTCATCTCGACGCACATACGGATTCAAGGGAAGACTATCTTGGAGAAACCCTCTCCCACAGTACCGTGATCAGGAAAGTGGCCGAACTCCTTGGGAAACGGAGACTCTTCCAAATTGGAATACGATCCGGAACGGAAGAAGAATTTAAGTGGGCAAGAAAGATGGGATCGATCGTTTCTTCTGATCAGAATTCGGTGAGATCTATGGTGAAGCGTCTCAGGAACCGACCTGTCTATATCACCCTTGACCTCGATCTGTTCGACCCTGGTCTTCTTCCAGGGGTTGGAACTCCAGAGCCTGGAGGCCTTAGCTTCCAAGATTTCATCTCCCTTCTCAAGCCATTGAAATCCCTTCAAGTCGTTGGATTCGACATGGTGGAATTGACTCCAGATTACGACCCTACCCAAATTTCCTCTGTGACAGCCTCGGTCGTGCTGAGGGAAATGATCCTCGCCTTTTGCTAAAACGTCAGTGCAAAATGGTCAATTAGCAATTATCAATTAGCATTGTATTTAGAAAAGAATAAACCTTAGATCCTTCCTTTTTCTTGCATCAGCCGAACCATCAACTCCTTGAAGGTCTTTGGTGGGATAACTTTTTTCTCCCTCTCAATCATCTTCATCGCATCGCTCGGGCAAAAATGGGCGCAGACACCACACCCCAGGCAGAACTCCTGGTTGACCACTGGATAATCCCCTTCCATCCGGATGGCTCGGATCTGACAGCGACGCTCGCATTCTCCACATCCATTGCATTCCTCTGTATCGGCTTTGGCAATGAATTGAGTCGTCGTAACAGCATGTTTGAGATGCTGCTGCGTAATACCCTGGAGAAACCCACAACAGCATCCGCAACAGTTGCAAATAAAGGTGGTCTGTTCCAGCACATTATCAGTCATGTGAACCAGACCCAAATCTTCTGCTTTCTTCAGCGTCTCCAGCAATTCTTCAACAGAAGCCCTTCTCCCAAATCCCTGCTCAACTACAAAGTCGGAAGCATTGCCCAGGCTCATGCAGATATCGTCAATGGGGGCAGAACAATTCTTACCTAGATGCCATGCCTCATGTCGGCAATAGCATTTGCTTAAACTTCCGCGTCCTGCCTTTTTGATATATTCGGCTGCTTCATAATAACTAAGGACTTCACTCTTGACCCCAGGAAGGACGTCGCTGTACAGGAGGGCCCGGCTTCTGCTCGTCCCGGGGGAGAAGAATTCTTGGACAAACTCAGGCGTATTCTTATAGGTATGCATCAGTTCGGCCAGTCGCTTCAGGGGAAGGGTTTCACTGGTCCGCATAAAGGTGAATTCGAAAAACCCAACAACGGCCTGCGAAAGCAGGTATCGCGTCTGATCACCTTTTTTGCTGGTGACGACCAGCCCCTTTTTCATCATCCCTTTCAAGACTTCTTTCAGTTCACCCATATTCTTTCCTGTTGCCCTTTGGAGTTCTTCGATGCCCACCGCCCCAAAAGGAAACTTCGCTCCTAATTCGGCTTCTTTCTCTGTAAACAGGATTGACAAGATTTCATACATCGACGGGTGTTCTGGAAGCCCTATTGGATTCTTATGAATCCTTTCTCGCAATTTCTTGAGAATTTCTTCCTTTCCTGCCAGATGCCCCATGTCACCCTCCTTCTAACAGATTGAGTCAATCTCATATAACATATTTTTCAATTTTCCCTAGCAACAGGACGAATTCTTTAGAGACCCTGCGCAGGCAAAGGCCGGTCATAAGCCTGCGTTGCGTCCTTGCCGCCCATCACCTTCTGGACCACTCCCTTCATGACATCGGTAGAGCCTTTCTTCACCATCAGGCCGACATCGATAGCCCCCTGAATCTCATCTTCTTTCAAGCCCAGCTCTCGTGCTTTCTTGGCATGAAACTCCAGGCAGGGTTTGCAACTGGCTGTTACAGAAGCTCCGATAGCGACTAGCACAGATGTTTTTTCATTCATCTCCTTTCTTCTTTCGTGTACAGATAAATACATCTCTCTCATCGCGGCTGAAATCGCATCCTTCCTCCAGAAGGGTCCGGAGTTCCTCCCGGGCCCGATGGAGCCGAACTCGAATAGAGACGGAACTCGCTCCGAGAATGCCCGCGATCTCCTCGATAGAGAATCCCTCCAAGTAATAGAGGACCATGACCGATCGATAGGTCTCGGGAAGACGATCGATGAATTCTTGAACACATTCGCTCATCTCTCTCCGCTCTAGGAGTTGAGGTTGCTGGTCTTCATCGCTTTTTCCTTGAACTCCTAGATCCTGGTCACGATTATCTAGATATTCAAAAAATTCAACCATCATTCCCCTTCCCTTCTCTTTCCTCAGGTAATCGAGACACAGGTTGTTTGCAATCCGAAAAAGCCAGGTCAGGGGGCTCGCTTCTCCCCGAAAATCTTTCAATCCCCTCTGGGCGTGCATGAAGACCTCCTGCGTGAGGTCCTCAGCCTGGACAGAATCTCGAACCATATGCCTTATGAAATTCTCAATGCGGCCTCTATAATTGTTATAGAGTTCGTCCAATTGCATCATACTAGGTTCCACTTAATCGTATAGACGTACTGTTTAGAGGGAATGTTACAAATGGCACCCCCACCCTGCCCCGTCAAGGGGGAATGGAGTCCTAAGATTGAAGTTAGGAAGATTAAACCCTATGATTCTGAACAGATTGAAGATCTTAATAAAATCCAATGAAATTCGTAGAATTTGGTATCATTCGAGCCATTCTCTTTTGCTCATTAAAAAATCAATACCCCCTCTTCCTGTCCACCAGACCAATCAAAGGTTCACCTCTTACCCACCTCCTAAAATTTCTAACGAATTCCGCACAGATCTCCTCCGGAATGTTGATCCCCGAAACGTGGGGGGTGATTATCACATTGTCCAAACGCCACAGCTCACTTTCCGGTGGAAGGGGTTCCGTTTCAAAGACATCAAGTATTGCCTTGATCTTTTTCTTCTTCAGAATTTTGATCAGTGCCCCTTCATCAATTGTCTTTCCCCGGCCAATATTGAAAAGGACGGCTCCGTCTTTGATCAGATTCAGCTCCTCCTCTCCGAGAAGATGATAAGTCTCTGGTGTGAAGGGGAGGGCTACCACGAGGTAATCGACCAGGGGAATCATCTTCTTCAGCTCCCGTGGCCCATAAACTTGATCCACATGCTTCACCCGTTCGGGCGTCCGTTTAAACCCAACAATTCTCATCCCAAACTGTTTTCCTTGTTTGGCGATCTCTTGACCGACCGAACCCAAACCCAAGATTCCCATCACCTTTCCCCTCAGCCGCTCCGGCCTCTTCCGATCCCAAATCTTTTTCTTCTGGTCCTCAATATGCTTCGACAGATTACGGCCAAAATAGAGAAGATACGCGAAGACATACTCGGTCATCATCTCGCCATACACTGTCGCTTTTGTGAGAATAGACAACTCAGGAAGATTTGGATTCTTGACGAGGTCTTCGTTTCCAGCAGCCATGGAGGCAAACCAACGCAGGCGTCTTGCTTTCCTCAAGACGTCATCAGGGATTTGCCAGGAGAGGATGATCTCAGCCTCTTCAATAAAGTTCCGTGCCCCCTCGGGATGAATAGCAGTGTGGATTTCCAATTGAGGCAATTTTTTCGCGAGGATCTCCTGGTAGAGCCCAGCATCATCATGATAGATGAGGAGCCGATGAGACATATCAAACAGATTCTTGACCTCAAACTCTGAATGTCAAACTTTAAGGTTCTTTATATCGAGTATGAGAGAAAAAATCAATCTGATTTGACAAATGCTGGGAACCCAAATAGAATAAAAATCTGTTGTAATAATCGCCTGTCGCCCCCCTTTATGAAAGGGGGGTGAGGGCGGATTTATCATTACAGAAGTGAAGAAAGAATAGTTGAGGAGAGACGAGATGGTCAAACCATGGCGCTGCACCCGGTCTCGATTCAATGATTCTTTTCGTGTCTTCTCCATACGGACAGACACAGCCATCTCCCCGCGGACGGGGACTGAACATGACTTCTACATCATTGAATCGAACGATTGGGTCAATGTCATCCCTCTCACCGCCGATCATCACGTGGTCATGATCAAGCAATACCGGCACGGTTCAAGAGAAGTGACTCTCGAGATCCCCGGAGGTTTGGTCGATCCTGAGGATACTCCCGAAAAAGCAGCCGTCCGGGAATTATTGGAAGAAACGGGTTATCGGACAGATAATCTGGTTCAGATCGGCGTGGTCAATCCCAACCCTGCCCTCTTCACCAATCGGTGTTACACGTTTATCGCTGAAAATCTTCAAAAGATCAGGGATCCCATGCCCGACGAGGCCGAAGACATTGAGGTTGTGCTTATTCCTCTCTCCGATATTCCAGAATTGATCAGGAATGGCAACATTGACCATGCCATGGTCATTACAGCATTCTACTGGTTTTTCTCTCAGACCCAGCAAGGACCGAAAATACCTTGACCCCTCTGAGTATCCTCTTCATTCTCATCTCTGCGCTCATCCACTCTTCATGGAATTTTTTTACCAAGAAAGGAAACTGGCCAGGAGAATTTTTCTTCTGGGTCTTTCTTTGGGGAGTCCTTCTCTACCTGCCTTTCTTCATTGGCTTAGGGGCCTTCCCCTCTTTCATCCTTCACGTCCCTCCCAAACTCTGGTGGATCGTCACATCTTCCGGCTTTTTCGAAACCTTGTACTTCATCTGTCTTGTTGGGGCCTATAGGGGAGGTGATCTCTCCTTGGTCTACCCTATCTCCCGTTCTGCCCCTCTCTTCACCCAGATCTGGGCGATCCTCTTGATAGGAGAAATTCTTTCTACACGGGGGATAACGGGTATTTGTCTTGTCATGGTTGGGCTCTTCGTGATTTCATTGAAAGATTTTCAACTGAGATATTCGATGCCTCAAACTTCGCGCCTTACCACTCGACCTTATCTTCTAGCTCTTGCCGCTGCGATTTCCAGTTCCATTTATTCTGTAATCGACAAGGTCGGAGTCCAACTCCTCCATCCAGTTTTTTACATCTGGTTCATTAACCTCTGGATGGCCATTTTTACCGGTCTCTACCTTATTTTTCGGAGAGAGGTCCACTTTCTCAGGATATGGAAAGAATCGAAGAAAGAAATTATGATCATCGCGATTCTTCAGAACGCCGCCTATCTCCTAGTCCTGATGGCATTGCAGACGAGCAAGGTAAGCTACGTGGTGGCGTTCCGGCAAGTAGGAGCGCTCTTCGGGGCAGGAATGGGTATCTTTTTCTTAAAAGAAAGTTATTGGGAAACTCGAATCACTGGAGCCCTCGTCCTCACATTAGGCTTAGTGTTGATCGGCTTGGCAAAATAGCTAATCAAGTGGAGGTTACCAGGTCTCCTTCCAACTAGGATCGCAAATGCATTAACGAATTCATTCCAGGAGGAGAACCCATGAAGGTCATATTTCACAAAAGATACTTTGAGGTTTATACCCACGATCCAGCAGCGGCTGCAGGAAGGATGGAAGCCATTGCCAATGTTTTGAAAGGAAAATTTGAATTCGTCGAACCCGAGCCCGCTTCAGAGAGAGATGTGGAAAGAGTCCATGGGAGGCAGCACATTCAATCCGTGAAGAAAGATTCCCTGGTCTACGAGGTGGGCCTTCTTGCGGCAGGGGGGGCGATCCTCGCAGCCGAGATGGCTTTTGAAGGACAACCCTCCTTTGGCCTGATCCGGCCTCCGGGACACCATGCCAGCCCCCATTCTTGCTGGGGCTTCTGTTATTTCAACAATGTGGCCATCGCCATCAAGAAACTGATCAGCGAAGAAAAGATCAAGAGGGCCCTCATCCTCGATTTCGATCTCCATTATGGAGACGGTACTGCCAATACCTTTGGCAAGTCGAATGAGGCAAGCTACTTTCACCCAGAGGGCACAAATCGACAGGCCTTTCTGAACGAAGTGGAAAAGGCCCTTCAATCCAGAAGCCCTTTTGATGTCATTGCGGTCTCCGCGGGCTTTGACCGTCACGAAGAGGACTGGGGAGGTCTGCTCACAACCGAAGACTATCTCACCATTGGGAAATGGGTCAAAGAACAATCCCTAATCCGCTGCCAGGGCAGGCGCTTTGGAGTCCTGGAAGGGGGTTATAATCACAGCGTCCTTGGGAAAAATGTGAGGAGTTTTCTTCAAGGATTGAGTGATTGATAGCCATCCGGAGTGATCATAGCAAAAGAAAACGAGGACCCTGCCTCCCCCTGACCTTTCAGGCGGTCTAGCCCCTCCACTATTCTCTTTACAACCTCCTTCAGGGGGTTTTTTTCCTTACACATCTTGTTCAATTGAAACTCCAGCCCCATCCTTCTTGGCAAGGAAAAGGCATGGGAAATCTCATCTCCATCGAGCTGAGGGAGCTTCTTTTTCGTCCACAGAAAGTAGAGACGGTAGGGCATGGCGGCGTCCTTCTCTGTCCTTCCAGCCAGGATAAAGGAGACTTGATGGATCGGGTCGATGGGCAATAGTTCACACTTCTTTCTCATAAATCGTTCGTACTCTGTTGAGAGAAAGGCAATCGCTGCTCCATAAAGTTCCTGGACATCATTTAGCTTTTCTCCTTCGATAAAGGACTTTAAAGCATTCCCCATTTCAATTCCTTCGGCGGCTCCGGCAGTCAAAAGGGCACAGTGCGAAGTGAGCGGGAGGAGGCGGTTGATTTTGAGCGAAATCTCCTTTCCTTCTTCGTTCAGTTGGATGGCAGAATTCTCAGCGGCCAAAACAATCCCATGGATATTCTGTGCGACAACGATCTGTGACATCTTCCTTCCTCCTTTAGCAAAAAGGATATCTTTGATCCGCAAAATTTTCAACAGAATATTTACCCTTTGCCCTCGAATTTCTCTCACTCCGCCCTCTCCCCTATGAGGGTCTTTCGTAACCGCAAGCAAGGGGAAGGGATTGACAAAACCTGTTTGACTTCATAAAATCTGCCCAAAATCGTGAAGATCTGGATCTGCAGCCAAAGGAGAACACAAGATGAAATCGATGAAGAAAGAGACGGCTCTTTACTGGAATCCCCTTATGGAGACGCTTCCACTGGAGAGATTGAAGGAGCTTCAGATTAAGAAATTCAAACGGATTGTTAAATGGGCCTATGAACGATCAAAATTTCACCGAGGGCTCTATCAGAAGGCAGGTCTTAAACCTGGTGACATCAAATCTCATGAGGATATAGCCAAGGTTCCCAAAGTGGAGAAGTCAATGATGAGGGATATCCAGAGAAAGGACCCTTTTCCATATGGAGACGCACTCTGTGTGCCCCTCGAAGAGGTGACTGAATTCCGACAGACCAGCGGAACAACAGGAACACCCGTCTACCAGCCCGATACCTGGCAGGACTGGGAATGGTGGGCGGAGGCCTGGGCCTACCTACTCTATGCCCAAGGATATCGAAGGACGGACAGGGTCTTTATCCCCTTTGGATATAATATCTTTGTTGCCTTCTGGGCAGGTCATTATGCGGCTGAGAAAATCGGTTGTGAGGTAGTTCCAGGCGGAGTTCTCGACACAGAAGCCCGCATTCTGAAAATCCAGGAACTCCGGGCCACCTCTATGATGGCCACTCCAACGTATGTATTGGGAATGGCTGATACGGCGAAGAAAAAATTGGGGATTGACCCGGCAAGGGACCTTACCATCCGAAAGATCACCTGTGCAGGGGAGCCAGGAGCCAGCATTCCCTCCACCAAGCAAAGAATGGAAGAGATGTGGGGAGCGAAAGTCTATGATCACATAGGGGCCACCGAGATTGGAGCTTGGGGATTCGAATGCGCAGCCCAACCGGGGGGCCTTCATGTGAATGAGGCTCTCTTTCTCACCCAGCTGGAGGACATCGAGACAGGAGAGATTATTGAGGAGCCGCGAAAAAAAGGGAAGATCGTCATCACAGCCCTTGACCGAACGGCTCAGCCCTGTATTCGATTCGACTCCAAGGATGTGGCCGAATGGGCCGAGGAACCCTGTCCCTGCGGTAGGACCTTCCGCCTTCTTAAAGGAGGGGTGATTGGAAGGGCAGATGACATCACCAAGATCAAGGGGGTTTTGGTCGCTCCTTCTGCCATTGAAGAAGTGGTTCGTTCCGTCAATGGGTTAAGCAATGAGTTCGAGGTCCTGGTCACAAAGAAAGGAGATCTCGACGACATCACCCTAAAAATAGAAATCTTGCCCGAAGAGGAAGGGAATCGCGAAGCCATCCTCACGCGACTGAAAGATCAGCTCCGATTAAGAACGAACCTGGGCTACAACATTGAAGTCCATCCCTACAATTCTTTGCCCAGGTATGAAGTCAAGGCCAAAAGATTTAGGGATCTTAGAAAACATGGATAGAACGAGAATGAAAGGTTGAGGTTCAGGTTAAGGTTGAGGTTAAAACTGGGATAGAGGCTAGCAGGTGTGCAGAATCTCTTTTAACCTTATCCTAAACCTTTCCTCTGTGGAGGGATCATGAACCGAAGGGAAATAAAAAAACTGGATACGAGGATCAAAGCAGTCAAGAAGGCAGCTCAGGAGTTGAAAAAATTCTCCAAAGGAATACAAGCGATTGATAGGAACGCAGATCGGATTCTCGCTTCGGTAAAGATGCTGGAGATCAATATTAGTGATCTCATCAACCTCCGCGCCTGATGCGAACCTAGGTCTGTTTTGCCTGAATGGCCTTAGTTCACAAAATAACCAAATTCCAAACACCAATAACCAGATAAACTCCAATGACCAATACCCCAAATTAGCAAGTTGATCTCCTCCTTAGTGATTATTATTTGATCATTGAAGGTTGGTGATTGGTTATTATTTGGAATGTGGAATTTGGTTATTGGGTATTTATAACCGCATTCCCCTCGGAACGACCACAATTCCGGAGCCGGTGACGGTGAATCGCTTGGCATCCTCATCCAGATCGTATCCGATCTTCATATTCGGAGGGATCTGCACATCCTTATCGATGATTGTCCTCCGGATTTTTGCATGCCTTCCAATATCGATCCCCTCCAGAAGGATAGAATCTTCCACTTCCGCATGACTGTGAACCACCACGCGTGGGGATAGGATGGACCTCTTGACGCTTCCTCCGCTGATGATGCAGCCATTCGAAAGGATGGAGTTGATGGCGGTCCCCATTCTTCCTTCCTCTTCCAGAACGGTCTTGGCAGGAGGATAGGGAGGTTGGTAAGTAAAGATCGGCCATTGAGGATCGTAGAGATTGAGCTGAGGCATCACAGAGACGAGATCCATGTTCGCCTCAAAGTAGGCATCAACTGTCCCCACATCCCTCCAGTACCCCATTTCTCCTCGATCCCCTTTCCTGAAGTCGAAGGCGAAGACTCGGTCCTTTTTAATCATGGCTGGGATGACATCCTTACCAAAATCGTGGCTCGAGTCAGACCGTGCATCCTCGATTAACCGCCTCACCAGTAGCTCCGTGGGAAAGATATAAACTCCCATGGAGGCCAAAATTCCCTCATGATCTCCCGGAATCGTTTTCGGCTCTCCCGGTTTCTCTTCGAATCCGATGACTTTCCAATGTTCATCCACCTGGATCACACCGAATTCTCTGGATAGTTGTCTCTCCATACGGATGGCGCCGACGGTCAAATCCGCCTTCTTCTCAATATGAAAATCAATCATCTTCCGGTAATCCATTTTGTAGACGTGATCTCCGGAAAGGATGAGGATGAGATCCGGTCTCTCCTGCTGGATTGTGTAGATATTTTGGAAAATGGCGTCCGCGGTCCCTTGATACCAATGTTCATCGATTCTTTGCTGAGCAGGAATGGCTTCTATGAATTCTCCTAGAGAGGCCGAAAGGATATTCCATCCGAATTGGATGTGGCGATGGAGGGAGATCGATTTATATTGGGTAAGGGCATAGATGCGGCGAATATCTGAATTGAGACAATTAGAGAGGGTGAAGTCAATAATTCGGTAGATGGCACCGAAGGGGACAGCGGGTTTGGCCCGGTCCCGGGTAAGGGGATAAAGCCTCTCACCCCGTCCGCCTGCTAACACCATGGCCAAGACCTTCGTCATCGATTCTTACCTTTCTTATCTAAAAGTTCCCGTATCTTCCCTTTCAGCTCCGTGAGATCCGCCGATTTTGTCACATAGGCATCGGCCGCCCAGCTCATGAAATCCTCGCGGTACCCTGGATAGGAGGTGTTGAGGATGATGGGAATCTTTCTTTCCTTTCCCACAATCCGGCCCAGGGCCTCCATCCCATCCATCACGGGCATTACGATGTCGAGAACAATCAAATCGGGTTTCCCCTGCTCCAATTGCTGGATGGCTTCCCTTCCATTTCGAGCGGTGAGCACTTCATATCCTTCCGCCTTTAGCTCCTCTTCGTAGAGAAGTCTCAGACCCTCTTCATCTTCAACAACCAGAATTTTCTTCATAAAATTACTATTCATAGTCTTCGGAGAAAAAAACAATCTGTTTCTAATTAGATGTTATTCTTCCTCTCCTAACTCCCGAACTCTTAACTCCGAACTTTCTATTTCCTTTCTACTTTCTTCCTCTGTTCCATCGCCAGTTTACACTCTGCGCAGATGAACCGTGGCAGCGTGTGGGGATACCTCACCTGCTCCTCCCCGAATCCCCAATCAATGACATCCCGCACCAGTAACTCCTCCTTGAACGCATGGCCAAGACAGAGGCCCATCCCGCAGACGATACAGATGGCAACGGCATCCGTATCGACTCCCTGCTTTGCACAGACATAACATTTCATCTTCCTATGCTCCTCTCTTCCAAGTCAAAATCAACCCTATGAATCTATCTTATTACGAAAAGGACTAAAAATCAAAAAGGATCATAAAAAAATGGCAGGGCCATTTGAGAACCAATGGAAAATTCTGAAGGACTCAATCGGACAGAGAGATCTCATCACTACTGAACGACCGCAAAGACCTGAACCCGGTTATTCCCCCTGTCTGCTACAAAAACCTCACCTTTCTCACTGACGCAGATCTGACTCGGATAATAAAGAAATCCTTCGGTCCATCCCATGCTCAACTGCCTTGTTATGAACGAGCCATCCTGGCCAAGGATGACAATCCCTGCCCCGTTCTCGTCGACGATATAAATTCTCCCTCTCGTATCGGTAGTGAGGCAGGTAGGAAAATTGAGATACTCTCTGAGGTTTTTTGTTAAAGGGAGGAAGCCCTTCGCTTCCCTCGCAGCCGAGTAGACCATCCGCTGGGTCGAGTCAATCAAAAAGAGATTCCCTTTCGAATCCACCG
>Ga0209427_10002868_pt1 | contig 20233 bp, 16 predicted proteins | sample DeeMarSWOR136_30_FD_187465 | JGI IMG/M metagenome (GOLD analysis project Ga0209427, IMG submission 187465) | Marine sediment microbial communities from White Oak River estuary, North Carolina - WOR-1-36_30 (SPAdes) (version 2) | ecosystem: Environmental > Aquatic > Marine > Intertidal zone >...
ATAGCCGCAAATCAATTCAGCAGGGCCAAAAACTTTATGATACTCCATCTCAATAGCCATCCTTTATAAACAATGTTCGATTTTTATGTCACTGGGCCGTAGCGCGGTCCGAGGTCCGGCGCAAGTTTCTTTCCGAGTTCCAGTAAGGAAGATAGCTGTTCCTTCGACAGCGGTTTGTATTTTTTGGCAAACCCCACATTCTGAATCGCATGCTCGACGGTGTAGGGGCCGACCACGGCTACACTGACGCCTTCAAGGTCGAGCGCGTAGCTAATGGCGCCAGGCATATTAGCGGGCTCTGTAACGCATCCTATGTAGCCTTTTCTGTGGTTGCGGAAGCCGCCCTTTATGCCTACATAAACCTTCATCGCGACGCAGCCGACGTTGCGTTTTCTTGCCTCCGGCAGGACCTTGCTTTCGAAATCATAGATGTTCCTGTCGGCGTAGTTCATAACGCACATAACGACATCTATCTGGTCGGTCTGCATCATTCGCACGAAGTTGGCAGGGCGGTTGTGGCCCGATGTGCCGATGAAGCGAATTTTGCCTTTTTCCTTTTGTTTCAGCAGAAAGTTTAGAACACCATCTTTGGCAAGCACGCGGTCGATGTTTTTACTGCCGATACTATGGATATGCACCAGGTCGAGATAGTCTGTCTTTAGCGTGCGCATCGATTCGGCGAGTGAGCGTTCCGCCCTGTCGGCCGAATCTGTAGAGACTTTTGTAACAACAAAAAGCTTGTCGCGTTTTTTTGGTATCAGGTGGCCCAGAATTTCCTCTGCATTGCCGTAAATCCTGGCTGTGTCGATATAATTGACGCCACGGTCGATGGCAGCAGCGAATATCTTGATACCTTCCTGAACGTCGATTGGGCCTTCTCCTACAGGTGCTGTGCCGAGGCCGAGGATGGTAACTTTTTCCTTCGTTCGGCCGAGGACTCGCCTTGCCAGCGGGGCGTCTGATTTGGATATTTCGGCGGCCGATGTTAAATTGGGCAGGACGATAGCGGCGGTTGTGCCCCCGACGACTTTTCCAAGGAACCTACGGCGTGTGATTTTATTATGTTTATCCATGCTTTTTATACCTCAATAATATATTTTTCATCACCGATTCATTGTATCGCAAAAGGGGGCTTAAGAAAAGTGCAATATAAGAGACGATAAATTGGGTTCGTTTTGCAAAAAAAGGTTTATTTTTTCGTACGTAATGTTTCGTAGTCGTAAGTCGTTTATTAATCGCGGATTACACGGATTAAACGAACTTTTTAGCCACAAAGGCACTAAGGCACAAAGAAAGTTTAACCACGAATTAACACGAATTTTCACAAATTGTTTATTAGCCACAGAGGTCAAAGAGTTTTTTAGCCGGCTAAGAACGGTTATCGATAGCCACAAAAAATGCACAAAAAGGCGCTTTATTTGTCATCTATGCTCCAAAATATTCCAAACTTTGTCATTTTTGATACAAAATAATGTTTTTTTGTGCCTTAAAGGCACGTAAGTAGCGCCGTCTTACAGGCGGTGGAAAAAAGACAAAAAACTAACGATTAAATTTAACTTGGGCGACTTGCCCGATTCGTGCGGTTCTCCGCTAATCTGCCACTTCTGTGGCGATTGTAATTATACCAAACTACGCTGGGATGTTCAATAATAATCGAACATTTTTTAAAAAATTCTGCCGATTCAGCGAAAGGATCCGGCCTCCGAGTTGATTGAACATCTTTGTCTATTATTGACGCCCGTGGTTTGCCTTTCTCATTTCAAAGGCCGGGCTAATGGGAAATAAACTGATTGCCCACTCAGTTATACACCCAGATGCGAATGCGTATTTGCCCGCCGAATCCATCGTCTGAGTGCAGCCAGACTGTGATGCTGTCTGTCGTCAATTGTTGCCAATTAACTCCAAAGGACGTTTCGTGGAAATAATTAACACCAATTCCAAAATTGTTAATGCCATGTGTGGGTGTATAATCCTTGCGTTGCAGGTCAACGACATAATTGTCCACATTGCCTCCAATATTGTGATTGAGCGTTATTTTTTCTCCGTGATTTGTCGATACCCACCCGCTGTCATAATTAGGGCGAGGAAAACCGTAATAATTCTTTATTTGATTGGACGATACATTGATATTTCCCCTTACATCGAGTTTCTCACTTGGAGTTGTGGTTCCAATGCCCACGTTGCCGCCGCTTTCAATAAACAACCTTGTCATTCTATCTGTTTGCAGACTTATATCCGCCCAAGGACCATTAGCATTGGCATTTATTTTTAAACCACCGGAACCTGTATGTTTGAAATCTCCATACAGGTCAGGATAATTACTTCCCCACGCTACACGTAATCCTGCTTCCTGATTTTCACCATTGACTTCCAGCTTGGCTTTGGGACTGGTGGTTCCAATGCCCACGCCGCCATTTTTGATAGCCATTACCTCGCTACCGGCGTTCGAGAAAGCGACGTAGTCCGAAGGAGCTTGCCCGGCCTCGATGATGATGTCTTCGTTGCTGTTTGTCATAAGGAAGCGTTCTGTACTGAATGTTATTTCTTCACCGCTGCTTCCCGCGTAGATGTCCAGACCACCTTCGTTCACAACTAACCGGCGTGTTGGATTCGTTGTTCCGATACCAACCTTGCCGTTCTCAAAGGTAAATTTTCCAGCACTGTCATCCACTATGAAGCGTGTTCCATCGCCATCATCATCGACATCACCGATGTAAATCTGCGAACTAAAGGTATCCAGATAAATATCGCCGCTGTCGCAGTCAACATCGAGCCTTCCTCTGGGACTTGACGTCCCGACGCCGACATAATAATTGTTTTCGTATAACGCTGAGTTTCCTAAGGTGTTTGGCCCTGTGAATTTGATGATATGATTGGTTGTGCCGCTACCGCTTACAACATTCCCAGCAGTCTTGGCATAAAGAGCGTAGGGCGTCGGTGTAACCTCCTGCCGCGGACTGAGGGGAGTATAAGCGTCATTGCTGTCACCCGGCCGAATGCCGAGTTCCAACCAGCGTTCGTTTCCGTCGAAAATATCAATCCCAAAATCCAAGTTCACCGTGATATACCCGTCCAGAACCTCACCGTTTTCAAAGGACAGTGTTGGTCCCACCTGATCAGCACAAGGATCAGAAGAGTCAAAGATCTTGCACTCAAGATCATAAATTCCATCTGCGGGTCGGTTGTCATCCATAAACCGTCCCTGGTATGTCCAGGCCGTGCCTATTGGGGCTGGTTTGCCGACATGAGCCAGAGAGACCATCAGAGCTAAAACTGAAATTGTTAACGTTTTTTTGCTTCTCATCTTTTTACCCTTTCAAAAATGGTTGAGTTTGTCTGCGCAAAATGTTTGCACCGGTAAATTCTCTTGAAATTTAACGAAATCCTCATTATGGTGTCGCATTAATCACTCCATCTCCTGAAACTAACCTACTTAATTGTAACCTTTTCGAGCCAAAAGTCAACTGAAATTAGAAGATTTGAGCAAGAGAACGGTTGAGAATCAGCACAGGGCAGGGGTGTGGTCTGTAAGCACTCGGCAGAGCAGTATAAAGTGGCGAAAACATACCCTTTAAAGTATCAGGTGTAACCACAGTAGCTTTCGCCGGAGGCAACCATCCACCTTGACTATCGATAAGCTGCTTTTCCTACGGTATCTTTGGGTCCGGTGAGGCCGGGACCGCCAGCGGCTACATAGCCATGGCTGGCTCCGGACTTATCCGGGCTTATCCAGAAGGAATATAATCTGCCATTGTTCAAACGAAATTTAAACCTCACCGGCTTTCCTGACAAAGATGAAAGGTCTTTGCCGCTGTTCCAGGTTACCTGCCGGATTGTGCTGTCTTTTGAAAGCGGATTGCAATTTTCAAAAGTCAGACCTTCAATCGGCTTATTATCCCTGGTCAGCACTTCAACACGCAATTGGCCGTTGGGATTGTCCACGTTTACGAAGAAATACCTACCTTTGAACGTCACCGGTTTGGTAGTCAACGTGCCGGGGCTCTCACCAGCATCCATAGAAGCAAATCCATCCCGGCGCATGACGGCCAGGCCGGTATGACAGTTGCCGTCCCAAAAGCCGTCGCCGAGCATTCGGCCGCTGACATAAAAGTACAGCCTATCTTTTACAACCAGACAACAGCCGCCCGCACTCTGTACGTTGCCCCAGTTCCATGCGCCTTCAGTCGGATTGACCGTAAGAAAGCGGGTCCGGTCGGGACGATACCAGTGGAAACCATCACGGCTGAAGCCGACCAGCACCTCGTTTCGCTTCTGGATCTTCAGCCGGGCACACTCACTGTTAGGTGGTCCCTGCCAAATTGAAAACAATCCCAGCATAAGGCTCTCGTATGCAACGGCATCGTGATTATAGAGCTCAGGCTCAATATTGCTGTATTTGGGGTCTGGATGATGCGGGTCTAAACGGTCGGCGCAAAGCCAGAGTACGGAACCTTCAGAACCCTGCCGGGTGCCGGCAATCGCATCGGGATGTTCCAGGTAGGCACGTGACCGGCCGATACCTGACCGGCCGATACGCAGTCCGAAAATCCATTTTTTTGTAAAGGGATTGTAGTGCACCGTTGTACGGTCGCCGATAGTGGTGCTGCTTGTTACAACAGGCTCGGACCAGTGAATACCATCTTCAGAGCAGCGTAAAGCCAGGCTCCATCTTCGTGGGATGGGTGTCGTGACAAACATTTTATAACGGCGCTGCGGCTCCGGGTCTTCGTAGTCGAGCCATACGGTGCTCGAATCACGGTAGCGTCCGCCGCTTGCCGGGTCGACACCGCGGTGGCTCAAAACTTCATTCGTGCCTTCTCGGACATCAAACGCAGGCTTTTCCCATTTAATACCGTCACGGCTGACTGCCAGACAAGTGCTGGAAATATAACCACCCATGTACCACATCTTGAACAGCTTGTCTTTCGGGTCATAAAAAACACCATCGCTGAAAGGGGCGGCGGCTCGCGCACTATCGCCAACTTCCCAGGGCTTGTCCGGCTTTAAAATAGGATTATCCGGGTGATATTGGGGTCTGTGGTATGTACGTTTGAGGATCGTATGCTCAATCAGGAAATCATCGACGAAAAGTTGCCGCCCGACGTCAATAGGTATAACCTCCGGTGGATTTTGCAGATAAGGGACCTGCATGGGCCGGCGGCTCAGCTCTTCAATCTGCGGCGGCCATTTGTTTGTAAGAGTAATCCCGTTGTAAAGTGTCTCTGCGGCCAATGGTGCCTGAATTACCGCAACGATAAAAATCCAAATGATAAACCGGCCCGAAAAATTTTTTCCTGTTGTTAAAATGTCGCGTTGTTTACCTGAATCCATAGATGTCTCCTCCTGTAAAGTTGCAGGTAATTATGTTAAACAAAATCGCTTTTGTCGGTAGTCCATTGAAGAGAAAATCCTGAGAACACGATGCACTTGTATCCATTATCTTCAAAAGGCATATCCGCCATTTTCATGGCTGCTTGTGTTATTACACACTTTTGTGCAATTTTCAATAATAATCCGTTTTTTCTAACAAAATTAACTGCTTAGAGCACAAGGGCATAAGGGCATAAGGGCAGAATGGTGGTTTTTCACGAATGCCGGGATTTGAGGTAAAATATTGTTGTTGACACTGGCACTCGGTATAATGATGGAATGAAATAAGCGGGTAGCAAATATAAAGAAAGGGGATGTTATGAAACAAAAGGGAATCTGGCTGTTAGCGGCGGAATTGGCTTTAAGCTGTATTTTAGTTGGGTGTGAGTGTGGTCCAACCGTTAGAGAAAGGTTGAAATTACTTGAAGTCGGTATGACGAAAGTCCAAGTGCGTAAAATAATGGGACGACCTTACGAAGTGGCAACCTATAGCGATAGTGAATGGCTTGTGTATCAAACAGATTCTGAAACGGAATTTGTTGGTTATGGAGGTATGATAGATAAACCCGAGAACGAATGGCTTACTCCTCTTCTTCTCTGTGATGGGAAATTAGTAGGAACAGACAAAAACTATTGGGAAAACAAGTACAAATATAGGGTATTAAGATATCCTCTGCGATATTAAGCAAAAGTAATTATCAATTCTCTGTCCAGTGACAATCGTTAAAATGATGATTGACAAGGAGATTTGGATTATGAACAGGAAGCAGAAGATTTGTCTTTTGGCGGGGATTAAATAAATGATTAAGGATTATTGATGATTGATTATTGTGGGGAGAGGGAAATTATAGGGTAGGAGCCAGGAGTCAGGAGTAAGGAGTAAGAAAGAATTTAGAAATAAGAAAGCCTGAGCGGGCATATTTTAATTATTGGGAGGCCAATCAGTGCAGTGGCAGATTTCTCCACTGCGCAATGCTGTGAATTGCTTCGGTCGAAATGACGTTGGGGGGTACAATCCGCACAAAGTGCAAGGATTGAGATTGTGGTTTATGCTCGCCAGGGGCGGGTTCTCTTTATATTTTTACAAATGTTTTTTGTAATGATGACGTCTTCCCGAATCTGAAAATCAAACATTCCGATACAAATAAAGTCGGCGCCGTTTTCAAATGCGTACTTGAAGCCGTCTCTGGGGTGTATGACGCCTGCACCCAAAACCTTATAGGCAATCCAGGGCTTTTTGACCTGGCTCATAAATTCGATGGTTCGCTGGGGGGTAGCAGAGTGATAGTCTGCGGTGTTTAAGGTCTTAAAATAAAAATCGACCTCTATTCCCTCTTTTTCACATGCTGTAGGCACTTCAATCGAGTGCCCGCCGACGCCGGCGATCAGTCCGTTTTGTTTAATAAATGAGATGACCTTTCCGATTAAGTCGACACGGCCGTTTGAGATGAAGTTATCTCCGACGCCGCCCTGTATGAAAGCTCCGACAGCACCGTTGTCAATCGCTTTCTTTACGCTGGTCGTCAGGTCATTTACCTGCGGGTTGGTTTGCGCAATCCATTGAATTTGGCCGCCTCTTTCGTTCCAGTATTTTTTGAAGATTCGAACCGTATTCTCAACCATCTTATCGCCTTTACCGCCGCGAACATTTGCTATAGCCGTATTGATTCCATTTTCTTCGCTTATCTCGTATGTCTCCATCACCTTTTCGTCGGTGAAATACTGCTTTAGCAAATCAGATACGTAGATTAAATCCCTGCTGTGCGCATAGCCGTTGGTAAGATTGCCGCCGCAGATTAATCGGCTGATTTTCACTTTGCCGATTTTACCCGTCGGCATGCCCTTAACGGCATCGGTAGTAGGGGCGGCAGGCCTGTTCGCTGCGGCCAGGAGCGCTTTTTCCTCAAGGCTCATGGCAGACGCAGCCGCCGCAGAGCCAACGATACTTTTTTTCAAGAAATCACGACGATTCAGCTTTTTTGACATTTTAACACCTCTTGATTACTTTATTGTGCTTTTATTCGTTGAATAAGATACTATCAAAATTCCATTGCTTTGTCAATCGAATATATTAGCACTGCCGGATTGATTTATTGACTTGACTTGTGCCCATGAACCGGCTATACTCTTGTTCTTTAGCCTGGATGTAGTCATGCCGGCCGTCACTTGGAAATCCTGTTATGTAAGGAGGTCATTATGAAACGCTTTGCTGTATTAATTGTAACTGTATTTATAGGTCTGGCCGGCTTCGGGGCCCTTATTGCCAAACCCGCCGGGCAGGACAAAACCAGCGATGAGTTCCGAGAAGAGTTTGTCAAGAACTTTCAACGAATTTCATTGAACACGACTGCCGGTGATGCCATGATGCTGCGGATTCTCGTCGAAAGTATGAACGCCAAACGAGGAATCGAAGTGGGCTCAGCCAACGGCTTTGGGGCCGTCAATATGGGAATAGCTTTCGAGCGGACCGGGGGACATCTTTATACCCTGGAAATCGGCCCGAATATGGTCAGGCAATGCCGCGACAATATTAAAAGGGTCGGCCTGGAGAAAACGGTTACCTGCATAGAAGGAGATGCTCTTAAGACACTGCCGAGGCTCGAAGGCGAATTCGATTTTATTTTCCTGGATGCACTCAAGCGCGACTATCTCAAATACCTGAAGCTTGTGGAATCGAAGCTGGCTCCCGGAGCCGTGATTGTCGCCGACAATGTCATTCGTTCGGCCAGGGCGATGGAGGACTTTCTGGATTACGTACAAAAAAGCCCCAATTATGATACTGTTATTATCCGGGCCTCTATGGAGAAGAACGACGGCATGTCAATCAGTTATAAAATCAAGTGAGGTCGATTTACCCGGCTTTATCTATATTCGATACTGTGTTCGAGAATAGTATTGAGAGTAGCGGTAAGTAAATATGTCTCAAAGCATTACACGCAGGCACTTTTTGAAACAATCTGTGGCTGGAATGTATGTTGCTGCAACAGCCTCGATGCCGATAGCTTCGCTGTATGGAAGTGACAAAGACCGCAGCAGACGGCCCAATATTGTTATGTACATATCCGATGACCACGGAGTTGATTTCCTCGGATGTTACGGCAATAAGGACGTTCATACCCCTAATATTGATATCCTCGCCAAAGAGGGAATGTTGTTTACCAAAATGTTCGCCGTCTCACCGACTTGCGCGCCCTCACGTTCGGTATTATGGACCGGACTTTATCCGGCCCGTAACGGCTGCATGGGTAATCACACCTCCTGTCGAAATGATATCACCGCCTTGCCTGCATATTTAAGGCGGCTGGGCTATCGTGTTGTACTCGCTCACAAGTTTCACGCCAAGCCGAGGAAAGAGGTCTTCAATTTCGAGTATATTAATGCCGGATTGCCCAGTAATCCCGCTAATCCCAGAACGTATCGCATGGAAGGTCTCGATACCAAGGTAATTGACAGGTTTCTTGCCGAGCATAGCAAAAACCATCCCGATACACCTTTGTGTCTCATTCTTGGCGACAGCAGTCCGCACGTGACATGGGAACCAAACAAAACTTATGACCCGGCAAAGCTGGATCTGCCGCCGTTCATTGTTGATACCGAATTGACCCGAAAGGCCATGGCAAATTATTACCAGGATATTACTACAATGGACAAACGCATCGGTGAAGTCAGAACGATGTTGGAAAAATACGGTTTTGATAATAATACCCTGTTTATCTACACGACCGATCAGGGCTCCGAGTGGCCCCATTCAAAATGGACGCTGTATGATACCGGTATCCGTGTACCGTTTATCGCTGTCTGGCCCGGCAGAATTAAACCTGCTTCTGTTTGCGATGCTATGGTTTCTTTTGTCGATATTACTCCTACCTTTATCGAAATTGCAGGCGGACGGCAGCCGAAGGGCTTGGATGGAAAAAGCTTTTTGGACGTGATACTAAGTGGAACCAAAACTTTCCGGGAATATATTTATGCCAGCCATACAGGCGATGGAAATATGAACGTTTTCCCCCATCGCTGCATTCGAGACAGTCGCTATAAATATATTCTCAACCTCAAACCGGAAAATACGTGGACGACCCACTTTACATTAGTTCCGGACATACCCGAAAGTCATAAGCAGGTGTGGGATACATGGACTGAGAAAGCTAAAACCGACACTCAGGTTGCAAGGCTTCTTGATATTATTCAGCATCACCCGGCTGAAGAATTATATGATGTGCAGGCCGACCCGCATGAGCTTAACAATGTTGCCGCTACGGGTGACAAGAAGATTCTGAAAAGATTGAGGAGCAAACTAAAGGCCTGGATGCTTTCCCAAAATGATCCGGCTCTCGGGGACAGCAATACGAATCCCGGCAAATCTTAATTGTTGCCAACCTTGAGCTGCTCCGTTTCTTCCTTAGTAAACCTGATGTCTGCCACGGGACCTGTTTGCCGGTACTGCTCCAGTTTACCGTGCCTGGCCTTTCTGATAGCAATAACAGACACTTTTTGTCCCTACGCACCGTATTTTACATCCAATATTTTTAATAAATTTCTTGACAGCGTGACACTGAGTCATATAATTGTGCCGTTTTCAATGATTTTGCAGAAGGAGAAGTGGTGTTGAAAAACGTGATGGTATATCCTCTTTTTTCTACGAAAATTCAAGAAAAGTTAGCGGCTCGCGTGGTGTGCGCCGCCAGATGTAACAGTTCCCGGCCTTCGCAGGGACAATTATGGAAAAGGAGAAAAAATGAAAAGTGTGAAAATGTTAGCAATTATGATTTTGGCCCTGGCACCGATTGCAAATGCGGCTCATTATCTGAGAATAAACGGCCAGGATGTGAACTCGATTACCCTAAGGGCAGGGCAGTCATGTGATATCGAGGTTGTATCTGATAATAACAACCCCTACCTTGTGTTTGTTGGCTTTGATAACGGCGACACACTTGGTAATTTCGGTGAACCACAGACCATGTGGCAGGCAGGGGAGACGGTGGTAGTGATGGAAGTTAATGAACCTGAATTCTACGGCTATAGTATTGATGTCAGTGTCGACGTTGCAGATCCCAATCTGCCTCGTGCAGGGCTTCATTTTATCTTCCGATATAAGGCCTTATCGGCAGGAGATGCCGTAGTGAAAATTTATCAAAGCTTTCCACCGGGTGCTACATTGATTGATTCTGTGCACATCACAGTGGAGACCGGGCAGGCAATAATTCCACTTACCGCAGGCTTTACCTACCAGGGGTGTTTAAAACAGAACAATTTACCTGTGAATGCCGGCCAGTTCGATTTTAGGTTCGAACTCTATGATCGTCAGACCGGTGGGGAACAACTTGGAGAAACGATAACCAGAGAGGCAGTTGATGTCAGTGATAAAGGTTATTTTACTGTGGAAGACCTTGATTTCGGAAGGGATGTGTTCAACGGCAATGACCGCTGGCTTGAAATTTGGGTACATCGTCGTAACGATCCAAACGATTACCAAAGACTCTCTCCACGTCAGAGATTGGCACCCGCTCCATATTCCGTTCATAGCAGGGGCCTGACAATTCCCAACGAAGAGACTCAGGGCGATAAGCCCATTATGGTCAAGCAATACAGGGCGCTGGGTAACAAAATTACATATGACACAGGCATTGATGCTAATTGCTGGACCTGTGGTATATTCGGCTTTCGTACCAAGGGGGGTGATATCGAACAGAGTGGGAGCAGTGATATAGTGTACTTGTATTTGTACGCTAAAGACAAGGATGGAACGCCTTTGAATACGTGGCGTCTCAAGGCTAACTTTAAGGACGATGAGCCAAATGAAAACTGGTATGTAAATATCATATGTTTCCATAATGACCTGGTGTATTATGCAGAACCGTTTCCTCAAACTCTGCATGAATAATACGGGGGATTAAACGCTAAGTTGATTATTGTATTAGGAGACTTGCTAAACGAGTGAAATTTATTATGTTATAAGTAGAAAAGGCCCATTGGGTTTATTTCCGTTAAGGCTGATCCTGTTGGATGTATGTTTTATAATGACTATCCCGTTGTTCGGCCGAACTGACTGGCAATATGAGTTGAGCTGATTCACGGTTGACGTCGGCGACTGAGCTGGTGCCCGGTCCTTAAAATAAGATATGAAAAAAGCCCGCAGTTGAACTGCAGGCTAAGTATTTTGTTTGGTTGTGTTGTTTCTTGGGCTTCAATTACCGGGGCACCTTGATCTGCGTCATCTCTTCCTGAGTAAATTTGCTGTCTGCCGCCGGCCCGGGTTCCCAGCATTGCTCTAACTTACTCGGCTTCGGTTTTCGAATGGGGATGACAAAAACTTCCTTGCCATCTTTATTCTTCTCGATTCGACCGCCGGCACGTTTTACCACCTGCCTGACGAGTTGTTCGCACACATTAACAAGCTTCGGGAAATTGTACGGCGTGTGGCTGAACTTGCCCTCAGGATTCAAAGCGGATTTGAACCGCTCAGGAAGATTCTTAAAGCCCATTGTCGTAAAAAGTACACCGCCGGAATTCGACGGATTGCAATCGGAATCCTGTCCGCAGCGGGTAGAAATGATAATTGTCTTGTCGGGGTCACCCTGACTGTATAAAAGGCCCATCACGATATAAGCCCCGTTGATTTTGGCGTCGATGTTGAATTCGCCCTTGTCGCAGGAGAACCGCCGGTAATCGGGATTAAGCTGGTACTTTTCGTTTATGAGCTGCCAGGTTTTTTCCCAATCGTCGGGATTTTGCCTGTACCACTCCAGCACATCACGGATACATTCTGCATACTGACTTTTTTGAGGGATGGCACTGAGGCCGGCGAGGACGATTTTTTCCATATCATTTTCAAAGAACGCCTCGGAGTACATAGCGCCGACGAACTGGCCGCCGTACATCCCGTCACCGTAGTTCATCAGCCTGCCAAATTTCTCGCCGAGATCAATGACCGTATTAGGCAGACCCGGAGCAATCAGGCCTGAGTAGTCCGCCTCTATCTGGTAATCGATGTCATCGGCGTGCGTGTTGAATTTGGGATGGCCCGAGTCCGGTGGTGCAATGCCTTTGCGCAGATTGTCCCTTCCGTTCCTGTTGGCGTGCCAGAGATTATAGCCGCTGTTCGCAAAATCAATACCGGCCTGACGGATGGAGCAATCCAGACCGTACTGCTCGAGAGTCCGCAGAAACGTCATTTCAACATAGATATCATCCTGTTCGAACTGGTTTATCATTTCGGGACGCCACGTCGGCATTTGGTCTTCGGGCATTATTACGCCTTTGTAGTGAAATTCGGTAGGGCCGCCCCAGCCAACGCCGGCCATCTGGCCAATCCAGCCTGCTTTCATCCTGTCAACATAATCCTCGACGGTTATTCGGCGAACGGAAGGGCCCCAAAGACCGCCCAATCCTTCGCTCTGGCAGCCGCAGACACAAACAAGACATATTGCGATGGCAGCCATTATCAGAATAGTTACGAATCTTTTAGCCATTTGAAACCTCCAAAACATCTCAATTGAAAATTAATTGGATTACTTTTTCTCATTATTTATATCATTTTGTTGATGTCGAATAAAGAAAAATCGGGGGCCGGAAAGAAAAAGCGTCGCCTTGGTTTTTCCACAAAATTACAATGATTTCATGAATGCTAATTGTCCACACACTTTCTTTGGTCATAAGGACTGATAATATGGCGAATCTAAGGCCGGAATCAGCCGTTGTTATATTTTAAGGTTCTGTCTTTGCAATGCCCTAAAGAACAGTTATAATACGGTCGAGTTGTCAATTAGGAATGTTGAAGAGTTATGCCGGAATATAGAATAAAACTTGTTATTTTGTTGACCGTCTATGTGTTGCTGTCGACTTTTTCGCTCGTCCCGGCTGATATGGAGGATTTGGACCAGGTTCGGGAAAGCTTGGACAAGTCATTGATGACAGTGGCCCAAATAGGGGAGTATGTGGATACGGGCCGGTGTAAGGAGGTCCAAACGGCCTTTGATCAGCTTAAAGCTGACTTTCCCGAAATCGCGGGGCCGAATTTGAATGATTTGGACAGCTTCATCGAGGCCGAGATTTTGCGTTGTGAAGGTGATTATGTGAAGGCTGCTGCCACTTATGGCAGGTTCATGGATCATTTCCCGGACAACAAGTTCTATGATCTTGCTTTGGAAAGGCAGTTTCAAATAGCGACCGCTTTCCTGGCCGGCCGGAAAAGGCCCATCCTCGGCATCTTCAAAATCAAAGGTTATGCCGAGGGTGTCAGGATTATGGAATCAATTACCTATCGTAAAACACTTCATGACCCGGAAGGAATCGGAATAAGAGCTGCTGTTGCAGTCGCACAAAGCTATCAGGATAGAAAATTATACGATGAAGCTTACTACAGATGGGCCGAAATTCACGACCAGCACAGGACCAACAGCCTCGGCAGACAGGCCCTGCTTAATATGGCCCGCTGCAGGCAGGCTTTGTATAGAGGACATCAGTATGATACCTCGGATTTAATTGGTCGGCCCCTCAATCCTGAAAGCTATTACAATAGCGCAAAGAGTTGTTACCAGAAGTTCAAACAACAATATCCTGAAGATGCCGACGATTATAAGATTGAACAAAAGCTAAATGAAATAGAAGAACAGCTTGCCTGGAAGCAGTTTGAGATTGGCCGGTATTATCAGGAAAGGGGTAATGTGCTGTCGGCCAACCTGTACTATAGAATGGTTGTGGATCGTTGGCCCCGGACTAATATTGCCGCATTGGCAAGGAAAATGCTTATGCCCGGTTCCGGTACTGAAGAGAATACCCAATGAATAAAAGTCCTCTTAAAAATAAACACATAAGTCACGGCCGCATAAATCACAAGATACTTGTGCTCTCGTGCTCTTATAATCTTATACTTTGTATCTTGTGTTTTTGTGGATGCGCCGATATGGGCGGCTATTCCAACAAGTCCCTTTTCCCGCAGGACGTTAGCAGCGTTTGCCTGGAAATGTTTGACAATCGAAGCTTTCGCCGTGGAGTGGAATACGAGCTTTCGGATGCCCTGGCAAAGCGAATCGAGGCGGCAACACCTTACAAGATTATTTCAAGCAAAAACCGCGCTGATACTGTTATGAGCGGACAAATAATGAATATCAGTGAATTGGTACTGAGTGTCGAGCGCGAAACCGGACTGCCGCTTGAAAAGGAGGTTCAGCTTAGCGCCGTGGTTAATTGGAAGAACCTGAAAACCGGCGAATTACTGATAGATAACGAGACCGTAACATCGCAGGCAACTTATTCTTCCTACCAAAATCAGGATTTTAGCTATGCTTCGGCTCTTGCGGCAAACAAGTTGGCACGAAGAATCGTAGAACTGATGGAAAACCAGTGGTAATTAGATGAGAAAATGCCTGAATACATCAGCTAATAGACGCGTATATCGAATAGATGGAATATAAGTATGAGCAGTGGTAAAAACAAAAAGCCGAATTATTTGCGACCCGGCCCTGACGGCGGAGACAAGAAAAAACCGCCCCTGCCGAGCTATAGACGCGGACCGTTTAGCTGGTTGATAATTGCTATCGTAATTTTCACAACAATGTTAATGCTCAAGCAGTGGCGAAATTATGATAATATCGAATGGCATGATTTCGAAAAATATCTTGAGAATGGCGAAATCGAGAATGTGGAAGTCGGCGAAACCGAGATTACGGGAAAGTTCAGTCAAAAAGGTATAGCCAACAGGCCGGAAAAAGCCACAGATGCTTTTTCCGTTGATTACAATCCGGATGTGGTAGGTGATCGCCTCATTGAGCTGCTTGTAGCCAGCGGCGTCAAGTGGAAATTTGCAAAGCAGCAGATCTGGCTTCCCTTTCTTTTGAGCTGGATTTTGCCGCTGATTATTTTTTTAGCACTCATCTATTTTCTTTTTGCCCGGCCTCTTCGCGGCGGTGCCGGTGGAATGCTCATGTCATTTGGCAGAAGCAAACATCGGGTGCAGGGCAAGGACCGCGTCAAGGTGACATTCAAGGATGTCGCCGGCATCGAGGAAGCCAAGGAAGAAGTTGCCGAAATAATCGAATTTCTGAAAAACCCGAAAAAATTTCAGCGTCTCGGCGGTCGAATTCCTCGCGGCGTCCTGCTCATTGGCCCACCGGGCTGCGGCAAGACCCTCCTTGCGAAGGCGATTGCGGGCCAGGCCGATGTACCCTTCTTCAGCATTTCCGGAAGCGATTTCGTGGAGATGTTTGTGGGTGTGGGAGCATCGCGCGTTCGCGATTTGTTCAAGCAGGCAAAGGATAATTCCCCCTGCATTATCTTCCTCGACGAGGTTGACGCCATCGGACGCAAACGAGGCGCCAGCTTTGTCGGAGGCGGCCACGACGAACGCGAGCAAACCCTGAATGCGATTCTGGTTGAGATGGACGGTTTTGATACCAATGACCAGGTCATTGTCATTGCCGCCACAAACCGCTCAGATATTTTGGACCATGCCCTGACCCGCCCCGGAAGATTTGACAGGCAGATTTTTGTGCCGCTGCCCGATTTAAAGGGCCGGGTGGATATTCTGAAGGTACATGCAAAGAATGTGAAGTTGGGACCGGATGCAAATCTCGAAAGACTCGCACGCGGTACGCCTATGTTTAGCGGCGCCGACCTTGCTGCTATTATTAACGAGGCGGCGCTGGCCGCTACGATGGCAAATAAAGACTATATCGAGACCGCCGACCTCGAAGAGGCACGCGACAAGGTCAGATGGGGAAGGGCTAAGAAGAGCAGGGTCATCGACCAGAAGGAAAAGGAAATTACCGCTTATCACGAGGCCGGCCACACCCTTGTACAATCTTTAATAAAGGATGCCGACCCACTGCACAAGGTAAGCATCATTCCTCGCGGCCCGATGGGGGGTGCTACCTTCGCCCTGCCGGAAAAGGACAGAACAATATTTACTAAAAAATATTGTATGGCTCTTTTGCAGGTTTGTTTCGGCGGGCGAATCGCCGAGGAAATCTTCTGCGACGATATTTCCAGCGGTGCTCAGTCGGACATTCAGCAGGCCACACGCATTGCAAAGCAGATGATATTGACCTGGGGCATGTCCAAGGATCTGGGGCCGATTAGTTATGGGCCCGATTCCGGGATTCAGGATATGGTATATATCATGCCGGGCGAGAAGGAATACTCCGAGAAGACCGCCGAAGCCATTGATACCGAAGTCAAAAAGATTACCGGCGAGGCATACAAGCAGGCAAGAGAATTGGTCGTATCGAACAAGGACAAGCTCGACCGGATAGCCAAGGCCCTGCTCAAATATGAAACCCTCGACGCCGATGATGTCAAATTGATTTTGGATGGTGGTGAGCTGGATAAGCCTACGGTTGCTGATTTGTTGGCCGCCGAGCAGGCAAAAACAGAAAAGAACTCAAATAATAAAGATTAAAGTATAGATGTATCCGCACTATTGCTTTTTTCCTTCTATTGTGTAGTTTTAATTTTGGGGATATCTATGCGGAAAAAAACTGCTGCAATATTATGGATAGTATTGCTCGTTGCGCTAAATATCTGTTTCCCTTCTCAGGCTGCAAGTACTCCGAATTCATCAAGCTCCAATAGTGCAAATGATAATGTTGGTGCCTTAGTTGAAATAGCAAAATCAGAAGATGAGGTTTCCTCCGCCCGTCTCGAACCTGCTCGTATGGACGACATGCCTGGTGTAGCGGTTATATTCGAAGGAACTGACGGCCTCCACTATTATGCCCGGGCCGATACTGCCCCTGCAGGATATAACCTCAAGGTCGAAGCCAAATCTGATGTTTTTACGTTCGGTGAGGTTAGATTTCCAAAGTGGAACACTTACTTTGATAAAGCCTGGGAAAAGAATATTGAGGTATACAGCGGCAACTTCACCGTCTTTGTCCCTATTACTGAAATCACGGCTAAAACGGATATGCCCGCGACCGTTGAACTGGTTGATACTGAGGTTAAAATCACCGGCGTAGCCTGTACGAGCAAGATTTGTCTGCCCCCCTTTGGGGGAGGGGAAGGGATAACTCTGAGAACAAAGATTGACTGGAGTCAGCGTGATTCCTGGAAACAGATTACTTTTGAATCGGCTGGTGATGATCGCACTTCTCGTGCAGGGCCGTCTTATTCTGTATGGTTTGCTCTTGGTTTGGCCCTTGTGGCGGGCCTGTCGCTCAATATTATGCCCTGTGTCTGGCCGGTTCTGCCTCTTATCATAATGCGCATCGTCGAGCAGGCAAAGCAGGGCAGAAAGCAATCGGCCGCATTAGGACTTGCCTTTTGTGTTGGAATATTATTGTTCTTTGCATCCCTCGCAGCCGTAAATATTATTTTACAGCTTTTCTATGGATCCGTACTGCAATGGGGTGACCAGTTCCGAAATCCCGCCATTGTGGCCGGAATGGCGCTGCTGCTTGTCGTATTGGCCCTCTTTATGTTCGGGCTTTTCACCATCACGGTTCCCTCATCAATTGCATCCAAATCCGGTTCCGGCAAAGGCTATCCCGGTGCTGTAGGTATGGGCTTTTTAGCTGCTGTTTTGAGCACGCCATGCAGCTTTGGGATTTTGGCAGCCGCTTTCGCCTGGGCACAAACTCAGAACCTACCCCTCGGCACCATTGCCATAATGGTGATTGGCCTCGGTATGGCTGTACCATACGCAATCCTGACTTCGATGCCCGGTTTACTTAACCGGCTCCCCAAGGCCGGACAATGGATGGAATTGTTCAAGCAGGCAGTAGGATTCATCTTATTGGGCATTGCAGTCTGGCTTATCTCGGCCCTGCCTGATGTTCGCAGAATGCGCGTTCTTTATTTTGCGGTCGTGCTCGGTTTCGGCGTCTGGATGTGGGGAGGGTGGGTTACTTACAGCACAAAAACACCGCGCAAGTGGCTCGTAAGGCTTTTTGCTATTGTCCTCGTGGTTGTGGCCGGCTCCCGGCTCTTACCTGCACCGGCTTCTGACCTTATCGATTGGCAGCCTTATGACCCGGCTTTGATAGAAAAAGCCCTGGAAGAAAAACAACCTGTTCTGATTAAGTTTACAGCGAATTGGTGCCTGAGCTGCAAAGTCGTTGATAAAATTGTTTATGCCCGACAGGATGTTGCGGACCTTATTGAGCAAAAAAATGTTTTGGCAATTAAAGGCGATACCACCGAAAAGAAACATCCGGCGACGCTGGCTTTGAAGAATAAATACAAAGAGCCGGGGGTTCCCGTAAGTATTTTTCTTTTGCCGGACCAAAAACAGCCCGTCAGGTGGTATGATAAATCCTTTGCCGGCGAACTAAAACAGCTTCTGGAAAAGCTGCCTTCCAAAGAGTAACTATGGCTAAGAAGTCTAAGAAGAAGATAAAGGTGAATAAGGCCGATGCCGAAAAGCGCGTCAAAAAAATCTGGCCTATTTTAGAAAAGACATACCCCAACGCCAAAAGCGCCCTAAACTTCAGAAATCCCCTCCAGATGCTGATTTCAACAATCCTGTCCGCCCAGTGCACCGACGTTCGCGTCAATATGGTAACTAAGGAAGTCTTTAAAAAATATAAATCGGCTGCCGACTGGGCCAAAGCCGACCTCAAAGAAATCGAGTCCGATATCAGAAGCACCGGTTTTTATCATAATAAAGCCGTCAATATCAAAAATGCCACAAAAGCAATAATCGAAAGATTCGACGGTAAAGTCCCTGATACCCTGGAAGAGCTTGTCACCCTGCCGGGCGTGGGCAGAAAGACCGCAAACGTCGTCCTCGGCAACGCCTTCGGAAAGCCGGGAATCGCCTGTGATACACATGTTATTCGCCTTTCACGCCGGCTCGGATTGTCGGCGAATAGTGATCCGGTAAAGCTGGAGTTTGATTTGGCCGAAATACTGCCCAAAAGCATCTGGACGGTTTTCAGTCACGCTTTGATTCTGCATGGCCGGAATAAATGCATGGCCCGCAAGCCCGACTGTGGTAACTGCCAGATTGCGAAATATTGCCCTTCGGCAAACAATCCGGATTTATGGTGAAAGATTTTTCCTGTGAATTTCAATGCCGAATTGGAAATGTGAGGTAAAAGTTATGATGGATATTCCTGAAAGCCCTGTCAGAGACCTCTGGAGAATATTTAGAGTAATGGCCGAGTTCGTCGAAGGTTTCGATGAGCTTGCCACGGTTGGGCCGGCCGTTTCGATTTTCGGTTCCGCCCGCTCAAAGCCGGATGACAAATACTATAAACTCGCGCACGAAACCGCATACGAAATAGCAAAGGCAGACTTCGCCGTCATAACCGGGGGCGGGGGCGGCATAATGGAGGCCGCAAACAAAGGCGCCGCCGAGGCGGGCGGTAAAAGCATCGGCCTCAATATCGAGCTGCCTCTGGAGCAGGTGCCGAACGATTACCAGAATTTCTCGCTTCATTTCAGGTACTTCTTCTGCCGCAAGGTAATGTTTTTGAAATACGCCCACGGTTTTATCGTTTTCCCCGGCGGCTACGGCACCATGGACGAGTTTTGCGAGGCCATCGTACTCATCCAGACATTGAAGCAGGCCTCCTTCCCCGTCATCCTGATGGGCGGCGAATACTGGAAGGGTCTAATCGACTGGATGGAGCAAAAGATGCTGGGTGAGCATAAATATATTTCACCCGAAGACCTCACCGTTTTTACGGTCCTCGATGACCCGAAAGCGGCCGTCAAGGTCATAACTGATTTCAGGGAAGCCCGGGGACCTGCGGGAATAGAGCTGCCCACAGGAATGAAAAAAGCATAAAGTCTCCCATCCCGCAATTTATTGCGGTCTTTATTGAATCACCATTATCGGCGGGAACTCTTTTTTATACTTTAAGAATTCACGCGCAAACAGCCTCTTAATTGTGACGGAAATTCATTACGGTGGAGGCGGCGG
>Ga0209427_10002870_pt1 | contig 20227 bp, 17 predicted proteins | sample DeeMarSWOR136_30_FD_187465 | JGI IMG/M metagenome (GOLD analysis project Ga0209427, IMG submission 187465) | Marine sediment microbial communities from White Oak River estuary, North Carolina - WOR-1-36_30 (SPAdes) (version 2) | ecosystem: Environmental > Aquatic > Marine > Intertidal zone >...
TGATAATTATGGATGCTTCAAAAAAAAATACAACATCAATTATTAAAAGACCGTTTAAATTTCTATCTACTTGGCGTTCTCTGCCACCCTATGAGTTGATAAGTTACATTTTTATGTATGCAAGTGTACCAATGCTTGCATATGGTATAAAAAATTATGATTTTGATATTTTAAAAATAATAATACTAACATTATTTGCTCTGTATTCGGGTTACTTTGCGACACTTATTTGGAACGACATAACTGATGTAGATATCGATGCTTTTGCCCATCCGGATAGACCTATTCCAGGTGGAAGAATTTCTTCAAAAAGATTTTTTATTGTTGCTTTATTTTTTTCAGCAACAACCTTTATTTTCTCATATCTTGTAAATATTTGGTGTCTAGCTTTAGTTGGGGCAGCTGCACTTTTTGTTGCTATCCATAATAAATATCTGAAAAAAATAATTAAAATTCCAGCGTATTCTGAAATATTTACGCCCATTCAATGGGTTGTTGTTGCAGTATTTGGTTTCTTTGCAATATGGTCAACCCTACCACAATCAAATGATATTACCCTTTCAATGCCGATATTTGGAGACGTTATTTCTACAAGTTTTTCAGAAATTCAAACAATGATACTTCTAGTAATTTTCACATATTTTTCAGATGTTGCCCATGATCTACCTGAAGGAATTCATGATATGAAAGGTGATTTAAAATCTGGAGTTAAAACATATGCAACAACATTTGGTGAAGAAAAAACAATAAAGATTTCCTTTGCAATGTATATAATCTCTGGAATACTTGGAATTTTACTATTTATCAAAACTATCCTTTCACCAATTTTCCTAATTTTATTTTTAATTTTATGGATATACATGATGTCATATTCTTTTAGACTTTTAGTGGCTTCAAAAGAAAAAAGAATTAAGTTTTCCTCAATTGTTGGAAGAAAAGGTTTTGATTACTTTCTTTTTGTTTTTAATTTGATTTTTCTAGATATCTTAATTCAACTTATTTTAAATTATTACAATATTTCAATTTAAAATTCTTCTTCTTTTAACTTTTTTATATCACATTTTATTTTAGGACGCGGAGCAAAATGAATTTTTGTAAGAAATTTCTTTTTTAAATAATGAGAGTTTAAATCAATATCTATTCCAAAACCTTTTGGTGGTTTTATAAATTTAAAACAAATGGAATTGTGACCTAAAATTGATGGTTGTCTTAGAGGCATCATTTTACAATCTCCTTTTAAATCAATTTTTTTTTCAGAATCTTCATAAGTCCCTTCAACTTGACTTGGCATTTCTCCCAAAATAAATGCTTTATAAAATCCTTTTTTCTTAAAAGGATCTATATATTCATAGCTATCTGTTGTTAACCAAAAATGAAGGTGGATTTTTTTATCATTTAATTTTCCAAAAAGTTCAAGATCAGATGGAATAAAGATATCATAATTTTTAACATAAATACATTTATTATAATGAAAATTAATATTACAAAAATCCCAATAATTTTTACCATCTGGAGTTATTGATAAAACCCCAAATGCAGGTCCTTCACTTACCCAAAACATTACATTTCCATAAAAAAGGGTCCAATTATTATCAAAAACACCCCATATCCAGTCATAACCTGAAATATCATTTTCAGTTGTAAATTTTATCTTATCAGGTATCTTTGGTTTATGATTTGATAACCACCATTTACTTAGATTTAGATAAGTTGAAAATGTTTTTGAAATTCCAGATACTACTTGGAAGGGATTTTCATATGACCAATTTCCCCAAATATGCTCAAAGTATCCTTTCCCCTTAATTGTATATATCTTGTTTTTAATTTTCATTTTTCCATTCAAATCACAGTTTGGAATAAAACCATATTTATAGTAATTAAGACCAATCGGTAACTTACCTTCTGTAGCTTCTTGTGCAACCCAATGAGGAAGTGATTTAGCTTTATATTTAAAACCAATTTGAAAATCTTTTTCCTTGTCTATAATATTAATATCATAATCTGGATATAGACCTTTAACAGTTGAATCTTCATATCTTAAATCAACTTTATATTTTTCATGATGAAGTTTTTCAATCTCGGCATCAATATCTTTACGTAATATACATTTTTTTGAATTTATATCAAAAAGGCTATATTGGAAAAAAGATCCTGGAGGTTTCATTTTATAAGAAATAATTGTCATAAAATTCCATTTTTTATTGTCCTCAAGTGTTTTAAAAATTGTTTCAATAGTCCACCATTCCTTAACGATTGGAAAATGATCTCCTTCGTCCTGAGGAGTCCAAGGATTCAATGTGTTGTTATTGCTTACCATACTTTTTAAAGTCATTAAATAGTTTAATATTTAAATATTACTAAGAAATATAACATGAAAAGATATTAATTGAAAATCAACTTAATTTCATAACAATATTTAGGATTGAAAATACATGGAATCTTCAATAAATCAAAATTTTTTTTCAAAAATAGGTTTAATTGTCTTAATAAATATTAGTAAAAAAATTGATATTTCTAAACTTAAAAAATTTGTAGATTACATTTTTGAAAAGGTAGAAGATATTGTAATAAACCTTGAGAAACTAATACCTATTTATTTATCATATTATGAAGACCTTGTAGATGAAGAAATTAAGCTTGCAAATATTTCAAAAATTTCAAATGTCGTTCATATTGGATGCGGACCTATACCTTCCAGCTCTATTCTTGTAGCAAAAAAAACAGGTGCAAATGTTACAGCAATAGACAGAAATCCTTCTGCTGTTAAAAAAGCTCTTTATTGCATATCAAAATATTCATCTATAGATAACATCAATATTAAGAATGCTGAGGCCTCTGATTTTGCTATTAAAGATTTTGATGTAATATTAATTTCTCATGGAATTGATAAAATAGAAATTTTTTTAAATAATTTATCAAAAACTATGAAAAAAAATGTTACAGTAATATTAAGAACATTTTCCTCAAACCAGGGGAATCTTTCAGAAACTGACTCATTTTTAATAGATATTTTTAAAATAGATAAAATTGTAAACTACCCAAATCATGGTTCAGTAATATCACTTAAATTATTAAAATTATAAATCATCATATTGGGTAATATCTTCTTTTTTTATTTTTTTCAAATTAATTTTAATTTTAGGACGTGGTGCAAGGTGTATTTTTGTATTAATCCTTTTCTTTAGATAATGGGATATTAAATTCATATCTATTCCAATACCATCTGGAGGTTTTATAAAATTTAATTTCAATGAGTTATGTCCAATCACAGAAGCTTGTCGTTGAGGTTCAATTTTACAGATTCCTGTAACTTTTTCTTTTTTATTTCCATCATAATAATATCCTTCAACCCTGCCCGGAATTTCACAAATAATAAAACCAAGCCAATAATCAGGTTTGGTAAATAATGATTCGAATTCTCTGCTTTTATTTGTCATAATAAATTTCAATTCGAGTTTTTCTATACCATGTTTTGCTGTTAATTCAATCTCAGTGGGATAATAAAAATCATATTTTTTCATATAATTTAGCTTGTTATATTTAAAATATATTTCACCAAATTCAGTATATTTTTTACCATCTTTTGATAAAACCAAAGCACCTGTCGTAAAACCTTCCATTATCCAGAAAAGTATATTTCCATAAAAAATCATCCAACCGTTATCTAGTATTGCCCAAATCCAGTCATATCCAAAAGCGTTATTTTCTGTGCTAAACATTATTGAATTCGGGATACTCAACTTATGATTTTTTATCCACCAAATAATAAGTTTTTTATAAATTTGGTATGTCTTTTTTATTTGTGAAAAATTTGATAATGGTTTATCATACCATATTTCGCCCCATACATGTTCAAAATAACCCACACCTTCTAGATTATATTTTTTTCCATTAATTTCCATAGTTCCTGTTACTTTATTTTTTGGAACAAAGCCATATCTATAATAACCTAGCCCCATAGGTAGCCATCCGCCAGTTGTATCTTGAGCTACCCATCTGGGTAATGATTCTGCATGATATTTTAAATTAATTTTAATATCATTTTTTTTATCATGAAAAAATACCTCATGATCCGGATATGAACCTTTTATCCAGGAATCATCATATTTTACATGTAGAAATTTATCTTTTACATTTTGGAGTTTTTCTTTTTCCTTTTTTGAACCATATGTATAAAGTTTATCTTCATCTAAATCAAAAAGAGTAATATCATATACTGAGCCATCTTCTTTATCTCCTTCAGCCCATTCTGAAAAAGATCCTTTTATACTCCATCTTTTTTCATCTTCTAAGGTTTTAAAAAATGAGATAATACACCACCATTCTAGTGGACAAGGGAAATGTTCCTTCTCATCTTCAGGAGTCCATGGGTTTATATATTCTCCATCCATAATATTGGGAGTGGATATTTCAGATATTATTTAAATAATTTTATGTTTTCCAGTTAAAAATTATTATAAAATTTTTTCTTAAAAAAATATTTAATTATTCAACTTGTTATATCCTTCTTCAAGTGTAACATGTGAAACAACAATCGGTGGGGGTTTACTTGCATCTTTTGGATGTTTAATTTCCTCTACTTCCATCACATTTATTTCTACTTCAGGTCCAACTTTATTTTGATACATTTCTTTAATATCCTTTTTAATAATATTTATTGAAACTCCTTTTTCTCTTAAATCCTCATCTACAATAATAAGTATATCAATTTTATCCAACTTTTTTTGTACAATCTGATATTGCTTTATTTTGAATGTTTTGTATTTTTGAAGTACAGGTTCAATAAAACAAAATGCACCTGGCGGAAAAACTTTACCATTTGGTAAAATTATATTTGCCCTTCTTCTTCCCTCAACTCCTCCTTCAATTACAGGTGTTGATAGACCGCAATCACATTTTTTATAATCAATAATTCGAACCCAGTCATCCATTCCTGTATATCTAATTATCGGTGTACCTCTTCCCCATAATCGAGATAAAACAACATGACCACGTTCACCAGGTGAAACAAGATCACCATCTTCATCTATTGCCTCAATATTGTATAAATCATGGTGAATATGCCAAGTTCCCTTAATGCATTCAGATGCAATAATTCCTTGGGCTTCTACTGATTGATATGTGTTTAATAAAGGACAATTAAAGACATCCTGAACATATTTTCTTGTGTAATTGTCAAGCAATGCTCCTGCAGCAAATAAAACTGTTGGATTTATATTTTGTCCATATCCCTTTCTTTTTAAAAAAGCTAAATGTTGAAATATTGCAGGATATGAAAACATAACTACAGGTTTAAATTTATCAATCCTTTCTATCATATCTTTCATAGGTATATTAACATCTAAATTCAACTGATTATCCTTCATTGCAAAAAGTGAAAGAATAGAATTCTGAAATTTCTCCTCATAAACAAGATCGATTCTACTTGTATTAAAATTTCCAATATTTACAAAACGAGTTTTTCTCCAATTTAATTTAAAAGGTTTTAACTCTCTTAGAAAGGGAATATTACTTATACCCATTGTATAAAAATCAGTATAGATATAAACAGATTTTCCAGTAGTTCCACCTGTACAAATAACATAATAATTTTTCTTGTTTGAATCATTTGGTAATAATCTATCAGGAAAATTTTCTCTTAAATCATTTTTTGATATCATTGGTATTTTGCTAATGTCATTTATTTTCTTAATGTCATTTGGATGGAATCCTGCTTTTTTATATTTATCGTGATATAAGGGAATTGTATAAGCATATTTTACCATGTTTTTGAATGCTTTTAATCTATATCTCTCCAGACCATTTTTATTTAAATAATTAATTCTCCTAGGGCTAAAGATATAATGTTTTGTAAGTGGAATTAGGTATTTCGGATTAAGTAATGGATTTTTCATATTTTTCCATCCAAGTTAACAATTGTTATTTATTATTTCAAACTATTTAAAATTTTTTTATCTATTTCTCTTCAGGTTCTGGATAATCTGGACCTTTTCTATGAGATATTGGTACAATATCATATAAAAATGGAGGTACAATTTCTCCTACTTTTATTACAATTACCTGCATAATTGGGAATTGTATTACCTTTTTTTCTTTCCTAATACCTCTTAAAATTACATCTGCAGCTACATCTGAAGTTACTGAACCTTGTCTATGATAATCTTTTATCATGGGAGTTTCGACAGATCCTGGTTTAATTGTCAATAAATTAATATTATATTTTTGTTTAGCCTCTGCTCTTAAACTTTCAACAAGCCAACTTATTGCTGCTTTACTTGCACCATATGCACCCCATCCAGCAAGACCTCTACCATCTGGTAATGTTGAGGTAACAGCAATAGTTGCAGTTTTTTGTTTTTTCATCACAGAAAACAAACTTTCTAAAAAATAAACAGTTCCAAAAAAATTGATTTTCATTGATTTTTCAATAATACTACTATCCATTGTCTCTATTGGATTAGGAATTAGTACACCTGCAGTTAATATTGCTAAATCTATTCTACCATATTTTTCATGAGCAAACTTCACTGATTTTCTTACTTCTTCTTTATTGCTTACATCGCATTTTTTATACACGCATTCAGTTTTATTGCTACTAAATTTTTTACACATTTCTTTTAATTTTTCTTCTCTTCTGGCGATTAATATAAGCTTACACTCCTCTTTGGCTAATTTTTTTGCAATTTCGCTACCCATACCTCCTGTTGCACCAGTAATTAAAATCACCTTGCCTTGAAAGTCCATTTAATCACCATATTTTTATATTTTTATCTAATTTGTTTTATAATATGATTTTAGCCTTTTATAATGTTTTCTTATTTTTATTGTTTTATTGCAGTGATTGAAAAATATCCAGTTTTTGAAAGAAATAAAAGAATACTTTCAAAAATAATTTTAATAATGCTTATTTCTCTTAAAAATCGAGGATATTTCCTAGAATTATTTTTATTAATATTTTCATCAAATTGTGTTTTCATATGAACATATGCATATTGAATAATACGAGTTAAAAGTAGACCATGTAACTGGAAAAATTTTACATTTCCTGATTTCATTATATTTTTTATTTTAATATCTTTAAAACCTTCAGCTTCAAGATATGATTTAAATGTTTCAATTGTTGTACTCCTTAATGGAAATTCCAGTTTTTTAAATGAATAATGAGTTGAACTATCAGTAAATGTATTATATGAATCATTTTGTCTAAACATATCAACTACAATTATCCTTCCACCTGGTTTTAGAATTTTATTCATTTCATGTAAGAATTCTTTCTTTTTGTCAGAACAACTAACTGATTCAAGTGCATAAACCGCATCAAAATGATTTTTTGGGAAATCTGTTTTTAAAAACGATTTAACTTGGAAATTTGCATTATTAATATTTTTTTCTTTTTGATTATTTTTTGCAAGAGCAATTTCATTAGATCCCAAGGCAATTCCAAAAAAATTTACATTTGGATTTTTTTCAGCATTAAATAATAAAGTGGCACCAACACCACAACCTGCATCTAAAATATTTGAATATTTGTTGTTATTAAAATCAAGGAGACGATTTATATAAAAATTCATGTTTTTCATTGCTTCTTTTTCTGTTCTTATACCTTTTTCATAGAAACCGAGATGCCAACCAAGGAAAATATCTTCTCCGGATCTATGGACTCTCATTGGATCGGACCAGATTCTTTGATATGTTTTTTGAGCTTTTTTTGTAGCTTCACTGAGTTTATCACTCATATTAGCTCCCTAATTAAGGCATAAATAATAAATATTTCTATTAAGAATTAAAATTATTATTTTCTAATTAAAATAAATAGTTGATTATTGGAAAAAAATCAATATTTTTTTATAAAAGAGATAACATTCTATGATTTTTTCAATTTTTAATAAAATAGATATAGTATATTTTATCTCTAATTTATAAAAATAAACAATAAGCAAAATTGAAATAGGAATTATTTCTATCAAAGTAAAATACGAGGCAATTATGATTAAAATATTTATGTTGTCAAGTGGAAGATCAGGGACGAATTATTTAGCAGAATTGTTTTCAAATAATATTGAAAATTGTATTGCTAAACATGAACCTAAAATTGATATGTTTGGTAAACCAATATATTGGCATTTTGAAGGAAATATTAATAAGATTAGAAGACGCTTTAAATTGAAAAAATGGTTTATTAACAGGTACAAAGCAGACGTTTTCATAGAGACAAATCATGCTTTTTTAAAATCTTATTCTGATATCGCAATGGAATTTTTTCCTGATATGAAATTAATTCATTCAATTAGAAATCCCCTTGAAGTTGCTAAAAGTCAATTAAATCGACCTGATAAAGTTTGGATAGGGGATTTAGAATCAAGTTTAAATATCAAAGCTTATCATCTTTATCGAGGAGATGATGGAAAAAAATATTGTAGATGGGCACTTACAGGCAAAGAAAAAATATTTAATGATATTGATATGAATTTAACAAAATATCAAAAATTTTTAATTCAATGGATTGAAATAGAAAACAGAGCAATTAATTTTCTTGAAAAATATAATAAAAAAAATGATTGTTTCACATTAAACTCACCACAGGATTTGAATGATATAAAAAAAATTATGGAAATGTTTAATTTTTTTAATCTGAAAACTAAAAAAACAGATACCGAGTTAAAAGGAAATAAAAATCCAGGTAAAACTCCAACTGTTATTACATCTGAAGAAAAACAGCAATTTAAGGATTTGATTGATAATATCCCAAATAATTATTTAAAAATATTTAGTAAAGAACCTTATATACGATTTGATTGGGCAAATATGATGGTAAATTAGATATAAAGAAATGAATGATTTTATATGAAAAAAGTATCAATTATAATTATTACATATAATAGACCTGAACGTCTTAAAATAGCAATAAACAGTGCTTTAGAACAAACATACAACGATTGTGAGATAATTGTTGTTGATGATAATTCTGATTTTGATATATCAGAAATATTAAGGATTTATAATGAAAAGATTACCCTAATTAAAAATAAGGAAAATTTAGGCCCTTCAGGTTCAAGGAATGTTGGTATAAAAAAAAGTAATGGAGAGTATATAACTTTCTTAGATGATGATGATATCTTTCATCCAAAAAAAATTGAAAAACAAATAAATTTATTCAATAAAAATGAAAATATCGGTTTAGTTTACTGTCCTGTAGCAGATATTTATAACAATAAATTGTTTTATAAACCTCTGATTAATAAAAAGAATAAATGGGTAAGATTAATCTATCAAAACTATATTGGAATTACACCGTTAATTAAAACTGAATGTTTATCAAATTGTGGTTTTTTTGATACCACTCTAAAATACCATGAAGATAGAGATTTATGGTATAGAATAGGAAAAAAATATTCATTTGGATTCACTAATGACTCCTATTATATTTGTTATAATCTAATTAAAGATAGATTATCAGTACAAATTGAAAATATTTGTAATTATAAAAAATTATTATATCAAAAATATAAAGATGATTTTGAGAATAAAGATATTTATTATTCAGATTTATATAAAGAAATAGCGTTTACTTATTTGTTCTTTGGATATTATAAGAGATTTTTTGAACATATAAAAAAATCAATTGATAAAAAGCAAGAAATATCTTCCATAATTAAAGATTTATATAATAAATGGTTATTTGAATTGATTTTCAACCATACTAATGTAATTTATAAAAAGGAGAAAATTGAGAAAGATATTAAAGCATTATTGAAAATAAAATCTTAAAAAATACTTGTAAGTTAACAAATACTACAATTTATTATAATAAAGTCTAATTAGCAGGGAAATAAATATATGAATAAAGATAAATCGATGAGTCGGGGAATTACAATAAAACTTTACAGAAAAATAAATTATTGTAGAAAATTAACAAGAGCACTTTTTAACGATTTTAAAAATAAAGATCCAAAAAGGGTAATACCATTATGGTATGTACTTGAAATTGAATTACAATCAGATTGTAATAGGGATTGTCATTTTTGTCCAAGACATGAAGATAGATCAGGTATTAGAAAAGATAAAGATGGAAAACATGTTAGAAAAGAAATGCCAACTGAGAATGTAAAAAATATCCTTGACCAAGCAGCAAAATTAAAATATAAAGGACCAATAGGTTTTCATAGACTTTCTGAACCATTTTTAGACAAAAGATATCTTGAAATTGCTACCTATGCAAAGAAAAAAGGATTAATGATAAGTGAATATTCAAATGGAGATGTATTAAAAAATAAACCAGATTTTATAAAAAAATTAGACGGATTAATTGATAAAATTACAATTGGACTATATGATTATAAAGATCATAAAGAAAGAGAAGAACTAATGAATTTCTGGAGGAACCAATTTAATAAAACAAAGGTTGAATTTAGCCTTGCTGGAGAATTTCCAGTTATTAGACAAAATTCTGACCTATATGATAAAGATTTAATTTCAAAAGTTATTAACAATCGATGTTTTGGAACAAATGGTTTACGTATTAGATATGATGGTGAAGTTTCTCTTTGTTGTGAAGATGATCAATGTACTTTTAATCTAGGTAATGTTTTTGAATCGACTCTTGAAGATATTTGGTGGTCTGAAAAACACGTAAATATAATCAAAACTTTAAGAAAACATGGCGGTCGTAAAAATTATCCTTTATGCAAGAAATGTGCTTTAACTTTACCTGTTACAACAGGGTAAATTTAAATCTTATTAATTTAGAAACAATAATTAGTATTTATAAAATTAATTATTTGGGCTAAAAAATGAATAGTTATGACATTGAAGATCTAACAGAACTTAACAAAAAAGAATGGGATAATTTTAATGAAATAATACAGGATGGAAGTTTTTATCATACAAATAGGTGGAAACAAATTTTAGAAAAATCTTTTAATTTAAAATCCCACAGTTTTATTGTTCGTTTTAAAGGAGAAATTGTTGCAATATGTCCAATATATGAGTTGATGATAAACAAATATAGAGGTTTAGAAAATCTACCAGAAACAGACTACAATAGTGTAATAATCAAAGAAGAACACATCAATGAGATTATTTTAAAAACAATTCTTCAAAAAATTGAAAATATTGCAAAATTAAACAAATTAGATTTTTCAATATTACATATTAATTATCCAAAATTATTAGAATTATCAAAAAATTATGATCCTCTACCATATCCAATATTAGGAAACATGGAAGTAAATATCAAAATCTATACTCCAAAAAAATTATGGGATGAGGTTTTTTCAAAAAAGAATAATCAAAGAAAGTATATTAATAGATTTGAAAAAGATGGATTTAAAATTAGAGAAATACGCTCAGAAAAAGATATTAAAAAATTTTTCAAATATTACGAAAAGAATCTTCATTTTATTAAAGCATCACCATATTCATATAATCATTTTAAAAACTTACTAGAAACTTTTTCATCAGAAGATATGAGAATTACTGTGATTGAAAAAGATGATATTTATGCTGGAGGATTATTAGCATTTTTATATCAACCTAAAAAAACAATGTATTTAAGATATTTATCTTTAAATAGAGAACTTTCTAATAAATATCATATACCATATCCACTTTATTGGGATGCTATTTTAAAAGCATCAGAACTTGGTTATGAAATAGTTTCCTTTGGAGGCACACAAAAGGATCCTGAATATTATAACTATAGATTAAAAAAGAAATTTGGGTGTAAATATAAGGATATTTATACATTTGTAATTTCATATTCCACTACATTTAAATTAAAATATAATATATATCGATTCCTTAAAAAAATTGATTGATTGCCCCGGTAGCTTAGCAGATTAAAGCAACGAAATCGTAATTCGCAGATCGAAGGTTCAAATCCTTTCCGGGGCTTTGAAATATTAAAATATAAAAATTGAAAAAGATGATTGGAGGGATTTTGGAGATAATAAAAAATGGAAAAAATCAATTTTTTAGTAATAGGTATAGATGGGGCTTGTTGGCCTCTAATAAGTGAATTAATTGATTCAGGAAAGCTTCCTAACATAAAAAATCTTCGAGAAAATGGGGTTTGGGGGGATATGAAAAGTTGTATTCCCCCAATTACTTGTCCTGCTTGGAAGTGCTATTCAACCGGGAAAAATCCAGGTAAACTTGGAGTTTTTTGGTGGGAATATCTAGATATAAAAAATAAAAAGTCAATTATTCCAAATTCACGTTCTTTTGATTCAAAAGAAGTATGGGATTACCTCAATGATAAAGGATATAAAACTGGTATAATTGGAATGCCAACTACCTTTCCTCCTAAAAAAGTAAATGGTTTTATGATATCTGGTGCTCCTGGGGCAGAAAATAAGGATTATACATATCCTAGTGAATTAGAAAAAGAATTAGAAGAAAAATTTGAATATAATCCAAATCCAAACATTTTTTCTGTTTTATCTCCAACAGAAACTGAAAATAGAGAAAAAATTATTTCAGAAAGTTTAAAGCATATAGAATCAAATTTTAAAATATCAGAATATCTTTATGATACAAAAAAACCTGATTTTCTCCAAGTTTGTACCTTTACAATCAATGGTCCCATACAACATTTTTTTTACAATGATGATCCAACAATTAAAGCGTGGGAGATAGTTGATAAATATATTGGTAGATTAAAAGACAGGTTTGATTATATTTTAATTCATTCTGATCATGGAACAAGTCCAATGATTAAACAATTTTTTATTAATGCCTGGCTTAAAAAAGAAGGCTATCTCTTTAATAAAAAAAACATTGGTGATATATTTACAAAACTTGGTATTCATAAAATAAATAAAATTATAGATAAGTTAAATCTATCTGATTTTCTTTGGAATTTTAATATCACCAGATCTATTACTAGGTTTGTACCTGATAAACATGGTTTATTTGGAGAAACTGAAGGTACAGCTATATTTCAAATGGTTGATTGGGATAAGACAAAAATTGTCGGCTCTGCACAAGGGCCATTATATGTTAATGATTCGATTATGACTGAAGATGAAATAAATAATCTTAAAGAAGAAATTATTACAAAATTAGAGTCATTCAAAGATCCAGAAACTGGAAAAAATCCTATAAAAAAGGTTTACAGATCAGAAGAAATATATTCTGGTAAATATGCAAAAAAAGGTCCAGATTTAGTTGCACTTGATTCTGATGAATATCATAATAAAGGTGGAATTGGAATAGATACGCTTTTTAGTAAAAGTTTGTGGAAAGGAAATAATGCGTTATATGGAATGTATTTGATATCTGGTGATGGCATTAAAAAAGGAAAAAAAATAGATATTGATATATATGATTTAGCACCAACTATTTTACATATTTTCAATATACCAATACCCATAGATATGGATGGAAAGGTAATAAAAGGTGGATTTGAGGGGAAATTGTTTAGTAGAAGAATCATTTTCCAGGATGATCAAACTCAAACAGAAAAAAGATTAATTAAAGATATTATTAAAAAAAGACGGATTAGGGATGATGGATAAAAAACAAGAAAAAGAAGAATCAATAAAAGAATACAATGCAAAACAATTTTTTGATTCTCGTTATAAAAAGCTACCTGAATTTAAAGATCAACATACACTTAGTCCATTTATTTCTGATTTAGATGCTGCTTTTCATTACAAAAATATTGAACTAAATATTATAAAGGGATTAATGAAATTTAAAGAATTTAGCTCAAAAAAAGGAATCGAAAGAGCTTGCGATATCGGTGCAGGTACTGGACATTGGGTAAGATTTCTTAATGAAGATTTGAATGTTAAAAGTGTTGTTGCAATTGAAATTTCAACAGTTGCTTGTAAAAAATTAGAAGAAGTTTTTTCAAATAATCCAAATATTACTGTTGAAAATCTTGACATAAGTTCAGAGCAATTTAAATTCAAAGATTATTTTGATATAATTACAGGAATTGCAACTTTTCATCATATAGTAAACGACAAGGCTTGGGAAACTGCTCTTCGAAATGTTTCTTCTGCTCTAAATAGAGGAGGTTTTGCATTAATAACTGATATGTTTGGTTTTAGAACAAAAAATAGTACCTATATTAAATCAAGTGAATTTTCATCTTGGAAAGAAAAACAAGGACACAAAAAAACAGCATCCTCTGAAACTCCATACTTAATGAAAAGAAACCGCTCTTTAGGATATTATAAAAAAATTTTTAATAAAAATGGATGCAAAGTAGAAAAGGTTGTATGGAATTGGGGCGGATGGCTTTTCGGTAGGTTAGGCCATCAATTTAATATAATGTTTATAAAAAAGATGTAGGGTATGGGACTTAATGAATTCAAAACTATTAGTTTTTGGAATTGATGGAGGTACCTGGGAAGTTTTGTTACCATTAATCAATAGTAACAAATTACCAACCTTTTCAAATATTGTAAAAAAAGGTGTTCATGGGGATTTTGTAAGTACTTTTCCACCAACTACTGGCCCTGCATGGCTATCTATGGCAACAGGTAAAAATCCTGGTAAAACAGGTGTTTTTGACTTTTTGACAAAAAAAGGAAAAGAATTTGAATTTAATGTTATTGGTAGTTTTGATTATAGAAAAAATAATCCATATTGGGATTTATTGAATAAAGAAGGATACAAAACCTATCTAATCAATCATCCTATGCTTTATCCATTATACAAATTAAATGGGGTAATGGTTGCCGGGATGGGGAATCCTGAATCTTCTAAAATAACCTATCCAACTAGCCTTGAAAAGAAAATTAATGAACTTGTTAAAGACTATTGGACTATAGTTGAATGGGATACACCAAAATACCATGATAAAAAAATATTATTAAGAGATCTCCAGCTTTTCATCGAGAAACAATTTAAGGTACTAAAATATTTAATAAATGATGATTGGGATCTTTTTTTACATGTGTCATCTGGTTCAGATTTCCTACAGCATGCAATGTGGAGAGATTGGAAGGATGATAAATCTGAATATCATCAGGATTTCGTAGAATTTTGGGAGAATTTAGACAAAGAAATTGGAAATTTGTTAAAAGATTTTGAAAACACAAATGTTTTTTTTGTTTCAGATCACGGTTTCGGTCATCTTAATCAAAATTTTAATCTAAGCAAATGGTTAGCAGAAAAGGAATTTATTAAAATAACACCAGATGATAAACTTAAAAACTCTTTTTCAACATTATTTGATTTTTTCTACAAAAAAATTGAAAATACACCTCTAAAAAGACTTATTGTATCAGAGAAATTAAAATTAAATTTCTTAATTAAAAATTTTAATATTGGCTCGATATTTCCTCCAGAATTAGATGTTTCAAATTCAAAGGTAATCCCTGGTTATTCATCTGCTGCATATGGTGCTTTACATATTACTGATATAGTAAACAACTATGAAGAATTTAGGGATGAAGTAATAAGAGAACTTAAAAAATTAGAAATAACATATGGATTTAAGTTAGACATATTCAAACGAGAGGAAATTTATTGGGGAGATAAAACCAGCAAGGCACCAGATATATTACTTAAAATAAATGATCATGGATGTAATGTTCTTTCATCAACCTTAAAAGGAGAAATTTTCTCTAATAATCTTCCATTTAAAAATAAATCAGGATCCCACAGAAATAAGGGAATATTTTGTGCTTTTGGACCAGATATTAAAGAAGGAAAAAAAATTAATGCAAAAATATATGATTTAGCACCAACAATATTACATATATTTAATGTTCCTATACCAAGTGACATTGATGGTAAGGTTTTAATAGAAATTTTTAAGGAAGATTCAGAATATGCAAAAAGAAAACCAAAACTTAGAAACAAAGAAGGTCTTGAGATAAAATCAGAAGATGACAAATTAAAAGATGTAATTAAGGATTTAAAATTAAAGAAAAAGTTATAATTTTTTATCCTTGAGAAATATCAGAATATAAACCAGATATGCAGTATTTAAAAGTGTGAAAATCTTCCCCAGGAGGTATTCTACCAAGTTCAAATAAATCTGAATTTAGTGTTACCATTTTTGGAAGTAGTGTTAAAGCACAGGAAAAATCATTTTCCTCAAGTATTTGTTTTATTTCATTATTAAAATCATTTACTAGTCCATTTGGATAACAAAAAGATCTGACAGGTTCGTTAATATGTCTTTCAATATCCTTTTTTGAATTAAAAATTTCATTTTCTGCATTTTTCAAAGATATCTGAGTCAATATTGGGTGATTTACTGTATGAGCACCGAATTTAATCCCGTTTCCAGCCATCTCTTTAACTTGATCCCAAGATAAAATGGTATCCTTTCCCATTTGTCTTGGAATTGATTCATTTGCAGATTTTAATAATTCTTCAATAAGATCTTCCCTTTTTTCCTCAGGGATATTTTTAAATTTTTCAATAAAACCTTCAAATGATTGGATTGATTGTCTGATAGTTTTTGGATTTATTTCTCCAAAATCTTTTAAATTTATTTTTTCAATTTCTGTATTAAATAAGATATATCCAAGTTTATCCCACCAAAAGATCTTGTTACTACCAACATATCCAGTTGTTAAAAAAATTGTTGCAGGAATTTTATATTTTTTAAGAATAGGATAAGCAAAGGTATAATTATCAAGATATCCATCATCAAAGGTTATAACAACTGTTTTTTTTGGTATTGCTTTTTTTTTCTTGATTAAACCTACTAATTCTTCAAGATCAAGGATATTGTATGTTTTTTGAAGATATTTCATTTGCTTTTCGAATTCTAAAACATCTATTGTTGAAATTGACCATTTATCTTGAAATATATTAACACGATGATACACAAGAATTGCAGCAAAGGATTCAACATTACTTTTTATTAAACTGTATAAATCTGTTAGTTTAGAACGATTCATCAATGAAACAAATTTATCATTTAGATTTTTATCTTTTATCATTTTATCCTTACTTCTTATATTTTTCAAATACATTGATTAGATTATTAACTGTGTTTTCCCAAGTCAAATGCTTAACGCTTTCACTTGCATTTCTCCCGATATCTTTTCTTAACTTTTCATTTTGTATAAGTTTTTCCAAAATAGATATAAATTCATCTTTAGAGTAATAAAAAAATCCATTATATCCATTTTTTATATAGTCATGAATGGCACCAACGTCACTATTTACACAACACACTCCAGATTTTAATGCTTCTAATGTTGAGAGGGAATTTGCTTCTGTTAAACTAGGTAGAACAAAAATATCAAATGCTCTGTAATAATCAGCGGTTTCTTCATGGCTAACAAAACCTGTAACTTTTACATCTTTTTTATTTTTAAAATAATCTATCATTGGTCCTCCACCAACAATTACTAATTGAATATTTTCATATTTATTTTTCAATTTTAGAAAAATTTCAAGCAAGAAATCTATTCCTTTTTCTCTACTAATTCTTCCAACATAACCAAGAACTATCTTATTGTTAAAATCAAACTTGCTTACTCCAGGGTAAAAGATATCTGTAATTCCTATCGGTACTGTTTCAAATTTTCCTTTTACTTTAATTTTTTTCAACATTTTTTCAATTGTTGGAAAAGAAACTATAGTTGCTGTTTCCCGACTTAAAAACCATCTTGCATATATTTGTAGAAATGTCTTTTCAAATATTTTAATTATATTTGGAAGTTTAAAAACCTCCGTGAATAATTCGAAATCAACAGAATGAATATACGTAAAGAAAGGTTTATTGAATTTTCTTGCATAAAATAGTCCATAAAAAGATGAAGCAAAGGGAGACACGGACTCATGACTTATTATTACATCACATTTTTTTACTTCTTCTTTAATTTTTTTCCTATTTACCTTAGGGGCACCATAGGCAACTCCTATTAATTTATACATTGGAAATGTTATTAGTTTTGCATTTTCGTACATTTCATCACTATATTTAGGAGCAATAATTGTTACTTCATAATTTTTAACCAATAGAGGGAGAGTATTTTCTAAAAACATAGAAACTCCATCTTTCATGGGCTTCATGGTATCCATGAAGATTAACAATTTCTTTTTCATATTTCAGCTATTTTTTAAGATAAAAAGTTTATATTTAACGTTTGTCATATAATAATATATTTCAATTTTTAGGAAGTTTAATAATGGACTGGGTGGGATTTGAACCCACGGCCTCCACCTTGCGAAAGTTTTTTGAACCATTTATTTGCCCTAAATATTCCCTCAGACTATTATGTAAAAAAGTACTGATTCTTATCTTATGATGATGGGCTAAATTAAGCAGTTCTCTATCAATCGTTATAGTCGTGCGAATCTTTGTCATAATACGAAAAAGTATATACTCTTCGCATAAATGCTTTCTTATTTCATTTATAATTCCATAATAAATCATTTTTTATTAATTAAATCATATTTAGAGATAATTTTTATAGAAAAATTTCATTCCAATAATAACCAGAAAAATATGTACAACATAGAATTAATTTTCAGAGAAATAATAATTTTCTTTATATTTTCAATTACAGCATTTTATATTGATATTGAATTTCCAGACATATGTACTCATAATTATCCAGCAAATACAAAAGAAGAAATACGAAGAAGAGGTCAAAAAGAAAAAGGTATGATAATTATATTATCCATATTAACATCAACAATTCTAGCAGCTATTACTGTATTTATTATTACTATTCAGAATGATAATCCTCTAAATATGTTAATAAATATGAGTAGTTTAACAACTGGAATACTTGGTGGTATATATTTATCGATTCCAATAATTGAGAATGTAACGTATGGTGATAGATTAATTCAGAACCCTCTGAGTAAAAGATTACTTAGACAAAAAAGGAATGCTTTATTTAAACTTACAGGTTCGTGCTTAATATTGTGGAGTTTAGGTATACAAATACTTTATTATTTTCAGATTTTATGAAAATTCCCAATTTTAAGCACACACTTGCATTATTCCAGCAGTACTAATAGTAAATTCCCAGACTCCTTAGTGTTTTTTGCTATACGCATGTCTAGAAAAAGATATTTCGACATTTAGTTACAATTTCTATATAAGTTTTAAATACTCATACATCTATAAGAAATTGTATTATTTGGGAGGAAAGTGTATGAGGAAGTTGCTGATTGGAATGATAATCTTATTGTTGTTGGTTCCATCAGTTGTATCAGTGTCTATTAATAAGACCTCTCAAAGTAAAAATGGTAGAACATTATATGTTGGTGGTAATGGACCTGGTAATTATACAAGTATTCAGGATGCAATAGATGATGCAGTTAATGGAGATACTGTTTTTGTCTATAATGATTCTTCTCCTTATCATGAGGAATTGATCGTGGATAAATCAATTAAACTCATTGGTGAGGATAAGAAGTCTACAGTAATTGAAATTTTCGAATCTAGTGCAATTATTCAAGTAACTGGAAGTGGTGTTATAATATCAGACTTCACTATTAGAAGTCGTAGAGGTTGGTTAAAAGAGAATTTTGGAATAGAACTATATGGTTATGTTGGCGGTAATACAATAGAAAATAACTGCATAGAAAATGTTGAATTTGGTATTTTAATATCCGTGACTTATTATAACAATATACGTAACAATGAGATAACTAATGGTAGATATGGTATCCTTCTATCAGGTAGTTCTTATAACAATATTTATCAGAATAATATAACTAATAATAATAACGGAATATGGGCTGATCTTGGTGGTATGTGTCATAGTTGTGATAATAACAATATTTATCTAAACAATATTATAAACAATAATGAAGGGATTTCTATAACTTGTACACGCTATTCTAGTCAACCACGTAACAATAATATTTCTCAAAACAACATCATGTATAACAGACGTGGAATTTATATTGACAGTAAATCTTATGATAACAATATCTATCATAATAATTTCATCAATAATATACGCAATGCAAAAGATAAGAACTGTAATGGAAATTACTGGGATGACGGAACAGAGGGTAACTATTGGGATAACTACAGAGGAAAAGATAAAGATGGTAATGGTATAGGTGATAGACCCTACTGGATACCACCATATATTATTGGTAATAAAGATAGGTATCCTTTGATGGAGCCATATGATGATGTACCAGATGTTTCAATAAAATCAGTAAATAAATTAATTAATAATAGAGCATCTTCATATTCTTTATATTATTGGTTTTTAGAACGGTTTCCATTACTTGCGAAGTTATTATCTCTGTTGAGATAGATTTTATTATTAATTGC
>Ga0209427_10002871_pt1 | contig 20226 bp, 12 predicted proteins | sample DeeMarSWOR136_30_FD_187465 | JGI IMG/M metagenome (GOLD analysis project Ga0209427, IMG submission 187465) | Marine sediment microbial communities from White Oak River estuary, North Carolina - WOR-1-36_30 (SPAdes) (version 2) | ecosystem: Environmental > Aquatic > Marine > Intertidal zone >...
CCTTGGGTATGCCCAGCTCCTCGAAGCTCGGGATCCTGAAGGGAATCTGCCTTAAGGCCACTGCCACGTTTCCCCTCTGCATGAAAACGTTACATCTGAATCTGCTCAATTGCTCGATCCCAAAGGAGAGATCTAATTCGCTTTTTTCCTCAAAATTCTGTCTCTGCTTTTCACTCATGATGCTGTAAGCTAATCTTCTGGTCTCCTCTGCAGTCAAGAGATCAAATTCAGTTTTGACCAATTTCCCATCTATTCTCAGTTGAGGAGGCGAACCCACGGTCAGATGGAGATCAGAGGCATTCTTCTTTACCATCATCTCCAATAACTCTCGCAAGGTAACCATATCAGACTTCCCCTGGTAGATTCATTTTCCCAAGTTCCTCTTAATATCTATCGACCTCCAAAGCAGGACTCTTAAATCTTCTCTGTACCTATTCAGCAGAATTGACCTTTTCGTATCAAGGGCTCTGAAAGAGTAATTGCAAAAATCAAACCAAAATGTGAACTTCACATATTGTTTGAACTAAAGCGCAAATAATCATATGGTTTCCCAAAACATTGACAATTCATTCTAAAGATGATAAACCCCTGGAAACTTTGCTAAATTCAACTTTTTCATCGCTTAGTGCATCATGCCGTTGTTACTGCCAACACCTCGCTCACCGTGGTGATGCCCTTCCTAAGCTTTTCCAGAGCTGCCGCTCTTAAGGTCAGCATTCCTTCCTCTATGGCATGCCGCCTGATATCTGCACTGGAGGCTTGGGATATTATCCTGGCTTCAATCTCAGGAGTAACCGGCATAACTTCAAAAATTCCAGTTCTGCCTGAAAAGCCAGTGTTATTGCATTCGGCACACCCTTTCCCTTCGTAAACCTTCACCTCCTTTATCTCCTTCTCGGAAAATCCAAGCATCTTTAAAGTCTCGGGTGGCACCTTTGCCTCAGCCTTGCAATTGGGACAGATTTTGCGCACCATCCTTTGAGCCATTACCAGTTTAACACAGGAAGCCACCAGATAATTAGGAACCCCCATATCCACCAATCTGTCTATAGTGGTGGGAGCGTCATTGGTATGCAGGGTGGAGAAGACCAAATGCCCGGTCAAGGCTGCTCTTACTGCGATCTCCGCGGTCTCCCCATCTCTGATCTCTCCCACCATGATCACGTCCGGATCCTGTCGTAAAAATGATCTCAAAGCCGAGGCAAAGGTCAGGCCGATCTCGCTTTTCACCTGAACCTGATTTATTCCCTCAAAATTGAACTCCACTGGATCCTCGGCGGTCATGATATTAATGTCCGGGTGGTTAATCTGTTTTAAAGCGGAATACAAGGTGGTGGTCTTTCCGGATCCAGTAGGACCGGTGACCAGGATCATGCCATAGGGGAGGTGGATAGCTTTACTGAACTCCTCCAGGGAACTTTCTGAAAAGCCCAGCCGGGTCAGATCCACATTTACGCTTCCGGGATCCAAAATCCGCATCACCACCTTCTCTCCGAATATGGTGGGAAGCACGGAAACCCTCAAGTCCACGGCCCGATCGCCGATCTTTACCTTTATCCTCCCATCCTGGGGAAGCCTTCTTTCGGAGATGTCCAGATCGGCCATGATCTTCGCCCGGGAGACTATGGCGGCTCGATATTTGAAGGGCAAAGGAGACATCTCATGCAGGGTTCCATCCAACCTATATCTGACCCTTATCTTTTTTTCGTAAGTCTCTATATGAATGTCTGAACATCCTCTTCTGATGGCATCCCCAATTATTGAGTCCACCAATTTGACTAAGGGCTTATCCTGAACTTGGGATCTCAGATCCTGCTCGGTGGGAACTTCTTCGCTTTCCTCTATAAGCTCCAGGTCCTGCTCGCTCAACCCTTTTAAAATCTGATCTATAGCCCCAGTGTCTTTATAGTAACTATCAATAGCTTTTTGGATGGCTTTTTCCGGACTGATTACAGGCTGCACGTTATAACCGGTGATGAACTTGATGGCGTCCAGAACATAGATGTTGTTGGGATCGGAAATGGCTACCACTAAAGTTTTGCCCAGTTTGGTGATGGCTATGACGTTAAATTTCCGGGCGATGTCCAGAGGGATCATCTTCACCACCTCTGGATTCAGTTCGATGTCGGAAAGCCTCAAGGCTCCAATATTCAGCTGCCTACCGATAAACTCGGAAAGCTCATCTTCATCCGTGATGGCTCCCATCTGGACCAAAACCTGCCCCAGCTTCTCATCGGATTTTTTTTGAAGATCCAGGGCTTTGGTAAGCTGTTCTTCTGTAATCTTGCCCGCCTTGAGCAGCATCTCTCCTAATTCACGTGACATCGCTTATCACCACTAAAGATGTGTATGCATTCATGCCAATCTGTAATTTGAAAGTCCCCTCAAAGGTTCTCTTTTTTAGGGAAGATGGCATCTTTTGAGAAAAACCCAGGCTGGGTCGGATTTGATCTTGAGTAACTCTTCTTAAAAGAATTTTTTCTCTCAGATAGGATTGATTTCTTTATGTCTTTAAAGAACAATAGTTCCCCCTCTCGAAAATCAGATTTGCTCAACCAGGGTTTGTCCGTTTGTTGGCTTAATTGTTATTCGCTGAAGATGTCATCGAGCTTGTTCTCAAGCGAGGTGGAGAAATCCGGAGCCATCTGGGCGGTTTTATCCCTTTTCTCCTTGGTGGCGGGGGCCAAAATAGTTGTTAACTCCTCCGATGCTTGCTTAGCATAGAGTCTGATCAAACCGATGGTGGTTCGATCATCGAAGATAACCGCTAAGATGCTCCGCTCTCCTACCAAACAGATATGGATGTGATCTTTTTTCCCTTGATGAAAAAGAACAGAAAACTCGGGTTCACCTACCAGACGTGCGATCTCTTTGGTGGAGGCGAAACTTCCCGCCAAAAGTGCAGCCAAAGCGGTAGTATCCAAAGAGTGGGTGAACCCTTGACGAGTGATTAAATGACCATCCTTGTCCACCAAGAGGGCACACTTGGCTTGGGAATTTCTGATCAGCCAGTTTAAAATCTTCTCTATTTTCTCGATTTCCTCTTCATAGATTACCAGATAATCTTGTCCCAATTTGGCACCTCCGGTCTATCTATTTAAAAGCTTTTTAAAGAAACGCCACAGGAAGAAGCCCTTTGTCTCGGATTTTCTTTTTCCTTTGACAGCTGACCAGCTTATTATGGTCGGGCTCTCCTCGATCTTTGGCAGAGACTCTCCCTTCTCAATCTTCGTTTCCTGTTGGACATGGGCCAACCTCTCGGATAGCACCTCCTCTTTCTGTGGCTCAGATTCCTCTCTTTTCTCTGGAGGAGGTTCATCTTCCGCCTTATGCTGAACTGCCACACGTCCTAACCCGTCTGGACGATCGACCATCTGGGCGGGACTAAACCATTCTTCTGAAGCTGGTTGAGGTTTCTTCTGTGAGATCGCCTCCATTTCTCTTCCTTCCTGAAGCTCTGGCCTTTCTGTCTGAGTGAACTTTGATTCGGCCATCATCACCTCTTTGACCGTCACCTCTCTTTCCGGCACCACTTTTTCCCCTTTGGCCTGATCTAATACCAATTTGCTTATGCACTTCAGAGTATCAAAAACCCCAACCCCCTGTATTGCCACCGCCACAAAATGAGGAAGCCCTTTGGGATTTAAGACCCCTTCTATTTCATCCACCGAAGAAATGTCCGGAAGGTCTCTTTTGTTGTACTGAAACACCAAGGGCAGTTTCTCTATCTCGTAGCCATACCCCTCCAAGTTCTCTACCAAGTTTTGGTAGCTTTCGATGTTTTCATCCATTTTGGATCGTTGTGAGTCTGCCACAAAAACCAAGCCATCCACACCCCTTAAGACCAGTTTTCGGGTGGCATTATAATAAACCTGACCGGGCACGGTATACAGCTGAAACTTTACCGAAAATCCGTGAATCTTGCCGATGTCCACAGGAAGAAAATCAAAATACAAGGTTCTGTCCTGATCAGTAGCCAATGAGATGAGCTCCCCCCTGGTTTGGGGCGGGATCTTTTGATGAACATACTGGAGATTGGTGGTTTTGCCGGAAAGTCCTGGGCCATAGAAAACTATTTTGCAACAGATATCCTTAAAGGCGTAATTTATGGACACCATTTTTTGCTTTATTGTTTTTGCGTGCTTGAAGTACTCTTCCGGGCTAACCTCACCTTATCTGCCGCATTTTTGATCTCCAATCTGATCAACCCCACATTCACCTGCGGATCGGTGGTAACCGCCAAAATTCCCATTCCTACATCGGTCAAGAACAGTTTTCCACCACTCCCTTCCACCGTTATCTGTTTTAAGTTATCTTTGGAAAGGCGTGTCATCGATTTTTGGACAGTGCTTACAATAGAGGCGGCCAAAGCTCCTACTGCCTCGTCCTCAAGCTGGGTGTGCAAATCGGATGCGATAACGATGCCATCCTGTCCCACGATCATACTGCCGGTCACCCCGATGGTCTTGTTTAGCTCTTCCAATATTTCATACATTTCAGTCCTCCACACCTTTTAGGATCTTCTGATGGTATCTTTGTTTCAAATATTTCTTTATCATCCCCGTGGTCTGCGAGATTCTCACTGAGAGAAGCTCATCGGTATTATGGTCTGCCACGACCACCAAGGTAAAACCCAGAATCTGGTTCAGGCTTATCCAGAGATTGGGCGTGTGAATCGCCATCCGTTTCAACCCCTCTTCATTTATTCTCCTCATGAGTATATCATTCGCCTCTTTCAAGCTCACGCCGAAGGAGGCGAAGGTCTCCGGATCCAAGTCCGATGATCTATCACCGGCCACCACCAAGCCTTCATTATCAACCAGGATTGCCCCCTTCACCCCAGAATACTCCCGTAGGTAATTTAAAGCGCTCTCCAAGTCAGCGCTCATTATTTTATTCTTCTCCTCAGCTGAGGTTTTCACCTTCATGTGATTCCTCCCCGACTGTGATGTTGACGTCTCGAAAAAAGTCAAAGGCTTCTCTGGGCTTAACCTTTTACGAGCCTCAGATTCCGTTTCTCGCCTTTCGGATCTCTTCATAAGTGTCTCAAAGGCGGATTTAAGAATAAAAGGGGACAATATCACCTGCAACAAAAAAGCAGGCAGGTACTGATGGATTCCTGACTTCATAGAAAAAGACAAATTCAGAGAGAACATGACCACCAAAAATAGACCAAAGCCGATTCCCAAGCAAAACCGGTAGAGCATGGTCAGAAGAGCAAGGAATATAACCAAAGGGGCTGATGCTTTGGAAAACACGATGAAAAAAATCAAGATATACCAGCCTAACTCAAAAGCAGAAAGTAAGGAGAAGGGCATGTCCACCCTGAGCCCAAAATCATTTGGGAAAAAAATCAAAGGAACAACCATGACAAACAGGGAGAGCAAGAGCACACCTCTTATCTCCCTTCCATAATCTGTAGTCACTCTCTTTCCCCTTTATCTTACTCTGAGTTCGCTGCTTTCCGAAACAACACTTCGCATGTGTTCAAGTAGTTCGGTCATTCGGACCTTTAGAGCCCCCAGGTTGACCTCGGCTGCGCAACATAATACAAATCTATAATTTTCGAATTCTATTATCCACAATTTGAATTTTTCGACCTCAACTAAGATCTGTTCCAACCTTCCGAAGCCTATCTTTGACATTCCCCTCTTAGCACATTTGAATATGGTGATGGCGATGGCTCCCAGTATCTCTCGATTAAACTGGGGATTGAGTTTCCCCTCCACCACCAAACCGTCTTCTCCCACCACCAAAGCTCCCAGCACAAAAGGCAACAGTTTCAGATAATCCACCGCATCTTTGAAATCCACTATCTTCTCTATCTGCCAACGTTCCTTGGCCATAATATCTTCCACCACTCCCGTGCCTAACTCAGCTTCCTCTTTAAGCTTTTTTAGAAGCTCCATTATCAGCGGGTTCTCGGGATCAGCAGCTTTCAGTTTCTCCAAGATAATTTTGGCATCTTTTAACTGTCCCTTTTTCATCAAAATCTGGGCCAGAATCAGTTCCGTGGTTCTGGTTTTTCCGTCAGCTTGAATGGCTAAAGCAAGCTCCTTTTCTGCTTCCGCATACATGCCCCTCTCCATGTTTATCTTAGCCATGACCAGATGTCCCGGACCGTAATCCGGATGAAGTTTCAGACCCTTGTTGCAGATGCTGAAAGCTTTAGCCAGTTCTCCCTTTTTCCGATAAGCGTCGGAAAGCGCGGCGAAAATGAATGAGTCCGGATTTTGCGACAAAATCTCTTCGCACTTTTCGATTCTTTCGTCCAGTTCAGTGGGTTTGGGCATAAAAATCCTCTTGGACCACAAGAATAAAAAGTTCATCCACCCTTAGGTAAATTCTTCCTTCTGACCGAGTTGTCAATTCGCATTCTCTCAAAGGTGAGAGGCGAACCAAGACAAGACCGGGATGAACCTTTCCCCAGAAACAGAATTCGTGCAAAAGTCCAAAAATCTGGCTAATTAGTTTATCGACAATGAAATCCGATTACTTAACTTCAGGCCTTGAAAAATTGAGGTGGATAGCCCCACAAGCCAAAGCTTGGGTGAGAGCTATCCAACATTGAGCTGGATTTGTTTTTTGGATAGAAAAAGTGGGGAGATAGATCCATTTGAATTCCTAAAAAAGATAAGCTTTTCCCTCCAAAATTAGCTCATAACCTTTTTCATGAAATAAATGCCTAAAGCCAAAGACAGAATGGACAAAAGTCGGGTAAGGGAGACTATGATGAGAGGGACATTAAAAAGCCCGCTGGAAATGGAAAGGCTCAACAGCTGGGCAATGAATAAAATGGCAAAGGAAAAGGAAAAGAAAATCCATCCATATGCCAGTTCCCCCTCCTTTAAAAAGGAGCTCACCTTTAATGAGGAAAAAAAGCAGAAAAGGATAACCAAAAGAAGCAAAGCATCCAAAACCGTGGACAGAAAACCAGAAGAGGAATGTGAGGCAATTTTACTCGAAGGATCAGCAATAGCCTCTTGAGTGCAAAAGAGCAGCGCCCCAAAAATCAAAAAGAACATGCTTGAGAACTTTCTTGGCTTTCTCTTCTTCAGCATTTTCAAAGAGCCTCCTGATACTTAAAAAAATCCCATTAAATCTGCTTTAGGGTTCTGAAAAGCTCTTCTTCCAACTCATATCTCTTAGCAATTTCCCTCTCCTGAGCGATGATCTGAGTAGATTCTTTTTTAATTTGCGTGATAACCTGTTTGGTCAAATTGCCACCCAGAGTCAAGGAGACGCTCTTTAGGAATTCTCGAAGCAGAGCATTTAAGCCATCCATGAGTTTATGAAATCTGATCTGTTTCGGTATCCTGGTTATTGCACTTTTCAGATTTCCAAAATCAAGAAAGTCTTGGGAGCTCACCAGGCTATCCAGAATGGGATAACTGATTTTTTGAAGATGAAGAGAATTGCCCAAGATCTTTTTTGCTCCCTCACCTAATTTCTGGGATGCGATCTTTTCGATGGTTTGATAAGCAAAAGCATATAATCTGATTATCATCTCAAAGAGAAGCCTTTCTTCTTCTTTCTCAGATCTTTGGATCCTTTTTTTCTCTCCTTCTTCGACCAATCCCAGATCCAATAAATTATATAAGGCCTTCGCGGCAAGAAATTCACCAATTGAACTCAATTCGAGTATTTCCGGAAACGTCCTTTCCCCATTAACCAAAAGAAGGGTCTGCAGGTCATCTAAACTCAAACTCAACCTGTTTGATTTGATCTTGGGATCTGCCGCCACCTTCAAGACAACATCACCTGCAGGTAGAAACCTCTGGATTCGGTTCCATTCATCGACTTTTCTGGTTCCCTCCATCACCATGTTCACGGTATTAATACGAGTGGTGACTTGACCTGCCGGGGGAAGTTTTTCCTCCAAGAAGACAAACTCTCCGGAGGTCCAGCCAAAAAGATTATATACTATCTCCTCGATCTGATTTTTCAGATATTCCACTACCTTTTCCTTGCTCAAAACTCCCATCTCAAAAAGCACCTCACCCAGTCTCTTATTGGAAATCTTTTGAAGGCTTAGGGCCCTGTCCAAATCCGCTTTGGAAATTTTCCTTTTTCTCAATATCAGGTTTCCCAACAATCGATCTTCGCTCCCCAAAGAGGTAGCATAAATTATATGGCCCTTCTGGAAATAGATCTCTCTTTTTTGAATCTCTCCTGAAACAGAGCCTTTGGGACGGAAGACCGAAAGCATTCCAGTCTTTCCAGATGTGCTGATAAGCTGCAGAAGATCGGCGAGAGAAACCGTTTCTAAATCTCCTTTAAGCCCTATCTCTTTTATTTTGGTGCTCATAAACTCAAAAGATGGTTTTGGGTTTTGAGGTATTATGCTTCCCCAATCGCACAGACCTTTTGCCCATCCATACATTATTGATCGGGAAAATTAGCCAGTTCTTAAATGTTTGATCCCTAAAAGATATCGAGCAACAGCTGGCATGAAATCATAGATTTGTCAATGTAAAAGGATGAGTGATTTGTCTGAATGATCTATTTATGCGTCTAAGGTTACAATGTTTAGGGCATGAACCGCATATTGATACCGATGTGGTTAAGAAATTAACTCGCAAAGAAGTCCACATTTCTTTTGAGGCTATTTCCTTTACTTAATTCTTGTCGTCTTATTGACACACATCGGTAAGTCTCTGATTTTCAAGGGCTTGTTCGATTTGGGAAAATTAGCAGAGAAGTCAAGTCCTCCCGAGTGTGTTGAAAAAGTCAACTAAGTGGAGAGCGAGGTTAATTGCGATAAAAATCCAAGAAGTTAAATTGGTTCGGGAATTTTCTTCAAGATCTCCGCCAAAAAGGCGGGGGTGAATTCCTCAACCATCTTCGTGCAGGTCACCAGAATTCGCCCAAATGGGAAAAAATCGAATTCCCGCACGAAGGGAAAGAATTTTTCAACAGTCCCTTCACACCTCGTCCTCTCTGCGACTTCACAATTCGTCATACCTTGCACTGCCGAGGCGGAGACCCGTCCGGGGAGTGCGCGTGGCATCAAGGATGCGTTGAAAAAGTTCAGAAGTCCGTCATTGCAAGCGAAGCAATCTTTCATCATACGTCAATGAGTTTCTGTCATGGTCCGCCAAAGGCGGAAGAGATTGCCCGGTCGTTCATAAGGACTCCTCGGTATGAGCCGCATGGTTCATATCTCGCAATGATACTGAGAGGATCTTTCAACAGCCCTATGAAGCAAGACTCAGTGTCGAAGGAAACGAGTCTGCAAGATGGAGAGATTTTATATCTTATTTAGAACCTGGAAAACGGAAAAGCCATGCAGGAAAAGTAGACAACTGTTCTTATGAAACAATGGCAAAAGATACAGCTTAGCTCCAAGCTGATCACCAAAGCCTGCTACCTGAGTACTGGGTGCTGATCACAGGTTACTAAGGATTAACCTTCTTTGCTTCTTTGATCACCCCATATACCCCCTCATCTAAGTCCGCAAAAAGCTTAAGATATTTATATCTTTGCCCAAAGTCCGCTTCCACTGCGTTTTTATCAACCGAAGCCAAAAGCACCCGGCCAAATATAACCACCTGGTCGCCGTATTTTTTTGTCCAATCCAAGGAGCATTCCAGGTGTGCCTTGCATTCTGCAATACGAGGGGTGGAAAGTTTAGTCGCTTTAACCGGTGTAAGGCCCACTTTCTCGATCTGCTTGTTTTCCTCGGTCTCCATCTCTGACACATTCCATATTTTTTTCGCCAATTCCGCTCCCGGGATGTTGACCACAAACTCGCCGGTGGACAAGATATTTTTGGCAGTAGGGGAATTCACATTACAGCCAAAGCCGACTATGGCAGGCCGGGAGGCAAAGATGGAGATCCAACTCTGGGTCGCCAAACTGGGGACCTTCTCCCTATTCACGGATGTGATCAAGACCACTTGCCCCACCAAAGGAAAACGAAGACGGGTGGCCTCATTCGGATCACCCACCAAAGGAAACGAATCGGTGTTTCTCAAACCGCTGACGTCAAAATCGATCTTCTCTATTTTCTTTTTCATCTGTGCTCCTTCTTTTTTCTTCTTAGAATTGAGCTACATTTCAAAGTTCATCCGCACAACCTCATCACCCAGGTCAACTTTTGTTCGCCAACAAAAGAGACCTTCTTTGTGGAATTTTTATGCGGTTTTCAAAAAGAACTGTAAGTTCGATAGAAAAAGATACAACGCTTTTTAATTATGTCAACAAAAATTTTGAACTTTCTTTCTTTTGGATCGAAAGCGAAAAAAAACCGGACTTTCAAAAGATGACCTCGAGTTTATACTTTTTCTTTATACGAGAAATTCCCCCAAATATATTTGGAGGAAAGAAAGTTTATCCTTCTCTATTGGCTAATTGATGAAAAGATATGAGACCCCCTAACCTCCAGGCAAAGGCAGACCTGGTTCTAAAGAAACTAATTAGCTCTTTTCTGGGAACGGAAAGCTCGCTGTTAGTTTTTGCTCTTTATTTTAAAGTTTTAAGAAATGAATCGAAATCACTTTTTGATTTTCAATCTTTCTTTGTCAATTTTACCATGCTCCCAGGCTTCCACAAATATTTTAGCTACCTTTGGATCAAATTGGGTGCCGGAGCAATCTTTGATCTCTTTGATGGCCAGCTCAAATCCTTTGCTTTTCCGATAGGGTCTGTCGGAGGTGATGGCGTCGAAGGTGTCAACCACCGCCATCAAACGTCCCTGAATGGGTATATCTTCCCCGCGCAATCCATAAGGATAGCCCTCTCCATCAAATCTTTCGTGGTGATAAAGCACATAGGGGACGGCGGGTTTCAAAAAGGAGATTCCTTCCAAGATTTTTGCTCCACAAACTGGGTGTTGTTTCATGACTTCAAATTCTTCTTGGCTTAAAGCTTCCGGTTTATTCAATATGGCATCTGGAACCCCGATTTTTCCAATATCATGCACTATCCCTCCCATTCTAACCTCCCATAGCTTATCCTCATTCCATCCCATCTCTCTCCCGATAAGTTCGGCCATATACCAGACCCTTTCAGTATGTCCCCGAGTATAGATATCCCGGGCTTCGACTGCATTGGCCAAGGCAGTGAGGGTCTGCATATAAGATTCTCTTAGCTCCTCATACAACTTTGAATTCTCGATAGCCGAGGCAGCCTTGGAGGCGACGATGGAAAGGGCGTGGAGCTGTCCGGTGGTGAATGGAGATAAGTGATGGTCGGTCCGGATCAGGGTCAGAATCCCTATCACCTTTCCTTTAGCCATCAAAGGATGGCTGATGGCTGATCTTATCTTCTTCTTGAGCTCCGAAGAGAGGAATCGGTCTTCCAAGGAGTCTTTATCGAAAATTTGCGGCTTGCCATCTTTTATCACCCTTTGGGATATGGCATCTTTTCCGCTTAGAAAGTTACTTTTCATCATCTGTGGAGGTATCCCCAAATTGGCTTTAGGAACAAGTTTATTGGTCTTTTCATCCAAAAGGAGAACCCAAGCCATGTCCGCCTCAAGCTCCTTGATGGCGGTCTCCAGGATCAAATTTAAAAGAAAATCCAGTCGAATGGTGGAACCCATGGCTTCGCTGATCCTGTAAAGGGATACTGTTTCCTTTAAATTGATGTTCTCGCGAAGAAGTCTTTGCTTTTCCAATCCTCTTTTTACCACCGCCCTTAAGGTGTCCATGGAAAAGGGCTTGATTAAGTAATCGTAGGCGCCCGACTTTAAAACCGCCACTGCATTCTCTATGGTGGGACGACCGGTCATCAAAACCACCACCGCATCCGGGTGAAGCTTCATGGTTCTATTAAGCACATCAACTCCAGATTTCTCACCCATGATCAGGTCAGTCAGAACGAAGTCCACAGATTCTTTTTCTAAAATCCCCATGGCCTTCTTGGGGTCGAAAGCTGTCTGCACCCGGTAGCTTGGATCCGAAAGCATCTCCTTTATGACCTCACATATGTACTCCTCATCGTCAACCACCAAAATGTGTGAAGCATCTGCGATTGGTGATCTCCGGATGTCGGTCTTTTTGGCAGATTTTATGGAGATATGACCTTCAGTATGATTTGCCTGCCGATTGGTGGAATTCTTGGTCAAGCAGGCTTGCCGTTTGGATTTGCTGCTCATATGCCCCCTTGGAGTAGATTATAGAAGTTTAACCATAAAACCAGAAATGTGCGAATTCATTGAGTTTGTGTCTCAAACTACAAAAAGTGTATCGGCTTTGAATTTGCGAAAATTGAATTTTTCCATGTTCTTCTTTTGCACAAAAAATTGCCAGATTCCTTCAAGAATTATTCTTGAGAAAATCGTTCAAATCATTCCTGGCTTCGACCGTTGTTGTTCTTAACCGGAAGACAGAGCTGACATTTCTTTGTAGGTAAATAACAAAGAAGGATTCACCCGGAAGGAACACAAAAGATTACGGCTGCTTAAAGTTTTATATGAATGTTTGGATATAGGATTTCCAAGAATTTGCTCAAGCTTCCAGCTCTTTTACCAAACAAAGAGGCAAAATCCGGAATGGAGAGACCGATCCCGCCATAAAATTCTCTTCTGGGTTCCACTCCTGAACGAGAAGCACTATACCCAAATCCAAAACATAGAAGCTTTTTGGGTAAGAAAAGTTTTGTGCGGTAAGTAAACCAGTAGATGAAATTATCAAACTCCTCAGAAGTTTGGGCGAAGACCGTTTGATTCTGAGAAAAAACGTTTTTCTTCCAACTTAGTTTAAAATCAAAATCGCTTAGCCAGCCGCAATGTTTCTTTGTGATTGCCATTCCCACTCCCAGATAATTGAAGATCAGATCGGAGATACCGAGCCCCTGTTGCGGATTATAAGCATCTATTGGATATTCCACCAGAGTAAGAATTAGGGAAGATTCGCAAATCGAAAGGGTTCGGCTGGTCTTGGGAGAAAAGCCCACCCAGTCATAAGCCCAATATAAAAATTGAGTCATCTTATATCCCCACATGAAATGACTCACCTCATCGGTCTGAGCCAAGCCATCCCCTTTCCAGTCATCTTTTATATGGAACCTGCTCTTTGATTTTCCCCAGGTGCTTATCGCCTCATGGAAACCAACGGTTATCGCCGCGACATTTAATCCCCCTATTATTGAGGCCTTTTTGTAATCAAACTTTCTTTGTATCCTGGGGGAAGAAAAAATTCCCTTCTTGGCATAATCTTTCTGAAGAAAATAAAATCCTCGATCCAGGCTCGGCGAACCTTGGTGATCAGCAACTGGAATGATGCCGAGCCTTCTCCAATCATCTTCACGGAGTGAGAAGTTTGAGGAGGAGAGATGGGTCTCAAAAAGAGGTTTCTTTAAGCCGAGGACTGAATCTGATAGGTTGTGATTGAAAACCAGACTACAATCTTTATTTAATGCATACCCAAAAGTCCCACTTTGGATCCATGGGACAGGACCAATCAAAACAAAGAAGAAGAATATCGAAGTCAGAAAAGATATGAATACTCTTTTTGTACTCACAAACTCATTATAAGCCAATTTCAAATTTTGTCAAGGATTTAAGGTGAAATCTCTGAAAAAGTGTCCCAGAGTGGTCGGGCATGGGTGTGCTGATACGGGCGGGACCGGTCTGGTTGGATACCATGTATCTGTGCCTGTCCCCGCTCAGGCAAAATCTTCTTGACATCCGAAAAAACTCTGATTATTATCTTAGTTGAAATCCTTTTTGCACAAAAAATATTTGAGATGAAATGCTATCTTTCTCTCCAAATCCAAACCCCGGAGGTCTTATGCGTTGCCTAACTATCATTTTCTGCGCTGTCCTTCTACTCTTGTCTCTCCACCAGGCACAAGCAAAAATCATCCACGTCCCAGCTGATTCGTCCACAATTCAAGGTGGGATTAACGGCGCTGTAAACGGTGATACGGTTCTGGTAGCTCCAGGAACCTATTATGAGCACATCAACTTCAACGGCAAGGCGATATTGGTGACAAGTGAGTCTGGTCCTCAAAATACAACTATGTCGAGACTTGTCGACGCCAGTCCTATTGTCACGTTCAGCTCAGGTGAAGATACGACTTCTATACTCGACGGGTTCTGCGTTAGTGATGCAACCGGCGATAATGCTATCCTTTGCAGCCATTCTTCTCCCAAGATCGTTAACAATAGGTTGACCTCAAACCTGGTTTACACGACTATTCGGTGTGAGGGAACTCACGCCGTAATAGTAAGCAACGAAATTTCCCTCTCCTCTACCGTTGGAATGTGGTCCTCTAATTATGATTCAGCGTACATAGCCTTCAATCTGATAGCAAACAATGCAAATTTTGGTATTGATGCCTATAATAACAGCTATGCTATTATAGTCAATAACACTTTAAATAACAATGATCAAGCGAATATTTTCTGCAGAGGTTCACCGATCATAAAGAATAACATCATAACTAACGGCCCCAGGTGGGGAATCAAGTGTGAAGCCGGTGCCCCGGATATTTCCTATAATGATGTGTGGAATAATAATGAAGAAGATTACTCCGGATGCTCGCCTGGCATCGGCGACATCTCAGCTGATCCCCTATTCTGCGAGCCTGAAAATAATAACTATTATCTCCACTCATCCTCCCCCTGTCGGGGTTCCGGAGAAGGTGGCGTCGATATGGGCGCCTTCGACGTGGGCTGCGGAGGGCCTATAGTGACTCCAGGTCCTGACCAGGTGGGCCGGGCCAGCTCTCAAGTTTCCGTATTCTTTTACATAGAGAATGAGCTGAGCTTTACTGACACATTTGATTTAGACATTTCTGATTCCCTTGCCTGGAATATTGATCCCACTAACTACGAAATTACGCTTGATTCAGGGGAAGTGGATACGGTATACTTCACTGTATCGATTCCAATAGTCCCTGTGGGCACAGTTGATAAGCTCAAACTCACAGCAGTATCCCATACAGATTCTTCCCTCGCTGACAGTGCCTATCTGTTGGTTACTTGCGACGCACCTCCGGTGGAAGTCACCGCTGGGAGCGATCAGAGCGGGTATCCGGATAGCATTGTCTCTGTGGCTTTCCTAATCCAAAATCTGGGTATGGTTCCCGACAGCTACAGCGTTGACATATCAGATACCCTGGGTTGGGATATTGTTCCACCTCATTATGATATTATCCTTGACACTGCCCAGATCGACTCTGTTAGTTTCACGGTCAGCATTCCTTACGTGCCCCTCGGTACGATCGACGAGCTTACCCTCCTTGTCGTCTCAAAAACGAATCCTATCGCCCGGGATTCCGCATCCCTGACAGTCACTTGCGACGCATACGTAGAAGGTTTGGAAATCTCCCCTGCTGACAGCGTTGACGGCCAAGCCAATAGTCTTGTATCAGCAAGATTCCACATTCAAAATACCGGCCTTGCACCAGATTCCTTTAGCCTGACCGTATCGGATTCATTGGGCTGGGACATCCAGCCGCCCAGTTATCAAGTGACTCTCGATCCAGGTCAACAAGACTCTGTCTTTTTTGATGTGGTGATCCCCAATGTCCCTGTGGGCACCACAGATTGGGTAATTCTAAGCGGGGTTTCGCTCACCAATCCGTTTGTCACCGATTCGGCTTTTGTAAAGGTTACTTGCGCCTCAAGGATTATCTACGTTCCAGCTGACTTCTCCACAATCCAAGCCGCCATCGACTTTTCATCTGATTGGGATTCAATACTCGTCGCTCCCGAAACCTACTATGAACACATTTTTTTCAACGGCAAGGCAATAGTCCTCAAAAGCGAAAAGGGTCGGGATAGCACCATAATCAGCAAAATAGCTGGGGGTGTGAGCATGGTATCCTTCACCGATGGAGAGGATTCCAACTCGGTCCTTGCCGGATTCACCATAACTGGAGCATTTCTGGAGTCAGGACAAGGGGCAGGAATAAGGTGCCAAAACGCAAGCCCCAAGATATTGAACAATAGAATCGTCAACAACACTTGCCCCTATGGTGCAGGCATAGACTGTGATGATCAGTCAAATCCCCTGATCGCATATAACATAATCGAGGAGAATACAGCTACTTCACAGGGAGGCGGAGTCCGCATAACTGATTCTTCCTCCCCTATGCTATTGAAAAACACCATTATTGGAAATTCAGCTGTTGATAGCGGTGCTGGGATACTATGCCTCAATAATTCCTCTCCAACGATCACTGGAAATCTGATTGCACTTAACACCACTCCAGCTGGTTACGGAGGAGGTATCGCCGTCTCTAATTGCTCCATAGTGAACATAACCAACAATACCCTTGACCGAAATAGTGCTACATACGGAGGCGGAATTTATATTGACAACACCCCTTCTGCTACGATTGTAAACACTATCGTCACCAACTCTGTTGCAGGTAAAGGCATACGAGCCACAGGCCCCTTCCCCACCATCATTTATTGTGACGTTTGGAATAACTCTGATGAAAACTATTATGGTTGCCTTCCTGGTGAAGGTTGCATCTCCGCCGATCCTATTTTCTGCGATCCAGAAAACGGTGATTACTATCTTTGGATCACCTCCCCCTGCATAGGGGCTGGACAGGATGGCGCAGATATAGGTGCTCTTGGGATAGGCTGTGAGGTTGTTGGTGATGCCAACGCAGACGGAGTTATCAACTCAGCTGACGTGGTGTATCTGATAGATTACCTCTTCAAAGGCGGACCTCCGCCTGAGCCTTTGGAGGCTGGGGATGTCAACTGTGACCAGATCATCAACAGCGCTGATGTGGTATATCTTATCAACTATCTGTTTAAAGGAGGACCACCGCCGGGCTGTTAATTTTTGGTTGGCAAAAACCCGGCGGGTCGCATGAATGCGACCCCTACAAACTCACAACGCCGCGTAAATTCGGCGGGCAGGGTGCCCGCCCTACGAACTTTGGCGGGCGAAGCGAAGAGCCAGGACCTAACTTAAGTTCTGGTTCTTGAGATTCTTCACCCCTTCAAATAAACCGACGCCCCCCTCGGAGGGCCTCCGTAACTCCACTCCGGAGAGTGCAAAACCACTACAACTCTGATGGTGAAAAGGATAGGACGCCTGTTATTGAGAGAGGACTCTATGAAAGAACATACTGTTCATTTTTTTGGAGAAAATATGATTACAGAAGATGAAAAAAATTTTAAAACGACCCTCAGAAACGTCAGAAAGGTCAGAAACGTCAGAAACATCAGCCAATGTTTTTTTGTCTACTGATCAGGCCGGGTTGAATTCCCACCCTAACACACGATGTATCTTGTACGAGCAATTCATGTGGAACATCCCGTCAGAGGTATGAACCGTATGGTTCATACCAGAGGCGGAACTTAGAATGACACAGGCACTGTCACCCTGAACGAAGTGAAGGGTCTCTAATAGTTGGTCAGGAGTTCTACTCCTGACGCCTAAAGAGAAAGGTTTTTAGGTTTGGGATTTTAACTTAACTCTCAACTATGCTTGGATAGTGTAATTCCCCCGAGGTGTCAGATCCCCTGATTTGACACTAATAATAGAGTGGCAGAAACAGGGGTTCTGCCACCTCCATAAAAACTATGGGTGGAAATAGTCGTAGATATTCTCAGCCACCCTTTTACCAATTCCCTCAATCTGCAACAGCTCTTCTAACCTTGCATCTTTGATTCTTTTTACTGAGCCAAATTATTTTAGCAAGATTTTTCTTCTGGCATGACCTATTCCTGAAATTTGATCCAGTCCCCTTGCTCATAGGCGGTGAGCAAAGTCGAACCGTCAGGGTGACATCTGCGAACTTCGGCAACAGCCTCATAATTTACACTACCGGCAGAAATGAGCTCTTGACATTAAGGAATAATGTTGTATATTAAATAAAAAGAGATTAATTTGCCTGAGTTGGCAGTGTTTTAGAAACCCATTGGGGCAACGATTACCTCATTGGTAATGAAATTGTCAGAATTGAATATACCTGGTGTAACTAACAAACAATTAACAAGTTACTATTGGAGGTGAGCGAGAATGACCAGAAGAAATCATTTATTCAGGGGCAGTAACGCATTGGCGTTCGTTCTGGTAATCCTGTTGATCGTACTGGCTGGCAGTCTTTTTTCTCGGTCGGGCAGTGCCGGTAATGGCAAAGAAACGTCTGCCGAACCCATCTGGATATTCGATTCCGATCTGGACGTAAGAAATGTCGAGACCGCTGATTTAAACGAAGATGGGGTCAAGGATGTGATAGCCTCAGAATACAGCTCAGATTATTACGGCGAGATCTCCTTAGTTTATGCCCTCGAGGGACAAACCGGGGACACACTGTGGACCTATCAGGTAAATGATGGTGTTCGCTGTATGACCATCGGTGACTTAAACAATGATGGGGTTATGGACGTCGTTGCCGGCGCCTCTTATCACTCCACCGCTACTCCTGACGGAAGGGTTCATGCCATCAGCGGTGTGGATGGAAGTCAGCTCTGGACATACTCCACCGGCTCGACCAACAATGCTCTCACCGTGGGCGACCTTAATGGCGATGAATACTTGGATGTGGCCGTAGGATGTTTCGACGACTACGTCCACGCCATCAATGGTCAGACAGGTGGAGAGCTATGGAGCACGCTTATCGGCAGTTTATGGTTAAATGCTGTTGATGCCGGAGATGTCAATGGGGATGGCATAGACGATATCGGATATGCTCACGAATATCTGGCTGGTTGGGACAATTATTTTGGTGTTCTGGACGGGACTAACGGTTCAGAAATCTGGAGTGATACTGTTCCGTATGTGGTGATGGACGTTCTTATGGACGATGTGGACGACGATGGCCACCTGGAAGCAATTTTTGGCGGTATCTATTCCGATGACCACGGGGAAATATTCGTCAGAGACGCCGCAAGTGGTGATCTGGAGTGGAGCTACAATCTGGGAAGCCTTAATCACACTAACGGTAATATCCTGCTCTATTCCCATTATATAGATGAGGATGCGGATTTGGATCTAATAGTCGGCACCTATCTCGGCACTCACGTCATTTATACCTTTGACGGTGGATCGGACACGCCCATGTGGATATCCGATACCCTTGATGGTAATACCAGAGATATCTCCTTTGGTGATGTAACCGGCGATGAAAATATAAACATCGCAGCCGCCACCAGCGACCGAGTCCAGGTTCTGGAGGGAACCGACGGAACGAAAACCTGGTATTATTCTGTCGCTGGAACCATCCAAAGCGTGAGCTGCGCCGATTTTGACGAAGATGGTATAGTCGACGTTGCGGCTGGAGGCGGCGCGGAACATAGCGGCACTCCTCCTGATCCGGGGAAAGGGGTCTGGGCTTTGAGAACGGTTGAGTCACCGCTTCTCTGGGAGTACGCTTTCGGAGAGTACGGCAATGCCATAGCTGTGGCTGACCTGAATGACGATGGACATGATGACGTTATCTCCGTCTGCTCACTCGATGATCTGGCGCTGGCCATCAATGGTCAAACCGGCGCCGAGCTGTGGAGTTGGACCGGGACAGAGAACCTATATGCGGTTACAACCGGAGATTTTGACAACAACGGACAGATTGATGTGGCTGTTGCCGGAAATGATGACAGGGTGACCGCCTTGGACGGCAGTAACGGAGGTTTCATGTGGGAGTTCCCCGCAGGGGACCAGATTTACAGAAAATGCTTGCAAGCTGCTGACCTGAACGGTGATGGAAACGTTGACGTTATCGCCGGCAGCGACGACAACAATGTCTATGCTATAAATGGCCTAAATGGTGAGCAACTCTGGTCGAGCCCTCTGGGAGCTGATGCCTGTGAAGTTGAGCTTGCACAGATGAACGAAAAAGGTCCTTTGGATGTGGTGGTGGGGGTAGGTACGGGCACCAACGGTAAGAAGGTTGTGGTCCTTGATGGATCCAATGGGGACCTACTGTGGGATTATATCGCACCCGAAGCGGTGGAGCATGTAGAAGTTTTGGACGTGAATCAGGATGATATCCCAGATGTTGCCGCGGCCATTACTCCTTATGCACCGAAGGAGATCATCATGATAGATGGCTCAACCCATGATGCTATCTGGACAGAACCTTTGGAGGTGGCCTCAAATGTGCACAGCCTCTCTCATGGCGATCTCAACGGGGATCATATCCCAGATGTCATTGTTCCGGGAAGTTCCACTGATAAAAAAGTGCATGCCCTAAGCGGTGATGATGGCCACGAACTCTGGGGTTTTGAAACCGGTGGAGAGGTGAATTGCGTTCTGGCATACGACGTTGACAATGATGGGCAAATGGATGTGGTAGCTGGATCGGATG
>Ga0209427_10002872_pt1 | contig 20224 bp, 16 predicted proteins | sample DeeMarSWOR136_30_FD_187465 | JGI IMG/M metagenome (GOLD analysis project Ga0209427, IMG submission 187465) | Marine sediment microbial communities from White Oak River estuary, North Carolina - WOR-1-36_30 (SPAdes) (version 2) | ecosystem: Environmental > Aquatic > Marine > Intertidal zone >...
CTACATGGGCGAATGAATCTCATTTTATTCTCCCCGCTAAGAACCCAAGTTTTTTGACCTGATGAAATAAAGAGTAGAGCATGCCGTGGTCCGACGTCCTCAAGGCCGACCCAACGGAATGGCTTCTGGAGCCCTCAGATCCGAGCGTCCTTCTCTGGGCCCTCCGAGACCTCCTCGACAGGAAAGAATCAGATCCCGAGGTGGAGGCAGCCAGGGTCGAGGTAATGAAGTCCCCGCTGGTCAGGTGCGTACTCGAGGCCCAGAGCCCGGAGGGCCACTGGGTGAGCCGCGATGACATGTACCTGCCGAAGTACAGTGCCACAACCCACTCCCTCCTAATCCTCGCTGAGCTGGGTGCGAGCAGGACCCCTGCCATCGAGAGGGGGCTGGAGCACATCTTCGAGTTCCAGAGGGATTCGGGGCACTTCCTCACCAAGCTCCCAAAGACGAGCAGGGGCAGGGCGAGCCCGGTGAAGGACGGCTGCTGCCTCGACGGGAACGTGCTCTACTACATGATCCACTTCGGCCTCCTCCGGGACCCCAGGGTCGGACGCCTCATCGACTTCATCGTGGACTACCACTCTGCGGAGGACGGGGGCTGGCGCTGCAGGGCTTACCCCATCAACCCAGACCGCGTCTTCCCCAAGAACTGCTACATGGGCGCCATGAAGGTGCTCAGGGCCCTCGCAAGGATCCCAACTGAAGATCGTTCCCGTGAGGTGAATGAGATCATAGAAGTCGAGGCGGAGAACATCTTGGATAACGGGATCTACTGGTACCTCAGGAACCCCGACGGGATGAGGAAGGAGAAGGCAGGATGGAAGAGGTTCGGCTTCCCCCTGTTCTACCAATCAGACGCCCTGGAGGCCCTTGACACGCTTACCTCCCTGGGGGTGAGGGATGAGAGGATGCAGGAGGTCGTCGACCTCGTGCTGGAGTCGCAGAGGAGCGACGGGACTTGGCTGCTCAGGGACTCCTTCAACGGGAAGATGTGGTGCGACATCGACGTGAAGGGCGAGCCCTCCAAGTGGATCACCCTCCGGGCCATGAGGGTCCTGCGCCGCTTCTACGGCGACTGAGGCGGAGGGGGAGGTTCAGGGGTTGCGTTCCAGCCCCTTGACGGAATTTATAAGGATTAAGCGGCGGATGAGATCACCATGGAGAAGCTCATCATCACGGCTGCCATCACCGGCAGCAGGATCCCCCGTTCCAGGACGCCCTACATACCCATAACACCCGAGGAGATAACCCAGTCGGCCGTTGAGTGCTGGGAGGCTGGGGCCTCGGTCGTCCACATCCACGTCAGGGATCCGGAGACCCAGATAGGCGCCCAGGACATGGAGCTCTTCCGGAGGGTCGTGGAGCCCCTGAGGGAGAGGACGGATCTCATTCTCTGCCTTACGACGAGCGGAATCCCCGGGCTCAACCTCCCCATCGAGGAGAGGCTCAGGGTCCTCGACTTCGAGCCGGAGCTCGCCTCCCTCGACGCCGGCTCCATCAACCTGGGGGGCTCCGTCTTCATCAACACCCCGGAGTTCCTGGAGGCCGCCGCGGCCAAGATGAGGGAGAGGGGAGTGAAGCCCGAGCTGGAGATCTTCGACGTGGGGATGATTGTCACCTGCCTAAGGATGAGGGATCAGGGCCTACTCGACGAGCCCCTCCACTTCCAGTTCGTCCTGGGGAGCCCCTGGGGGAGCCCCGGGACGCCCCGCAGCCTCCTCCACATGCACGAGATGATACCGGAGGACGCCACCTGGTCTGTGATCGGAATCGGGCGCACCCACCTCCCCATGTCGATGATGGCCCTTATAATGGGAGGCCACATCCGGGTGGGAATGGAGGACAACATCTACTACAGCAGAGGAGAGCTTGTGAAGAGGAACTCCCAGTTCGTCGATAGGATCGTCAGGATCGCCGAGGACTACGGGCGGGAGGTCGCCACGCCTGACGAGACGAGGAAGATCCTCGGGCTTAAGGGCAGGCGACCCAGCCGCCACTAAATGGAGATACTACCCTCTAAGGCATCTCAGAGATGAGAGAAAAAAAGGGAAAAATTAGGGGTTAAGACAGCAGGCAGTTGAAGAGGAACTTGAAGGTTCCGTGGGTCTGGCCCCTGTTCTGGGTCCTGAACCCTATCAGGACGGCCTTGCCCTTCCCCTGCTCGGCGTAGAGCATCGCAACCTTGTTCGAGAGCTTCTCCTCCCCTATGAGCCAGCCGCTCTGCAGCAGGTCGCGCTCCGGGTACTTGGCGATGACGTGGTACCTCTCGTTGTACGCGTGTGTCTGCACCTCGAAGGCGAGGCTGTTCCAGAAGAGCACCAGTGCGTCCTCGGGCATGCCGTAGGCGAGGGGCTCGCAGGCGTTGACCTTGGTTCTGATAGTCGAGCCCGGGCAGTAGAACTCCTTGGGCTTCAGCCCCTTCAGAACGCTCTTGACATTGAGGCCCAGCTTCTCGATGGCGAAGTCGGAGGCCTCGCCCAGAGTGACGAGGGTGCCCCCCTCCTCGACGAACTTCTTCAGGGACTCAACGCCCTCCTCACCGATGCCGCTCCTGTACTCGGGCGGGTACTCCGGCGGCGGCCCCCAGGGGACGTTCTCCTTCCACCACGTCATCAGCTCCTCTCCCCCGACGATCATCGGGGTCGAGTCGTTGGGGAGGATGAAGACATCGTAGTTCTCCCTCAGGTTGCCCTTCTTCACCTCGTCGTCCATGACGGTCTTGTAGGGGAAGCCGAAGTTCTCCAGGACCAGGCGTGTCCAGCCCTCGTCCATGTTGCCGCCCCAGTACCTCTGGTACATACCGACTCTGAGCTGCTTTGTCTCGTGGCTCTTCGCCTCTGGCGCCTTCTCCACCGCGTGGAAGCTTACGCCGGTCTCCTCAGCGACCTCCTTGAGGACGCCCTCGGAGGCCCCGACTGCCATGAAGGCGCCCGCAGGAAGCTCGCAGCAGTCTAGGCAGACTGCTTCGTCGTACCTCTTCACCTTGACTCCCTTCGCTAGGAGCAGGTTGGCCGCCTTGAAGCTGTTGTTCATCCTCCCATCGAAGACGTATCCCACACCCGACTTGCCGCAGACCTCGCCCTTCGGACTCTCGTAGCAGGTGACTGCCTCGAATTCTCCCTCCACCTTGCCTCCGACGGCGTCCACCCTGACCCCCATGAACTCGTTCATGGTGTCGGTGGCCGAGTCGTAGGGCCTGTAGGGGTTGCCGTTGTCGTCCCTCGTCCAAGCGTCGTCGGGGAAGAAGGTCCTGCCCAGAAGGGTCTTGAGGAGGCCCATCTTGGGCTGGGCTAGGAAGAAGACGTAGGAGCCCGCCGGGTAGGTGAGGTCCTCGGCCACGAAGGGCTCCTTCGCCCTGTGGATCTCGAGGCCTTGCAACGTCAGCTTCTCCACCATGAACTCGGCCGTCAGCGGGTCGTGCTGGCAGGCGGGTACGATGAAGGCGGTTACCTCGTCCTCCTCGCCCCTCTTGGTCTGCCTCGTCGCCTTGTTGTAGGCGTTCCAGAGCAGTGTCTCCTTGTTCCTGGCTGAGACGTCCAGCAGGGCCCAGGCGGATACCTTCTGCTGCTCCACGATGTCGCGGAGCCTCCACCAGCCGCCCGGCCAGGGGTGGGGGAAGTTGGTCTGGGGCTTGTAGTGGGGCATCATGTAGGTGCCCACCAGGTTGCCGTAGTCGGCCCCCTTCAGCTGCTCCGGGTGGATGTACAGCGGGGTGGCGAGCTTGGCGCTGGCCGACTCGGTCAGCATGCTGGCGATATTGTGATAGATGCCGATCCAGTGGAAGCCCATGTGGGCCCAGCCGGAGAAGATGGCGCCGTTGATGATCCCCGTCTTCTCGTGCTCCTCGAGCTTGTAGGCCATGTGGGCGCCGAACCAGCTGTGCTCCCTCCAGATCAGGGGGTCTCCGTGGGGGTGTATCGGCTCAGAGTAGGGCGGGATGTAGTACCTGGCCCCGTAGCTGCCCATGTGGTGGTGGTCGAGGTACCCCTGGGGTGTCCAGTCCCTGAACATGATCTTCGCCATGTACTGGCTCTCGACGATGTTGGTGGCGAAGGCGTCCCTGTTGTTGTCGTGGCCAGTGTACTTGTGATAGAGGTTGGGCTGGCCTACACCCTCGTACTCGGTCCCCTTGGTCTTGTAGTACCAGTCCGTGACTATGATCTGGCCGTCCGGGTTGAAGCAGGGAACCATGAGGTAGATGACGTTGTCGAGGATCCGCTTTGCCTCGGAGTCCTCCCTCGTGAGCAGGTCCCAAGCCAGCTCCGGCGCCATCTGGGTGCCGCCTATCTCGCTGGCGTGGAGGCTCATCGACTGGCAGATTACCGCCTTTCCCTCCTCGACGAGCTTCTCCACCTCGCCTTTGGTTAGCTCTCTGGGGTCGGCCAGCTTGTTGTTGACCTCCCTCAACCTCTCCAAGTTGGCGAGGTTCTCGGGCGAGGATATGATGACCTGCAGGAAGGGGTTCCCCTCGGTGGTGGGCCCCATGTCGACGACCTTGATCTTGTCGCTGTTCTCCTCTAGGTGGTGGTAGTACTCGACTATCTTGTCCCATCGCGCAATGTTCCTGTCGCTGCCCAGCTGGAATCCGAAGAACTCCTCTGGGCTTTTCAGATTAGTCATTGTGGATCCAAAGTAATGCTCAGCTTCTCTTTTTAAAACATTTGAGCGGAGTAGCGCCTGTTTGTAAGCTCTTCAAAAAGCGGGGGGTATTCTGGGAGTAATCGAGTGTGAAAAAAACGTGTATAAAAGTGGGGATTCTATCCGAGGAGGCAGTTGAAAAGCAGCTTGTATGTGCCGTGGGTTTGAGCTCTATGCTGAGGCCTGAAGCCCATGAGCACCACCCTTCCCTCATCCCTGTGAGCGACCACCATGGCAGCCTTCCTCTTGAGATTTCCCTCACCAATCAGCCAGCCACTCTGAAGTATCTCTCTCTCGCCGAAGCTCGCCACGATTTCGTAACTTTCGTTGTCTCCCGAGGGCAGAACCTCGAAGGCCGGGCTGTCCCAGTGGAATACCAGGCTGTCAGGGGGCATCCCGTATCCCCAGGGGTTATCCACGTCGACTCTGACCCTGAGGGTCGATCCCGGGCAGAAGAACTCCTTGGGCTTCAATCCCTCCAGTGCGTTCCTCACCTTCAACTTGAGAGTTTTTATACCTAGATGGCAGGACTCGTTGAGGCAGACGAGGGTGCCACCCCCCTCGACGAACTCCTTCAGGGCCTCCACGCCCTCCGCGCCGATGCCACTCCTGTACTCGGGCGGGAAATTCGGGAGCTCACGCCCCACACGTTGGGCTCTCTCCTCGAGGCCCTGACCCGTTATCAGCTCCTCGCTGTCGCTCGGCAGTATCAGGACATCCAGCCTCTCGATGAGCTTCCCTCTCTTGATGTCGTCGTCCATGAGGATCTCGTGGGGGAACTCGAACTGCTCCAGCACGAGGCGGGTCCAGCCCTCGTCGGCGTTTCCACCCCAGTACCTCTCGTAGATACCAATCCTCGGTTTCCTCACCCTCGAGGTACCCTCCAAGCCTCCTGTCACGGGATAAAAGCGGATATGGACCTCTGCAGCTATCTGAGCCAGGGCCTCTGTGTCCGAACCTTCTATGATGAAGGCCCCCGATGGCAGCGTCACATCGCCGCATTCAACGGGGGACTTGGCACGCTGGACTTTTACGCCTGAGGCCATAAGCCTGTTCACTACTTTGAAGCTGTCATTCAACCTGCAGTCGATTGCGTAGAGGCCTTCAGACGGGGCCACGATACCGCCCTCGGGCAGAGCCGGCTCTGTGACCTTCTCCAAGTCGGCCTCTATGGGGCAGTCGACGGGATCTACCCTCACTCCCATGAACTCCGACATCGTGTCCGTGGATTTATCCTTGGGCCTCCTCGGTGTGCCATCTGCCTCCCTCGTCCAAGGGCTGTCGGGGTAGAACGTCCTGCCCAGGAGCCACCTCACGACACCCGATTTTGGCTGAGCCATGCTGACGACGTAACTGCCAGGAAGGTACTCGACGCCATCAGCGCAGAAGCCCTCCCCTGCCCGGTGGACCTGTATTCCCTGGACTAGGAGCTTCTCGACGAGCTTCGCGGCGGTCAGGGGATCGTGCTGGTTAGCAGGTACGACGTAGGCCCTCGGGGAGCCTGCCTCGCCTCTCTCGGTCTGCCTCTTGGCCTTCAGGTAGGCGTTCCTGAGCACCATCTCCCTGTTCCGGGCGGCGATGTCGAGGGTCGCCCAAGCCGATATCTTCTGCTGCTCCACGATCTCCTTAAAGGTCCAGAGGCCGCCCGGCCAGGGATTGGGGAAGTTGTTCTGAGCCTCGTACTCCGGGAAGCTGAAGTGGTTCCCCTTCAGCTGATCCGGGTGGATGTAGAGGGGGGTGGCCAGCTTGGCGTTGGCGGACTCGGTGAGCATCCCGCAGACGTTGTGGTGGTTGGTGATCCTGTGCCAGCCGAAGTGGCCCCAGGCAGGGAAGGTTGAGGCACCGCCTATGACGCCCGACTTCCCGGCCTCCTCCAGCATGTAGGCCATGTGGGAGCCGTACCAGTAGTGCTCCCTGTAGACGATGGGGTCGGCGTGCCCGCGGAAGGGCTCGCAGTAGGGGGGGATGTAGAAGCGGGCTCCGTAGCTGCCCATGTGGTGGTGGTCGACGTAGGCTTGGGGGATCCAGTCCCTGAAGAGGATGGAGGCGACGTAGCCCGACTCCACGAGGTTCACCTGGAAGGCGTCCCTGTTGTTGTCGTGGCCCGCGTACTTGTGATAGAGCCATGGCAGGCTGACCCCCTCGTACTCGGTCCCCTTCCACCTGTTGTACCAGTCCACGACCATCACCTGGCCGTCCGGGTTGAAGCAGGGGACCATTAGAAAAACGACGTTCTCCAGTATCCTCCTGGCGTCCTCGTCCCCTCTGCTCAGGAGCTCGTGGGCCAGCTCCGGGGCCATCTGGGTGCCGCCTATCTCCGTGGCGTGGAGGCTCATCGACTGGCAGATGACCGCCCTTCCGTTGGCGATCAGATCGCCGATCTCCGCTTCGGTCAGGCCCCTGGGGTCGCTCAGCCTCAGGTTGTCCCGCCTTATCCGTTCCAGGTCCTCCAGGTTCTCTGAGGAGGAGATGACGACGAGGAGGAAGGGCCTCCCCTCCGTCGTGGGCCCCATCTCAACGACCTTGATTTCATCGCTCTCCTCCCGGAGCAGCCGGAAGTACTCGACCACCCTGTCCCAGTGGGCGATGTGCCCCTCGCTTCCCATCTGGAAGCCGAAGAACTCCTCCGGGGAGGTGATTCCATCAGTCAATTTTGCATCGGGTTAAAGGGGGCCCAACTAGTCTTAAGCCTATGGCGCGCGACCATCTCCTCTGCTCGGGAAGCCCACTTGGAGCGACAAACAGGACCCGCTCCCATTTAATACCTGTACGGGGAAGTTTAGGGGGAAGGTGAATTGATTTGAGGATAGCGGTCGCGAGCTTTTCACACGAGACCTGTACCTTCTGTCCGAGGCCCACGACGGTGGACGACTTCGAGAAGGGGGTTGTCTACCACGGTGACGAGGTGGTGGCCAACGCCAAGAAGGTGAAGGGATACCTCAGGGGCTTCATCTCAGTTGCGGAGAAGGAAGGAGCAGAGCTGGTCGGCATCCAGGACGCGTCCAGGTCATGGGGGGGCTCCTCAGGCAGCTGGCTGACTCCCGAGTGCTTCGACAGGTACGCCGACGGTATAGCCAACGGCCTCAGGGAGGCGGGCAAGCTCGACGGCGTCTTCCTCGCCCTCCACGGCGCCATGGCTGCTAAGGAGCACCACAAGCCAGAGGCCGAGGTCGTCCGGAGGGCGAGGAAGGCCGTTGGCGACGACGTCCCGATAATGGTGACACTCGACCTCCACGCAAACGAGGACCACGAGCTCACCGACGCCGCCGACGCCGTGTTCATCATAAAGACCTACCCCCACGTCGACAAGGAGGAGTCGGGGATGACAGCAGCCCGCTGGATGGTAGACACCGTCAAGGGGGTGAAGAGGCCGACGATGGCGATAAGGAAGCCCGGGGTGATCTCCCCCAGCGTCTTCCAGGGGACGGGCATCCACCCAGGCAAGACGATAATGGACAGGTGCAGGGAGTGGGAGGCGAAGGAGAGGGACGTCTACGTCTCCGTCGCCTTCGGCTTCGCATACGCCGACGTACCGGACGGGGGGGCCTCGGTCATCGCCGTCACGAACGGCGACCAGGAGCTGGCGGACGGGATCGCCCAAGACGTCTCAGACCTGGTCTGGGAGCTCCGGGAGCCCCTGGCCAGGAGGAAGATACCCAAGACAAAGGAGGGCGTGGCCAAGGGGATCGAGCTGGCCAAGAAGGGGAAGACGCCCGTCGTCCTGGCCGACCACAGCGACAGGATGGGGGACAGCACCCACATCCTGAAGGAGCTGCTGGCCCAAGGGGCTATGAACTTCGGCGTCTCCTCCATCGCCGACCCCGTCGCAGTTGAGAGGCTCATGAAGGAGAATAAGGTCGGCGATACCGTGACCTTGAAAGTCGGAGCCTACACGTGCACAGAGTACGCGGGGGAGCCCGTGGAGCTCACTGGCAGGATAGTGTTCCTGGGCGACGGCAACTACAGGTTGACGGGCCCCAAGGACACGGGAAGGTTGCAGAGGGTCGGCCCCACGGCCTCGCTGGACCTGGGCAACAACAACCACGTCGTGATAACCTCGACGCTCCATCAGTGCCAGGACTCGGAGGGCTTCAGCTATTTTGGCATAGACTTCGACAGCCTCGACATCATGGTGATAAAGTCGAGGGTCCACTTCAGGGCCTTCTATGAGACCGCCGCCGCGGAGATCATCGAGGTCGACGCCCCCGGCCTGGGGGCCGCAGACCTGAGCCAGTTCGAGTACGTCAACGAGCCCAAGGGGCTCTATCCCATAGACCCCAAGTGGAGGAAGTGACCTCAGACCCCTTCTTCAATTTAATTGAGGACGGGTTCACCGCTTCCTCTTTGTGAGTCGGCTCAGGGCTCTCCTCATTCTCTTGATCGATATCTCGTCTTTTCGCTCCATGTCGTGGAGCAGCTCGTTTGCCCTGCCCACTATTCTCAGGTTCATCGGGGTCGCATCTCTGGGCGTGGGCTCGCAGATAAAGTTTATGCATCAGAGACTGACGCTGGCTGGTGGTCAGGGCACCTGCCCGAATAGCTGCTCCTGGAGTCTATTCCTCTCTGCGTAGAGGGTGTCCATGCGGGCCTGGAAGTCGTCCCGCCGCTCCCTGTATCGGAGTATCGTCTCCTTCATCTCCGGCGAGTTGTTCCTGAGGCTCATCACTCTCTCTGGGTCGTCTGGGTGGGCGATGGAGATAGTGCGGGGGCCTAACCTCCTGGACTCTAGGTACCTGAGGTTGCGCTTTATCCTCAGGTAGGCGGGGCTCCTCCTCATCTCGGATATCTCGCCCTCCACCTTGAGTATTTCGTCGAGGAGATCTTTTCTATCTTGTAAAACTATCCCCACGTAATAGGGGGCATCCGCCACTAATAACGTGAATGGTGGGCGGCCCCGTCGGGTCTTTATTCCCTTCATGGGAACCTCTAGTCTGTTGGGACCTGTTCTGTCCTTGCTTCGACGTGGGGCTGTGACTCCTCCGGCCTTCCTTCCCTGGCCTCTCGGAGGGGCGAGAGTATCTTTATGTCCTCGAAGCAGAAAAGTGGGCAGCCCCTGAGGTATGAGGAGAACATCTCCCTGAACCCGAGGAAGGCCACGTCGACGCCCCTCCGCCTGAGCTCGTCTCCGACACCCCGGAAACCCCCGTCGTGGGTACCTATCAGCACCACCTCCGCTTCGTGGCGTTCGGTGGATTCGCAGATCGTGTAGCCCATGATGGCGTCCGAGTCGAAGGGGGACTGGCGGACGATGTACCCCGTGTTGTAGAGGAAGTTCACCATGCCGCTGGTGATGCCGCAGCTCGTGAAGGCGTAGTGGGCCTGGAGGTCGAAGAACCGGGAGAGGATGAGCACGAGGTCCTCCAAGTCGATCCAGAGGCAGAACTCGGCGGCCTGGCAGAGGATGTTGGTCAGGTCGAGGAACAGGAGGGCTCTCCTCCCCTCAAGGTCGAAGAGCCTGGAGTAGTTGGGATTGCCTCGCAGGGCATCCAGAATGCCGCTGATTAAGCCGTCTTTCCCCTGCATTAGGAGTGCTAGGCGCCGCGGGGTTTTAGTGATTGTGGACTGTAAGCACCGTTTAAGGGCACGGTACTCGCGTACATGGGCATCCCTGTTTCTGAACTTCCCTTCGCTTCCATTTAAATATCCAGCCCCGCGGTCTCGATCACGGGTCCTTTTTATGGAGCTCTGGGAGGCCGTGGGGGTGACCATCCTGCTGGGCCCCCTGGTGACCACTGTGATCAACCTGCTCTACGCGATGGTCAGGTCGGGGATCGAGGAAATCACCTCTGGGGGCGAGGGGGAGGCGCAGGCGGGGCCCGGGAACCCTGCGCTGCTGGGGCTGCTGCTCGCCTACGCCGCTTCGAGCGCGATCATGACGGCCGGGCTTGAGCGCGCCGTCAGGGTTGATGGCTTCTACGCCCTGGGCTACCTGGCCTTTGCGCTGGTGAACCTGGTCAGCCTCTGGGTTCTCTCGACTCTTCTCGGCGGGGGCTGAGCTCAGTCGACGAAGTGCCTGTAGGTTCCCTCGGCCAGCTTCCTGTACACCACCTCCAGGACCTCGGGGGGTGCATTCCTGAGGGCGGGTCTCCCCTCGCCCTGGGGCGTGGCCGTGAGCCTCCCCTCGCTCCAGGACTTGACCGCCTCCGCCATGAGGGTGCCTGAGAGGACGAGGGTCTTCCAGCAGAGAAGCTCGTAGGTGTCCCCCCTGTGCACGGGTATCTCTCTGCGGCCGACGATGGGGCCCGTGTCGATGCCCTCGTCTATGAAGTGGCAGGTGCAGCCGATGGGGACGTCGTGGTAGATGGACCAGGCGACGGAGGCCGAGCCCCTCATCTCCGGGAGGAGGCCGGGGTGGCTGTTCAGCATCCCGTCGGGGGGCGCCTCCAGTATCCGCCTCCTGAGTATCCTGGTGCCGCCGAGGACGCCAAGCCGTGGCCTGAGGTCGCCGAGGAGCTGCCTGCACCGTTTCCCGTTATGGTTGGGCACCTCGAACCGGGGCACGTCCTGGTCCCTGAGGAGCTCCGTGAAGGTGGGGGCGACCCGGTGGCCCCTTATTCGGGTGAGGAACTTCTCCCTCTCCTCGTCGGCTATGTCGGAGGCCTCCTCGATGAGGGCGATGGGCTCTAGGCCCGCCTCCAGCAGCTGCATCAGCATCTCCCTGCCGTAGGGGTGTTCCTTGAGGACGAGGAAGGCGTAGCTGAGACGGGGCATGGGGTACTGATGGCTGGGAAAGAATTTTAGGATTTGGGGAACGAACCTGGGCGTCTTATTAAAAAAGGGGTCAGACGGGGGTGAGCCACTCCCGCCTCTCCTCGACGTTGCCCGCCAGTATCTCGGAGTAGTGCTCGGCGATCCTCGTGGTTATCGGCCCCGGGTACTCGTCTCCGAGCCTGTTGTCGTCGACGCTGGTGATGGGGGTGACCTCGCCTCCCGTGCCGCAGAGGAAGGCCTCGTCGGAGGCGTAGAGCTCGACCCGGGTGATGTCCCTCACCTCCAGGGGGATACCGAGGTCCCTGGGGATGAACTCGATGAAGTAGCCCCTGGTGACCGACTCCAGGATGGAGGCCGTGACCGGGGGGGTGACCACTTTCCCGTTCCTCACGGTCATTATGCAGGCCCCGGTGCCCTCTGAGACGAAGCCCCTGCTGTCCAGGAATATGGCTCCGTCGTAGCCTAGCCTGGCGGCCTCCCTGGTGGCGAGGCCCGAGTTGGCGTAGTTGGCCCAGGACTTGGCCTGGGGTGGGAGGGCGTCTGAGGAGATGCGCCTCCAGCTGCTCACCATGTAGCGACGCTCATCTCCGAACCTGGGGTTGCCCCTGCCGAGCAGGGTGTCGAACTTCCAGGTGGGGATCACGACGTGGAACTCGGTGGCGAGGTACCTGCCCTTGCCTGCCTTGGGCCAGATGCGGGGCTGGATGTAGACGTTGGTGTCGAAGCCGTTGGCCTTTATCGTCTCTCTGGTGGCCTCCTGCATCTCCTGCTTCGTGTAGGTGATCTTTAGGCCGTTCACGGCGGCGCTCCTCCAGAGGCGGTCGATGTGGGGCCTCCAGCCTATGAAGTTGAGCTTTCCGCTGCCGAGGACGTCGCCCTCGACGTAGGCCTTGATGCCTTCGAAGATGCCGAGGTAGATGGGCTCCATCGCCGAGACGAGGGCCTCCTCGGTCTTCACGACGCTGCCGTTCATCCAGCAGTACTCCGCTCCGTGGAATGCTTCTGACATAGAAACTCGATCTAGAATTGATTGTGACGCGTATTTGAATCTGTCAGGTCCGGCTGGAGATCCAAGGGCCGGGAAGCCTCGGGCGGGGCTGGAGGGAGGCTCCCGGTCTCATTCGCCCCTGTAGATGCCCCAGAAGTGGCGGAGCCTCATGTCCTCGGGGCTGTCGGTGCCGTGGCTGCCCCTTCCCGTGGTGGGGTCGATGTGAGTGCCGTGGTCGGGGAAGAAGCCGACGAGCCTGTTCCTGTCCCCGTTGGCCTCTAAGAAGGGCTTTGCCAGCTGCTGGAATCCCTCGATGAGCCTCCTGAAGGCGCCGAGGGCCTCCTCGCTGCGTGGTGTCGTCCTGTGCATGACGTCGTCGTACTCCTGCTGGTAGGCGACTATGAAGTCGTGGTCGCCCTTGTCGATGAGGTTGAGGACGCGGCTGCGGACCTCGGGATCGTAGGGCTCCGTGTAGTAGTCGACACTCCTCTCCCTGAAGATGATGTCCATGCTGCAGTCCTTGACGGCCACTATGGTGGCTTTCTTTCCCTCTCTGCTCAGGGCGTCGAAGATGGTGTCGATGGTGAGGACGGGCTTCTCGTACCTGGTTATGCCGTGGGCCTCGGGGCGGGCGCCGCTGAACATGGAGGCGAAGCAGACGGGCGTGTAGGAGGGGGAGACGGACTCGACCTCGACCTGGATCGGGGCCAACCTCTCCACGGGCTCGAAGGCATCCACGTAGTCCCGGTAGAGGTATTCGCCTATCGCGTCAGGCAGGTAGGCTAGGCACTTCTCCACGGGCTCGCCGCCCAGGATGTCCGTCCCTGCTTCTAGAACTGATTTCAGGGGCTCGGCGGACGCCATTGACGGTGCCGGGATCTGCATCAGGCGGCAGAGGGTCGGGGTCACGGAGTCGATGCTCTGCATGCATCTAGCTATATTTGTACTCTACATAAGCATATCAATCACTAATATCTGCAAAAAGGGACGATAATAACCACCGTCCTCATGGACAACAATTAATTTCTTCACAATATAAAAATTCAGTAATCGGAAAACATGATTTCACTTTATTAGAAGATACTGAACACAAGATTAAGTTATACATTAAAATTAAAAGAATTTTCCATTATTCGGGTCACCGTTTAAATGGGGTATCTTTTGCTGCATGTTTGTCAGTAGAGTTCATCAACAGTAACATTAATCTTCCACTAACCCTTATAGCTAGGTGTCTCGGCTCCCGGTCATTAATCACTTGTTTAGCTATCGGAAGTCGAGACAATTTTACGCGAGCTGTCATTGCTCGGACAGTCTTGATATATTGGAGGTACCTGACTCTAAGTCCAGGCGGCCTGGCCCACCTCACACCAGCGCGCGCTCACCATCTAAGGGCTCAATCATAACAAATTAAAAGTAGGATTTTATTACCTCACCAGCTTCCTCGGGAAAGTCTCTGAGCGCGCTCTCCATAACGGTCTTCACAACATATATCTTGTAGTCGTCTTCATACATGGCAGGTTTGTAGATCTTCTGCATACCTCCTTTCCCTGATTCTTCATGATTATCGAGAACGCCCTGATCCACTAGATTATTCAAGGAGAAGATTATCGAGGCCCTGGAGATGGAGCCTCCATTTTTCTGAAGCTCCCTATTAACCGCCTTCCATACGGCTCCAGATCCTGCGCCCTCTTCTCCGACATTCCACAGGTATCTAAGAGCGAGTTCCTGGTATTCTCTCAAGGTCTTCCTGAGTCCGTTTTCTGATGGGTTGAAGATCAATCCTTGGGGCATGTTCTATAATTACAATTAATATTGCGTAAAAGGCTAATGGGCAACTTTACTTGTCCAGCAAGAATATATCTCACATACGGTGAAAATCTGCTGGCCCTATGCAGGGCTCTTCCAGCGAAGATGGGTTGGTCCTCCACACCGGGACATTAAAAGAAGCAGGATAAGAGTGGGAGGTCGGGGCGTGGTGGCTCTGCCTGCGCCAATCCGTCTTTACTCATACTCACAAACGCGCGCATCGTTCTTATAGAATGATTAAAAATACGACTTTTCGATATTTTGTCTTACGTCGTTGAAGAGCGCTTCTACTAAAAGAAAGCTGCTGGTCCTTGTGCGTGTCAATTGTATCAGCGCGCGCATTGCGGGCGCGAGTGATTTTCGGGCCGCACAAGCGAAGAAGAGAGTGATAGAGACCTCGTCTTGGGCGGCCCGGTCGCAGACATGGCAAAGTGCGACATTAAAAATTCATTGATACATGATTTAAATTTTGTGTCTATGCACAATTTTTAAGTTAAAATACCAATCGATTTTAGGGGGGAGGGGGGGGTCATACCGTCAGACTGTGAAAATCGGCCCATTTATCGGCAGCAACCCTGAAACACCCTAGATGAGATCTGATCCAGCACGGAAACGTGCTCCTAAGCAGCACATTCGGTGAAGTAAGCAGCCAACCCGGTCCCCGTCAAGGATATATCACCCACCAGCCTCCTAGACAAGGACGATGATAACCACCGTCCTCATGGACTACGACGGCACCCTCCACGACCTGGAGGGCGTCACGATCCGCATGCTCGACGGCGCCACCGACCTCACCGGCGAGCAGCTCTACCATAACTGGAAGTACAGGGTCCACAGGGACCTCATCCACACCCGCCACCTCGACAGGCACGACGACACGCACTTCCACTGCCAGCTGCTCTTCAAGGTCCTAGGCAGACCCTACAACAAGGAGACCGCTGACGACATCTGCGCCAGATTCGAAGAGAGCACCCGCCTCGCTAGGACCGCCCCCACCTACTTCCCAGACGCCATCCCGGCCCTCGACAGAATCAAGGAGGCCGGCCTCACCCTCTGCCTCTCCACGGGCACCGGTGCCGAGGAGAAGGCCGAGACCCTCGCCAGGGCCACGGGCAGGCGCCACTTCGACCACGTATTCAGCGAGCCCAAGCTAGGCTACCTCAAGACAGAGAAGGAGTACTACACCCTCGCCCTCAGGGAGACAGGCTCCCAGCCCAACGAGACGGCGAGCATCGGAGACACACCCCTCAGCGACATACGCCCAGCGAAACTCGCAGGGATACAGACAGTCTGGCTCAACCGCAGGGGAGAGCCCACACCAGCCGACCCCGAGCAGAGAGCCCACCACGAGGCAGCGGACCTGAAAGAAGCACTGAACGCACTGGGCATATGAAAGACTTGAAAACCAGAAGAGCAATTAGACGACGCGGGCGGACCGGTTCAGGGTCTTTCTGCCCCAGCTGTAGCCCCTCATCTTGGAGGAGCGCCCGTAGCCGCAGGCCCCGCAGACCCCGTGCCTGACATGGTACGCCCTACGACCGCAGCGCCTGCACCGGATGTGCACCGTCTTCGCCGAATGAATGGCATTTTTAGAAGGCATAGAACAGAAGCCCCAGACAAGACTCAGGGAGGCGGAGAGATCATGATCACATTATCGCCCCGCAGGACGATGGTGCCGATCCTCTCCACGTTCATGGGATCGCTGATGTTCTCCGCGTCCTTCAGCACAAGGTTCACGTGCTGGTCGAAGCCCTCAAGAAGACCCCTCAGGGTCCTGCCTCCCCTCAGCTTTATGAGCACGGTCTTGCCGATGCTCCTCTCGAGGACCCTCTCAATCATCTCCGCCATTTCAACTCACTCCACGCCGACTTTTTCTCAGCCGAGCACTATCGAATAAAAAGGATCAACTATTAAAGGTTTGTATTCCACGGACACATAGACCACAAATACGATTATAGGACGCCTAACGACACACCAGGGCAGGACGGAAGCCGAAAAACGGAAAAGGCTGAAGAGGACACGGCTCCACACGAAAGACTTATAAATCTGATGGAATAACTCAAAAGATTTATTAACAGGTGCTCGACATACACAGTAGCCTCTGAAGGGTTTGGACGGCTTTTGGTCGGATGAAAACCGCCGAGAGGGGGAATTGAGTTAAAGGAGAAAGATCCAAACCCGGACGTCTCGTTTTCAAGCTCAAATAGTTTTTCGTATAGGTGAATGATTTGTTACTCACAGATAGGGATTATTGGGAGATAATGAAGGCCTTCTTCGCGGAGGAGGGCCTCGTCAAGCAGCATCTGGACAGCTACAACGACTTCGTCCAGAACACCCTCCAGCGGATCATAGACGAGATCCAGGGCATCACGATCGAGGTGCCCGGTCACACCTACGATATTAAGTTCGGCACCATCGAGGTGGACGAGCCGAGGGTCGTCGAGGTGGACGGAACCGTGAGGGAGGTCTACCCCAGGGAGGCCAGGATCCGCAACCTGACCTACGCCGCGCCCCTCTACCTTGACATCATACTCAACGAGGAGGGCAGGGAGTCCCTGGAGTGCGTCAACATAGGCGACCTCCCCATCATGGTCAAGTCCAACCTCTGCCTCCTCTCCAAGCACACACCCGAGCAGCTCATACGCATGGGGGAGGACCCGGAGGAGGTCGGCGGATACTTCGTAGTCAACGGATCGGAGAGAGTCATCGTCAGCCTCGAGGACCTCGCCCCCAACAGGGTCCTCATAGAGGTGGACAATAGGGGCTCCAAGCCCGTCTACAGGGGCAAGGTCTTCTCAACCACAGTCGGCTTCAGAGCCCGGATAGAGATGGCCCTCAAGTCCAAGGGCGAGATCGCCGTCTCCATCCCCGGCGTCCCCGTAGCCGTCCCCTTCATCGTCCTGATGAGGGCCCTGGGAGTCGAGACCGACAGGGAGATCGCAGAGATGATCTCCCTCGACCCCGATATACTGAACGAGCTGGAGCCCTCCTTCAGGGAGGCCTCCAACATCCACACCATCGAGGACGCCGTACTCTACATAGGCAACAGGGTCGCCTTCGGCCAGGTCAAGGAGTTCAGGATAAAACGGGCGGAGACGATCCTCGAGCGCAACCTCCTCCCCCACATAGGCAGGGAGGTCGACGACAAGCTCGACAAGGCCATATTCCTCGGGGAGATGGCCTCCCGAATCATCGAGCTGAAGCTCGGCCGCAGGGAGGAGGACGACAAGGACCACCTCAAGAACAAGAGGATAAAACTGGCCGGGCCGCTCCTAGCCGAGCTCTTCAGGAGCGCCTTCTGGAGCCTCTACAGGGACATGCGCTACCAGTTCAGGAGGATGAGCACCAGAAGGAAGGGCGTCCTCATCTCCGCCGCCGTCAGGCCGGGGATCATCAGCAGCAGGGTCCAGCACGCCCTCGCCACGGGCAACTGGCGCAGGGGCCGCGTCGGCATGACCCAGCTCCTCGACAGGACGAACACCCTCTCCACCCTCAGCCACCTGAGGCGGCTCCAGTCGCCCCTCAGCCGGAGCCAGCCCAACTTCGAGGCGAGAGACCTCCACTCCACCCACTGGGGCAGGCTCTGCCCCAACGAGACCCCGGAGGGTGCCAACTGCGGGCTCGTGAAGAACCTCGCCCTCATGGCCAGCGTCTCCGTCGGCACCGACGCGGAGAAGGTGAAGAGGACCCTCATCTACCTGGGCGTGACCCCGGCGAAGATGGCGGACGAGCAGATAAGGCACCTCGGCGCCAAGATCTTCGTCGAGGGCTACCTCCTGGGCTACACCATGACGCCGGACGAGCTCGTCACGACGGTCAGGGAGATGCGCCGTAGGCGGGAGCTCAGCGGCGAGGTCAACATCGGCTACTACGCCGACCACAACGAGATCTACGTCAACTGCGACGAGGGGAGGATCAGGCGGCCCCTGATAGTAGTCCAGGAGGGGAAGCCCCTGCTGAGGGCCAGGCACATACGCAACATCCAGACGGGGAGGTGGCAGTGGAGCGACCTGGTCAGGGAGGGCATCCTGGAGTACCTCGACGCCGAGGAGGAGGAGAACGCCTACATAGCGATCGACCAGACCTCAGTCGCTGACGAGCACACCCACATGGAGATCTGCAACTACGCCATCCTGGGGGTTACGGCCTCAATAATCCCCTTCCCAGAGCACAACCAATCTCCCAGGAACACTTACCAGGCCGCCATGGCGAAGCAGGCCCCCGGCATATACGCCATGAACTACAGGGACAGGACGGACACCCGCGCCCACCTCCTCCACTACCCCCAGCAGCCCCTTGCCCAGACGAAGCCCATGGGCATAATCGGGTACAACCAGAGGCCCGCGGGCCAGAACTTCGTCGTGGCCGTCCTCAGCTCCAACGGCTACAACATGGAGGACGCCATCATCTTCAACAAGTCGGCCGTCGAGCGGGGCCTGGGCCACTCCAGCTTCTTCCGCATCTACAAGGCGGAGTGCAAGCAGTATCTGGGTGGCGCGAAGGACAGGCTCACCATACCCGAGGCCGGCATAAGAGGCTATCACGGCGCGGAGGCCTACAGGCTCCTAGAGGAGGACGGCCTCGTCTCGACGGAGTCAAACGTGAAGGGAGGCGACATACTGATCGGCCGCACGAGCCCCCCCAGGTTCCTCGAGGAGTACAGGGGATTCGAGGTCCGAGGCCCCCAGCTCAGGGACACCTCGACAGGGGTCAGGCCAACCGAGGAGGGCGTCGTCGACTCGGTCTTCGTCACCAAGGACATCGAGGGCGCCCAGCTGCTCAAGGTCAAGGTGAGGAGCCACCGCGTGCCCGAGCTCGGTGACAAGTTCGTCTCACGCCACGGCCAGAAGGGCGTGATAGGCATGGTCGTCCCCCAGGAGGACATGCCCTTCAGCTCCCAGGGCACGGTGCCCGACATAATCATCAACCCCCACGCCTTCCCCAGCAGGATGACCGTGGGCCAGTTCCTCGAGTCGATAGCCGGCAAGGTCTCAGCCCTCCAGGGTGAATTCGTCGACGGAACGCCCTTCATCAGCGATTCCATGGAGTCCCTCTCTGAGAGCCTCAAGAGGATGGGCTTCCAGCCCAGCGGCAGGGAGCTCATGTACGACGGCCAGAGCGGTCGAAAGTTCGAGACCCAGATCTTCCTTGGCGTAGCCTTCTACCAGAAACTCCACCACATGGTCGTGGACAAGATACATGCCAGGGCCCGGGGCCAGGTGCAGATGCTCACCAGGCAGCCCACGGAGGGCAGGGCCAGGGGCGGGGGCCTCAGGTTCGGGGAGATGGAGAGGGATTGCCTCGTCGGCCACGGAGCAGCCATGCTGCTCAAGGACAGGCTACTGGAGGAGTCCGACGCCTACACGATCTACGTCTGCGAGCGCTGCGGTAAGCTGGCCTTCTACGACATCCGGCAGAGGAAGTACGTCTGCCCCATGTGCGAGGGGAAGGGAGAGGTGGAGCCGGTGACGGTCTCCTACGCCTTCAAGCTCCTCCTCCAAGAGCTGCAGTCTCTGTGCCTGTCTCCCAGTCTGGAGCTGGCCAAGGAGGTCGAGTAGATGTCGAAGGTGATTGACGCCATCAAGTTCGGGGTCCTCCCGCCCGACGAGATAAGGAGGCTCTCTGTAGTCGAGATACACACCTCGGACACCTACGACGAGGACGGTGCGCCCATCGCAGGGGGCCTCATGGACCAGAGGCTGGGGACCCTGGAGCCGCGCCAGAGGTGCAGGACGTGCGGCAACATCTCCATCAACTGCCCGGGCCACTACGGCCACATCGAGCTGGCGGTGCCCGTGGTCCACGTCGAGTTCGCCAAGCAGATCTACAGGCTCCTCTCGGTGACCTGCAGGAGCTGCGGCCGCATCCTCCTCTCCGAGGAGGAGGTCGAGGAGCTCAAGGAGCTGCGGGAGCAGGAGAAGAGGCTCTTCGGCAAGGTGAGCGACGACACCACGAACGAGATAGTGAAGAAGGCGAAGAAGTACAAGAAGTTCAAGGAGTGCCCCCACTGCGGCATGGTCCAGTCCAACGTCAAGTTCGCGAAGCCGACCAGCTTCCTCGAGATCGAGCAGGAGGAGTTCG
>Ga0209427_10002873_pt1 | contig 20216 bp, 18 predicted proteins | sample DeeMarSWOR136_30_FD_187465 | JGI IMG/M metagenome (GOLD analysis project Ga0209427, IMG submission 187465) | Marine sediment microbial communities from White Oak River estuary, North Carolina - WOR-1-36_30 (SPAdes) (version 2) | ecosystem: Environmental > Aquatic > Marine > Intertidal zone >...
CCCTGATTCAAAACTATACCGAACCGGAATACCGCGGCAGGGTAATGAGTTTCATGATGATGGGGATAGGTTTTTCCAGTATCGGCACGTTCGTCGCCGGTGCACTGTCCGAATCGATAGGTATACAGTGGTCTATAGCGGGACTGGCTTTACCCCTGGTTATCGTTTCGGTTTTGCTTCTCCTGTTTTCGCAACGACTGCGGAAGCTTGACTAGCCGGGCCAAACACCGACATGACCGGGATAACCCTCACCAGTTTGCAGGGATACCATATTGATATGGTATGAAAAGTATGATATATTGGATATATCGCATTAATCACTAATATACATATGAAGAGGTGGCGACATGGCAAATCATATAATTGATCCAGCCGACCTGAAATTCTACGGGGCGACCACTATCGGTGAAAGAGGGCAGATAGTCATTCCTGCCGAGGCCCGCAAGGATTTCGAGATTACACCCTCCACGAAACTGCTTTTTTTCGGCAGTCATGGCGGGATTGGTCTGATGATTACCAAGGCTGAGTCCGTAGCGGAAGTTGTAGCCAAGGCTACCAAGATGCTGAGCGGTATCGAGGAAGTCCTGAAAACAGATATCGATAATTCAAAAGAGGAGTAATACATTTATGAGCCGTAAAACACCGGAAAAAGACGAGGAGAAAACGCCAACGGTGCTGGTTGTTGACGATAATCAGCAGAATCTCGAACTCCTGCAGGCATATCTTGAGGACGTGGACTGTGAGACGGTGCCCGCACGCGATGGTGTGGAGGCACTGGAGATTATAGGCAAAGAACCGCCCGATTTGATTTTGCTGGACGTAATGATGCCTAAAATGAGCGGCTTTGAGGTTTGCAAGAGGATAAAAAACGACCCGCACACCTGTGATATTCCCGTGATAATGGTAACCGCGCTTAATGAATTCGGCGACATCGAACACGGTATCGATTCGGGCACTGACGACTTTATCAGCAAACCAGTGAACAAGCTGGAGCTTACAACACGCGTTAAAACAATGCTGAAATTAAAGCATCTAAGTGACAAGCTTGAACGCACATTAACATATTTAAGCGAGATAGAAAAACAGGCCAAAATGGTAAAATCAGATTAGGAGAAGAATTATGAGTAAGAGCAAAAAATTAAAAGGGACGTGGGTACAGCAGATTGCCGTTATCTTTTTGGGTATATTGCTGGGTGTGCTGCTGTTTTGGCTGCTTGGCTTTATAACCAAAGACATAGACACTTTGCGCGGACCTGACTTTTCCAAAGTGCAGTCGAAATACGTCGGTTCCGACCTTGTCGATAAACAAAAATCCCTTAACGAAGAACTGGGTCGTCTTAGAGAAAATAAAAGAAATAAGCAAGAGCAGCAGAGCATATTGAAAGACAGCACAAATAGTTTGCAAAACACCATAAACCAGCTTCTGTCGATTCAAAAGCAAAACATTGAAAGAGGGCGTGACCTTTCCGAACAACAGCAGCAGACCCTTTCCGAGAGCCAGGCAATGTTTCTGGAGAACCAAAGACAATACCAGACTCTGAGTACGCAGATTGCGGAACTAACCAGCCGGCAGCGTCAACTGGAGAGAGATTCCGCTTCTGTATCCGGAGAAATAAAGAGCCAGCAGTCTCTGGCCCGAGTCGAATATAACAAACTAATGAGTAAGCATCGATGGAAACTGGCAGCCTTGAAGCTGGCGGTGATGATTCCTATATTTCTGATTTCAGCGTGGTTTTTCATAAGAAAACGCTCCGGAACATACTGGCCAATAGTTTATGCGGCATTTATTGCGGTATTTCTGAGGATTTCCCTCATCGTTCACGAGTACTTTCCCCGCAAGTATTTCAAATATATAGCACTACTTGTCATCATAGCGATTGTTCTTAAGCTGCTGGTTTATCTGATAAAAAGGATTATTTCACCGAAGAAGGACTGGCTGCTAAAGCAATATCAGGAAGCTTATGACAAAAATGTTTGCCCAATCTGCAGCAAACCTGTTCGTATCGGCCCATTGCGTTATTCGACAGGGGGCAAACGCCGGGGCTTTGTCTTGCTGGCAGGGCAGGGCGGGCAGGCCGCCAAGCAGGAACTTTATACGTGCCCATCCTGCGGGACAGAGCTCTATGAGAAATGTGATAAATGCAGTGATATTCGCCATTCCCTGCTGCCGTTCTGTGAGCATTGCGGGAATGAAAAGGCAAACTGGTCATAATAAAAAGTCGCCAGTTAACCGCTAACTGCGGAACTACATTTGTCGGTCTTGCCATAACAAGGCATCATTATTGTTAAAATGGGTTGAATTTGTAGGTTATGTGATTTTTAATTTTTATAGGTCTGTTTTTGTTTCCATAAAAGCCGGGATTTGTTTGGTTCAGCGGCAGGGCGGCAAAGTCCGGAAACCTTTCTTCAAAATCGCAATAATCCCTACATCACACACAATCGCCACATACTCCGGACAAAATAAAACCTATAGTAACTAATTGCCGAAACCTGGATTAATACGCCTTCGTCTATTGTCGATATCCTTAAAAGCGTTAGCGGTTAGCGGATATGAATTCGTATCTCCTCCGGCGAGATACGAGCAGCGGACAGTGAACTTATGAGCAGGTTACTGGAAATTCTCGGCAGGGCGATAACGGTCGATACGGCCGATTTGATGTGGCACTGGCTCAACGAGGTTACACTTCTAAAAGACGATGGCGAATCTGCGCAATATCAGCAGCTAAACAAAATCATCGAGCTGGCGGGCGATATGAAGCTGGATGCGGCCGCCGAGCAGCTAAGGCTCTATCTTTTTGAAAATCCTTCCTGCGTACGCGGCCGGCTGGCCTCGGCGGCAATAGCTCTGTCAAAGAACCAACTAAACGAGGCGGTCGAAGAATTAAACTCCGTTTATATGCGGCAGCCCAATAATACAATGGCCCTTTATGCGCTTGGACATTGTTATGAACGGCTTGGAAAGGAGTCTCAAGCCGTCGAATTTTATCAGGATTGTCTGAAATTCAAGAACTATTTGCAGCTTCCCGGGCAGCGACTGGCTGCAATATATTTCAAAAACGGTCAACTGGAAAAAACCATACAGGAATATGAGCTGTTGAAAAATCAGTATCCCGATGACATATCAACGCTTGTAATGCTTGGGCATCTGTATATTGCAAACGTTCAATATATCAAAGCTGCCGACGCATTCAATACCGCAATTTTAATACATCCGGATAATTTTCACACAGAGAACGATCCATTGGACCAGCTTATTGCCGATGGACAGCTTGACGAGGCGTTAGAGCAGCTCGATGATTTGTCGCAAGAGCAGGCCAGCGGGGCTGATTTGATTATGAGGCGAGCCGATGTTCTTAGTATGCTGGGTGCCACCGGTGAGGCCGTTTCGCAATACGAAGAAGCGATTCGTATTTGCCCGGATTTTCTGGAGGCAACTATAAAGCTTGGGACGCAATATCTGCTTCTGCAACAAGAGCAGCTCGCTGCACAGCAATTCAACAGGGCAGTCGAAATAAATGACAAAATAGTTGATGCGTATATCGGCCTGGCAATCGCCCAGAAATTAGCCGGTAATGCCTCAGATGCCTTAGCAACATTATCTCTGGCCGCTGCAATTCAGCCGAACAGCTCATTGTTGTTCGCTGAGACGGCTGTATTGCAGTTCAGGGCAGGCTTTGGGGGGAATTCGGCTCGCTCTATTTTGGACGATCCAACCAACCTCATCGACGCTGTGATTACAGCTCATCGGCAGCAAATCACCGAGCGGCCACAAAACCCGGACTTACACTATAGACTGGGTGTCTTAATGATGAGCGTCGGCAGGATAACTGAAGCACTCAATTCATTTCGAACTGCTTTAGATATAAACCCAACTTATACCAGAGCCAGGAGCAAACTGGCAATGTGCCTATTTGAAACAAACCAGAAGACCCGTGCTCTCGAGCAGTTAATTGCTCCTGAGCATCTTGATAAGGATATGGTTGAGCTGCACTATAAAATTGCCTTGCTTTATTGCGATAAGGTAAAGTTTGCATCGTCGCTTATGAACCTTGACCGTTTACTGGAGAATAATTTTACCTGCCCGGATGCAGCAGTGAACATTTCAATAGTGCTTCAAAACTTAGGGCTGTTGGACAGGGTAACAGCTATGTGGGATAATCTTTCAGATACAGCCAATCGAGCAATGAATACGAATAGTCCGTAAAAAGCTACAAATCACTTAGATGATGTATTTAGTTTGAAATCGCGAATGAATGAAACATAACATATCTTATGGGACGTAATTAGAAGCATCTTTTTGCTATTTCGCTATTAAAAGTAATTGTCAGGCCGTTATAGCCCAACAATATTTTGTGATGGGTCACGGATTGATAAGGGCCTGCCCAAGATTTCATAATGCAGAATCGCCCTTCTCAGGTCGTCGGGGTCGGAATAATCTAACAAGATTTCAGCCAGATACTTTGTCCTGGGTGTCTCTGCTGGAGTAAGAACGCGTATATCTCCAAGCTCTTTGGCTGTTTTGCTGGTAAATTCTGTAATTTTCTGCAGCTCGGGCAACTCTGGCTGAACTTGCCGAGTCGGTATCGACAGTTTTGGTTCTTCCAGAAGCTCTATGGTTCTCAGGGGGATTGCTTTTTGCTCTTCAGCAGCGAACTTCCGGACAGCAGGCTCAGGGCGGGCAATTTTTCTACGTGGCGGTTGGATTTGCGGCTGGGGCTCTTTTCTGTACGGTGTACGTCCGAGCGAACGTTGCAACTGTTCAGAAAGGATCTTCTGTACGGCCTTGGGCCTGGCAACAGCGGCCTTTTCAGATGGTTTGAATCCCGGCTTACGGGCCAATTGCTCCTTGTCACCCTGTTTAGCCTTGTTTGATTTTGCTTTAAGGATACCGCTGATTATCCAGAAAACCGCCAGGAGCACCGGGAACAGCATCTTCATCCAGCCTTCGGTGCTCCGACGTTGAGCAGCTAAGATTATTTGCGTTAAAAGTTCATCCATATTTTTTATTTTCGACCGCAAAGGTCATCAAGTATCGAGCATCGAGTATCGAGACTATTCTTTCTTCTTGGGTTTTGCTATGGAATCCCGCATTTCGGTATCAGCCATAATGTTTTTCATACGATAATAGTCCATAACGCCGAGATTACCCTTTCTGAAGGCATCGGCCATAGCCAGCGGCACCTTTGATTCGTTTTCGACGACGAGCGCTCTCATTTCCTGTTCTCGTGCCACTGCCATTGCCCGGCGTTTTTCCGCCTCTGCCTTTGCTCTTCGCATATCGGCCTCTGCCTGTGCGGCCTGAAGCTGAGCACCAACGTTTTCCCCCACATCGACGTCGGCAATATCAATAGAAAGAATCTCAAAAGCCGTACCTGCGTCCAGTCCTTTTGCAAGAACCGCCTTGGATATACTATCAGGATTCTCGAGAACGCTTTTGTAGGTTATGGCACTGCCGATTGTGGTGACAATCCCTTCACCGACACGGGCGATAACCGTTTCTTGAGTGGCACCGCCGACCAGGCGTTCAATATTGGCACGGACGGTAACACGTGCTTTTGCTTTCAACTGAATACCGTCTTGAGCAACGGCATCAATGGTACCCCTGGTCTTTTGTGGGTCGGGACAATCGATAACCTTGGGATTGACGCTCGTCTGTACGGCATCGAGGATATCTCGGCCAGCCAGGTCGATTGCGGTAGCCGTCCGCAAAGACAAATCGATGTTTGCTCTGTTTGCAGCGACCAATGCACGCACAACGTTTGGGACCCGGCCGCCGGCCAAATAATGACTTTCCAAATCCCTGGTGGTTAGTGTCAGACCCGCCTGGATGGCTGTTATCTTGCTTAAAACTATGGTTCTGGTATCGACCTTCCTCAGCCACATTCCAATAAGCTCGGAGAATTTAACGTCAGCCCGCGATAATTTTGCCTGCAGCCATAACCTGAAGAACTTTAAGAACAGCAGGAAGAATACCAATACTACCAGGATAAGTATGACCAGAGCCGCCACTCCGATAGGTTTTGCCCAGTCGGCTACTGCCAGGATTGTATTTGTTAAATTATACATCTTTTTGTCCTTTCATTAAGTTTCTTCTGCTTCTATTACACGAACAGTTAGCTGTGTGCTTTCCACATCGATGACCTTGACCTTTTTACCCTTATCAACATACCCGCTTTCGGCAACACATTCAAGTCTTTCTCCTGAAAAATCGCACATACCCACCGGCCGCAGCGGCGTAACAACCAGCCCCACCGCACCGAGCATCTCTTTTAGTTCCGGCGTATCGGGTATGGCATCGCCCCTCTGACGCTCGGGCGGTGTGAGCGTTACACTTTTACCGAATCTTGTTTTCGGAAATATTTTGTAAGCGATAATCAGAACCGACGGTATCATTATTAAGGCGGTAACTATGCCTATCCAGCCTGCAGTATTGCTGTGCTTGAAGAATATCGCTGCGCCAACAATCACACAGAACATTGCGCAGACACTTATTATGCCTCCGCTCGGCACAAAAACTTCGGCCAATATCAGAGCCGCACAGGCAAAATACAAAAAAATAGCAAAAACAAGCCACCACATAAGTTTACTCCTTTTTAAGTCATTGCGGGGCCTTTTTGGCAGGCCGTGGCAATCTTAAAACGTTAATCCGTGTCTTCTCCTTTTGCTTTAACTACAACCCTGTTGCCGCGAATTTCGATTATCTCAACGGAAGTTCCCCTGTTAATGAACTCAGCTTCAGCGACGACGTCGACTATTGCATCGCCGAATTTTGCTTTTCCCGTCGGCCGCAGTGTCGAAGTTACCTCACCTGTATCACCCACATTTATGCTAATGGTTTCACTCTCCGGCGGTGTGGTCATACTGACTTCAAATTCGGTGCCCAGCTTCGCTGCGGTCGGCACAAGTATAAGTCCGCTGAGGAACTGCAATTTGGGCAGATATTTTGCCAGGAGCCAGGCCAAAACAACAAACCCTACAAAGCCGGCCGATAGCGCAACGACCCCTTCGGTGAAATCCTTCCAGGCAAGGGCGTCCCTCGGCCAGGGCAGTTCATCCGGCGCATTTTTTATGAGCATACCGAATAGACCGCCTAATATGAGCGTTATCCCTAAAAACCCCGCGATGCCGAAACCGGGCAGCACGAAGATTTCCACCACCAACAACAGTACTCCGACAAAAAATATCGCCACTTCTACCCAGTTTGCCAGCCCGTAAAGGTATTTGCTGCCGATTATAATCGCAAAGCATATAACCGCAACCAATCCCGGCAGCCCGATACCCGGCGTGTTAAATTCAATATAAACTCCGAGCAGGGCAAGCATAATAAGTACGGCCATTACTGCGGGAGAATTTAGCCATCGCACCATCTCCTCCGACCACAAGGTCTCAAGCACCATCGGCTCAGCGGCAAATGTTATACGGTCTCGTTCGGCCAAAAAGTCAAGCGCCTCTGCCCGGTCTTTAACCACCGCCCTTGCTATTCCGTATTCGAGAGCATCAGGTGCGATTAGTGTTAGCAGCTTATCGCTTTCGACAACTAATTCTTTGTTGCCCAGGTCGTACTCATTTGGGTCCTTGTTCGACAATTCAACGCTTTCAAAAAATTCGTACTCTCCCGTTTTTATGTTCTTGACCCTGTACACCTCAATTTGCATTGTTACCATTGCCCTGAGCAATGCTCGAGGATAACCGTTTGCATTAGCGGCCCGGTCGAAAAGCCCGCGGATAAAACTTTCGGTTTTTTCCCGCTCAACACCTTCAAGTTTTTGACCAGGCACAAGTATCATTGGGGCACAATCGCCTATCTGGGTATTCTCGAGCATTATTATGTCCCGGCAGGATACACTTATCATTGCGCCGGCCGACATAGCTTCAGTGGTTATATAAGCAACCGTGTGGGCTTCTTTGCCTACTTCAAGTATGAGGTACTTACATATATTATCGGCTGCGTCAACAAGACCGCCGTATGTTTGAATTTCATATATCAGGTATTGTGCCCCCTTACTGCGGGCGATTTGGCTTCGGCGCCGGATGGATTTGTAAAGCCCATCGTCAATCATACCCTTACAGATGATTACCGCTGCTTTGACGGTTGGCAAATCTGTGGGCGGCTCGTTTGGCTCGGCTGCCATAGACGATGCCCCGAACAACAACAGGTGCACCAAAACAATCGCAAATCTCAATAGTGGATTCTTCATATTAAGAATTCTACCCTTATATTGCCGAATTTGCAATATTTTTTTTGATGATACATTTAGGAACCGTGATGAATCTTCAGCTCGATTCCATTCCACTGCAGGCCGCCAATTACCGCCTGGGCTATATTGGTCAGGTGGTCGCCCACTTTTTCAACGTTGTCAACGAGGTCGATAAAAATCAGCCCTGCCGCGGTCGAGCAGATGCCATCGCTCATACGCTGAACATGACTGCGGCGAAAGTCTATCTGCATCTTGTTGAGGTTGTTCTCATTGGCCAGAGCCGATTTGGCTGCCTCAATATTATTATTCTCCAGAGCTGCTATGATATAATCAAACATCTGTTCTGCTTCTTTTCCCAGCTTGTCGGCCTCGGCGAGTGCATCGTCGCTAAATGAAAGCTTCTGCTCGATTTTTCTTTCAGCGATTTCAACAATATTTTCGGCGTGGTCGCCGATGCGCTCGAGGTCGTTAACGGTATGCAAAAGCACGGGCAATTCAACAGATACCTCATCAGATAATTGCCTGCGTGATAATACCGAAAGGTATGATGTAATTTCATACTGGAATTCATCTATATAATCTTCTAATTGTCTTACCGACTGAAGTCTTTTTCTGTCATCCTCTACAATCCCATTGAGACAGTCTTCAAAGGCTTTTTTTGCTGTTTTTGCCATACGAACAATTTCGAGCTTTGCCTGGTTCAGTGCTATGACCGGCGTGCCAAGCAGCCGTCTTTCCAGTATAACAGGCCTCCGGGCCAATTCCTCCTCAGTGACCGGCAGAATCATCATAACTAATGCTCTCATCCAATGGATGATTGGCAGGAACACAAGCATATTAAACACATTAAACAAACTGTGAGCAACAGCAAGATGCACCATTATGGTAGTTTTTGACAACGGCCACGGCGTAATCCAAAGGACGATTTTGTCAAATAATTGTATACCCGGCCATATCAACGGCAGCATATAAAGCACGCCTATGGTGTTAAACATCGTATGCCCCATCGCCACTCGTTTTGCATTCCGCGATGTCCGAAGTGCCGCCAACTGCGCCGTAATCGTCGTTCCAATATTATCACCGAGAATAAACGGTATTGTAACATGCAGCACTAAATTCCAGTCCGTTCCGAAAGCTCCCTGCAGTGCCAGCACCTGCACCATCATAATAGATGCAGAGCTGCTCTGCAGCATCATCGTCATCAGCGCCCCCGCCAGCACAGCCAGAATCGGCTTTCCTCCCAGCCAAATCAGTGCGGACTGAACGCCCTGGTTATCCTTGAGAGGAGCAAATGCTTCCTGCATAAACGACATTCCGAGAAACAGAAGCCCAAACCCCAGCAATATGGTGCCGCCACTTTTAGCTTTCTGTGTTTTTCCCAGAATCTGGAGCAAAAAACCAAGCCCAATGGCCGGCAGCGAGTACAGCGTTATCTTAAACTCACCGATACCGAGCGTCGAAACCAGCCAGGCCGTAAATGTTGTCCCCACGTTCGCACCAAGAACCACACATAACGCCTGCGTTAAACTCAAAAGTCCTGCGTTTACAAAACCAACCATCATCACGGTCGTAGCAGAACTCGACTGGATGAAAGACGTCGTCAAAGCCCCTATCAGGACCGCGATAAGCCGATGTTTTGTCAGCAGCCCAAGAAGGCTCTTGAGTTTCTGTCCCGCTATTTTCTTTAGACCATCCGAAAGCAGACCCATTCCGAACAAAAATAAACCCAACCCCCCTACTATGTAGAAAATCATATCTTTGACCATATCGATCCCTTACAAAGATAGCGGACGACAGGAACGAAAGTCATACGCTCTTGTGCAATTTTGATTGCGCGGTAGTTTTATCTGTTCCGGTTTTACCAGTCAAGGGCATTTTTCTATGATTATTGCAAAATGTGATTTTAAGCTTTGCCTGAGGACACTGAGAAATTTTTAACCCAATCCCCTTCCCCCTACCAGCGTCAGCTCACCAAAATAACCATTTGGCGATAAGGTAGAACAGCACGGTCAATCCCGCAGCGACCGGAATCGTGGCCAGCCAGGAGGTAAAGATGGAGCCGACTATTTTGCGATTAATAGCCGTAATACCGCGGGCCAGGCCCACCCCTAAAATCGCGCCAACCAGCGTGTGCGTGGTGGAGACCGGGAGTCCCATCTTTGAGCACGCCAGCACAGTCATCATCCCACCAAGACTGGCGGCAACACCACGCGAAGGTGTAATCTCAGTTACCTTGGTGCCGACCAGCCGCATTACTCGGTAGCCAAAGGTCGCCAGCCCAATTGCAATTCCGAGACCGCCGAGGACTAAAAACCATATATTCACGGGGCACTTGCCGGGGACCGTGTTGTTCTTAACAATTTCCGCTACCGCGGCCAGCGGACCGATGGCATTGGCCACATCGTTGGCCCCCTGTGCAAACGCAACCGTACAAGAGGTGATGATTACCAGCACCCCAAAGATTTTCTCCACCGCAACGAGCTGCTGCTCAAACGGTAAATCACCACTGCGGTTTCGTCCTCTCTTGATAAGAATTGTGGAAAGACCAGCAGCGATAAATCCAGCGAGAATACTCAGGGAGATTGCCTTGGGAGCATTAAGGTCAAGATGCAGATTTTTGAGTCCTTTGTAAATGATAGCAAGAGTTAGTATGGCAAAGGTGAAAAAAAAGCAGATGGGAGCACCTTTGCGTGCCGCTACGGCCGGTTTTTCCACCGATAGTATATACCGCGATATCAGTTTGAATATGACAAAGCCCATTATCCCGCCGGCAAGCGGAGAGATGAACCAACTGGCCACAATCTGACTGAACTTACCCCAATGAATATGCCGTAAACCGGCCTGCAGGATTCCAAAACCGATGATGGCCCCAACGATGGAATGTGTGGTCGAGACCGGCATGCCGAGGTACGTGGCCAGATTCAGACACACCGCCGCGGCCAACAGCGCACAGACCATCCCGTGAGCGAGCATACGGGGGTCGTGCGTAAAGGCCTCGGTGTCTACTATTCCCTGCCGAACGGTATTGGTAACGTGGCTGCCGACGAGGACCGCACCGCAGAAATTGCAGATGGCCGCCAGAATCACCGCCCAGAAGATATGCAGCGCTTTCGACCCCACCGCGCAAGCCATAGAGTTGGCCACGTCATTGGCGCCGATATTCCACGCCATATAAAAACCGACTATAACCGTTATGACGACGAGGATTTCCATTAAGACATTGCTCCTCCGCTCCAGAACCGACTATCTCTGGCGAATGATGAGGCGAAGATATTTAGCGGTTTTTTCGGCGTTGTTTGACACTTGGCCCAGTGTTTGGCAATACTTATCGAGGAAAAAAATTGTCACTGGGTCAATTTTTTTCTCCATATTATAGAGATGTCTTGCAAATTTTCTTTCCAGGCGGTCGGCCTGCCATTCTTCTTCGCCTATTCTTGCAATAGATTTCAGCATTTCCTCGGCTTCCTCGCCCGCAAAGGCAGCTTCGGCAAGGGTCGAAAGCTTATTCGTCAGCTCCATTAGGTGCTCACTGACGCTGATTACCTGCTCGACAAATGCCATAAAATCCGCTTTGAGTTCTTCCGGAAGTTTCGTCTTGCGAATGAGCAGCACAACGGCAAAATCCTCCGCGGCATCCGCCACATCGTCCTGATACGCCAAGAACTGGCTCAATTCCATCCGCCCTACCGACAAAAAGTACATCTTGCTAATGTTATCGCGCATTTCCGTTTTTATCTGGTCCGCCTCGTGCTCGGTCTTCGACATCAGGTTGTGTAATTCTTCGATCTTCTCAGAGTCCTCCTCCAGCAGTGCGTTCGTTAGAGGACGTATAAGCTCAACACATTCATGCACCTTTTTTCCGTGCTCCTGCAGTCCTATGAATGGTGACGGAGCGAAAAACCTGTCTAACACTCCCATTGTTTTCTCCTTCTCAACAAGGATTAGTTTAGCTGGAACCACAAAACACTATTGATTCCTAAAAAAATTGATAATAGATAATTCGAGAATAATCAATAAAAAATAATTAATAATCAACGCGCCAGTCTGCGTAAAATCTCTATCCCCTGCCGAATCTTATCGTCACTCGCTGCGTAACTTATCCGAAAATGCGTATCTTTTTCACTGAATACATTGCCCGGGATAACAAGTACGTTATTGGCGATTGCCTTTTCCACGAATTCTGTTGCGCCAGCTGCACCCGGCACCTTAACGAACGCGTAGAATGCTCCGCCGGGTTTGACCAGTTCAAACTTATCCTTTAATCCCCCATAAAGAAGGTCCCTCTTCTTTCTATACGCATCGATAAGATAACTCACATCGTAATCCAGAGCAGCAATAGCTGATTTTTGAAATGGTGTGGGCGCACAAACAAATGTGTATTGCTGCATTTTTGTCATCTCTTCAACTATGTCTCTTAAAGATTCGTGGGCTGCTGCGTATGCCAGCCGCCAGCCGGTCATTGCATAAGTCTTACTGAAGCCTCGCAGCAAAAGCGCTCTATCGTAATGATGAGCTATGCTCGGACAATCACCGTCGTAGCAGAATCTCTCGTAAATCTCATCGGTAATAACGACTATGTCTTTTTCCTCTGCAATCTCAGCTAATTTCTTTATCTGTTGTTTTGAATATACCACGCCGGTCGGATTGCAAGGCGAATTGAGTATAATCAGCTTGGTTTTGCTTGTTATCGCCTCGGCGATTTTATCAAGGGGAAGCTCAAAGTCCGGATAGCTGTCAACGAAGACGCACTTTCCGCCCAACAGATTGACCAAATGCTTATACATTACAAAGTAGGGGTCCGGTATAATGACTTCATCGCCGGGATTGATAAGTGAGAGAAACGCCAGCAGCAGCCCGCCGCTGACGCCGCTTGTAACAATAACAGCCGGATTTGCCCAGCCGAGCTCCTTTGTAACCTGCTCAGCTATTTTTTCAAGCAGCACATTATTGCCTGCCGTCTGCGAATATTTGTTTTGGCCCGACTTAATTGATTTTATTGCTTCCTCTTTTAGTACATCCGGCACGTCGAAGTCCGGCTGGCCTATAGAAAAATTCACCGGATCTTTCAACTCAGCCGCAAGCGCAAAGACCTTTCTAATGCCACTTGAATCAATTTGGTTGGCTCTATCTGCAATAATCTTTTTCATTTGCCGCGTATGATACCCAAATCTCGCCAATATTCAATAGTTGTTTTGTCGTCGCCTGAACGGCGACCCTTTACGCCTTTCCCAACGCATTATCCGTAGGGTATGCTGTACTGCTCTGCGAAGTATCCTTCGCTATGCAACACGAGTGCATACTATCTTCCTGCTGTGTCACCCTCATCTCATCTTGCGGATGCGAACCTCGGTCTTTTTTGAATCCTTCAAGAGATTGACAAGTTCGTTGGGGTCCGTCTGCCCATAGTGATAGGGGTAGAGTATTTTTGGCTCGAATGAATTGGCTGCATCGGCCACCATCGCAGGCGACATCGTGTAGGGCAGGTTCATCGGCAGAAAGGCGATATCAATCTTTTTGAGCATTTTCATCTCGGGTATGTTCTCCGTGTCACCCGCCACATAGACTCTTGTCTTGCCGAAAGTCACGACATAACCGTTGCCCCTGCCCCTGGGATGAAAGGGCTCGCCGCTGGGGCGCTTATGCACAATATTGTAAGCCGGTACGGCCTCAATATTGAGTCCCCCAACGGTCCGCACATCACCGTTCTTCATAATAATGCCGCCGGGCACCTTCTCGGCACAAGGTTTGGTCAAGACCACCTTAGTCTGCTCGCTCCGGATGATTCCGATGGCCTTGGTGTCCAGGTGGTCTTGATGTTCGTGCGTGACCAGAATAAGATATGCCTTTGGCAGCTTGGTGTAATCAGCCAGCCTGGTCCAGGGGTCGACGTGGACGACTTTGCCATTGTACACAAACATCAAGGTCCCATGACCGATGAACGTTATCTTCAAGTCACCGGTTTTCGTCTTTATTATGTCTTCTTGAAATTTCTTCTCTGCCTTGCCGGATTTTTCTCCGGCCCGGCCATTATTAACAATGCCCATACCAGTAGCCATCAATACGGCCTCCACAATACATACAACTGTTCTTATTTTCATCATTTATCCCTTTCCCTCGTATTCCTATCCACTCCTTAGCAACAATCACTAACCTTTAATTCACTAATTCGCTAATTTACTCGTTCTGTCCACTAGCATTTTTTCTATTTGCCGATTAAAAAAACATTTTTTAGATCCTACTCAATAAAACAATTTTTCCACTGAGCAATAAATCAACTACTTTTAAACTTTTGTTGAAGAATTGACCTAATATCCTTTTCGCATAGAAAGTCAATAGTAATACCCGCTTCACATAGTGGCTCTTTCATCTCCCACCACTGCGTATCAACAGCTTGTAGGATAGGAGGCCCATCAGGATGTGCGAGAGCAACTGCAACGAACTTCCTATCTGTCGGATCGAAATTCTCAAGAGCAGTATCAGATGGGAATTCCTCAAAATCCGTTTCAGATGAATTTTTTGGTGTGATTTTAATCAGTTCGCAGAATTCAGGATTACTGTAGTTTGTCAGCACCCATTTTAAAAAAGCATCACCACTGCCGGGTTGACCAGAGGAAGTAAGATTTGTCATGTATTCCTTGAGTATTAACCATCTATCATCAAGTACTAATTTGCCTTTTGCAGTCACTTGTCTGAGACGAACCGCGCAATTCTTCACACATTCCGGTGAAGCTTGCTCAGATTTTCCATTTGCCACAACAGGCACATTCGTATCAATTACAACCGTCATTTAATACCTTGATGCTTCCGTTGCATTGCTGCCTCGGTTTTAGCGGTTAGCTCGCCCATTTCATCCCCAAAGAAGCCTTTCGGCCAATTTCTTATGTCACCGAAGATATCAACGTCTAACTTTTCAGTAGTCGACGACGAGTCTTGCATCCGGCAAAAATAAAGTGCTGTGCTGTCAACGCTGATTTTTTCCTCTGCGATTCGCCGTTGCAATCTTTGGAGAAAGTGTTCACTGTGACTCTCAACGATTAGCTGTACATTTAGATTGTTCACTACCTCAATAAACACGTCAGCTAACCACGCCTGAGCCGAGGGGTGCAGGTGAAGCTCAGGTTGTTCAAGTAGCAATATTGATGGTTCTGGAACATAGTAGCATAAGACTAATACCGGGAGGACTTGTGATAAGCCAAATCCGACGTCTGTTATTAGCACCCGTGGGCCATCCTCGGTCTTGCGGATCTGAACCTCGTATTCCTTGCGATCCTCGGCGATTGGCATTACCGAAAACGAGTGAATCACTCCCATGTTCCTCAGCCAATGAGCTATTCGCTCCTCCAGGGCCAACTTGCGCTTGTGGCGGCCCGGAGAGATATACTTTCCTCTCCGTCGGGCTGCCAGAATCGCAGCTACAGCAAGCTCTCCTTTCCTACCAACATCGGGAGGCTCCTCTCCCGCCCAAGTGTAGATTCGCTTCGGATATTCACGTAGTGGACCAAGATAGGTCATGCGGCCAAACAGACCTTCGAGTTCCAAAACGAAATCCGACAGGAAACTTACGTTCTGGAAGAATGCGCTAGCCTCGTCCGGAAATCCGTAACACTTCATTGGTGAAGGCAAAGGCCAAGGTCTGCCGCGTTGTCTGGTGGGCTGGTAGGGTTCTGAGGTAAGTTCATACTCGAGTTTCTTTTCCTTCCCCTCCTTCATGATCATTCCAAATATGTTTCTGTTAAAAGAATAAGAGAATTTCCTAACAACAGGTATTCCGTTTGGCCCTTCAATCTCAGCATCAAATCTCAGATCCTTAACCTCGAAAAGACTTTTATCTTTCTTCTCTGGATCTTTTATTTTTAGTATTCCTGGGAGATCCCACGAGAGTGATATGCCAAGCCCCAAATCAACGTCATGACAATAGACCAAGTTGGAGTACGTACCTACGTCAACTATAGAAATGTCGTCTCCTGTATGGAGTACTCGTTTTCGGTCCGTTGATTCCACAGTTTGTTTCAACATCAGCAGGAGCTGTAGAATACTGGTTTTACCAGAGCTGTTCGTACCGAAGAAGACTGTGAGGGGCGCAAACCGAAGATTTTCCGTGTCTTTCCATGACTTAAAGTTTCTAACTTGCAATTCTTTTATCATTTTACCTCACCTCTCTGCCTAAACTCTTCTCAATCAACTGCACATATCACCTAAGTATAAAATAACATCCAAACATTCAACTTCAAGTGATATACTACTTGCATCTCTCTAATCCGTCAACATTCCTTTACGCACAGAAAAATAGTCATCCCCTGAAAAAAGCAGATAGCAGGTTCTGCCGTCATCGCTCATCCACTTCGTTGGGAAGCAGCTTGTCTCGCCCGGGCCAACATCCCACTGCTCCGTATAATACACGGTCGTCCAGGGCCCCCACGGCTGCGGCCCATCATAAATGCCAAGACCGCCCTTAAACCGCATATCGTCCTCGCCGTAAATCGTCTGGCACCATAGATACCTTTTCAGGCCGGCGTTATAGCTAATTCCTGAGCGATAACATTTGCCGGGATTGAGAAAGACAGCCCCCCTCTCGCGAATATCCTTCGACCAAACCGGCTTTCTTTTATTGTCAAGCCCCTTGAAAAATTCATAAGCCCCCTGCTCTCTTATTTTCTCTTTCCGCACACGTACCATAACCATCCTGTCCGCGGTCTTGTATGCACTTTCGCTATCAGGCGAATAAATATAAATAAACTCATCTCGCGCACCAGCGTAGTTTTTGCCGAAGTTCAGAAATGTCGGACAGCCGAAGCTAATCGTGAACTTCCAATCGCACCACGTCCACGTTTTGCCGTGGTCCGCCGACCAGGCAAGCTGTGAATTTCCGGCATTTCTAACTAACATATAAAGTACGCCATCGATGCAAAGCATTCCGCTGGCCTTGGCACCTTTGGCCCCCTGCCCTACCCGCTCACCGCTCTTTGTACTGATATTTACACCCCGAAAATTGACTGGCCCACCGACAATCTTTGCAATACCGAGACTTAGCTTCTTTTTTGTTTTTGGCTCAAATCCCCATCCATCCCCATAAGCTGTGTACTGATTATCATCGTCCGCCCAGGTAATTGGCCAGTTATCGCTGCCCGAAGCCCGGCGGATAATCGTTTCGGCAGGCGCCCATCCAATGCCCGTTATTATCGGACTGGTGGGATAAGGAACTACCCCCCTTCCGCTTTTTGTTCTGGTTGACAAAACGATAGGTTCAATGAACGGCTCGATGGCCTTGTAGTCGGAATTGTGCGCTTTGTTGAGCGATTTTCCCGCCCTCGCCGCTACAATATCGAGGCTTGGTATAACTACAATCAAACTATCGTACAACCCCCATGACCAGTAGGCGTCTCGCGGCACCCCGGCCATCGTCCCATCGGCATTATTCCACCATAATAGGCCATAGTGGTCCGAGGCGTTAAAGTAGCTTTCCGGCTTAACGACGACCAATCCGCGCACGACCCGAGGCACCGTCCGCGCCATATCCACAAACGACGCAGGAATGATTTGCTTACCCTGCCAGCGCCCGCCCCGCAGGTAGAGGTATCCGAGCCGAGCCATCGCATCGATGTTGGCACTGATGCCTGAGCCGAACTCCCGCCGTTTGATACCGTCAATTTCTCTCGGCCGATAGGCGTTGTTCCGCCAGGTCAAATCGTTTGGCTTGATGCCAATCGGGCCGAAAACACGCTCAAACATAAGCGTATTCAAGTCTTGCCCATAGACTAACGTAATACATTCCGCCAGCCAGTTCGGGCCGCCGTCGCTGTACGACCATTTTGTGCCCGGCTCGAACAACAGTTTGGTGTAGCCTCCGGGCTTGTCGAAGCCGGCGGTTTGCGTGGCAAGGTGAAAGAGGGTTATCTTGTCGAGCCAGCCGGTGCCGCTGTTATACTCGGGCGGAATGCCGAATCCGCTGTGATATTTTTTAGCCAGGTCGTTTAAGCTCTCGATTTTACCATCTTTCAGAGCCAGACCAACGGCGGTAACACCTATTGCTTTAGTCGTCGACTTCAGGTCGTATCGCTGCTTCTGGTCACCCCACCGCATAACAACTCGGCCGCGGCGGATGATACATCCCGAGCCGCCGCCGGTGAGTGCGTAATCGCAGGCCTTTCGCAATATGGCCTCATCCATTCCCACTTCTTCCGGTGCAGCTTGTTCCCAAGTGGGCATCGGCCAGATTTCAGCGGCACCGCCCTGCCCTACTGACGGTGAATTGGTCAGCACTATCACTGTCACTGCTAACGCAAATGCAGCTTGTATTCCCATTCTTTTTCTCCTCAAAAGTTGTCGATAAGTGCTTTCTAAATAGCAAAAGACGATAAAATCATACTTGCTTTTGTTTCGGAGTCAATATTAAAGCGGGACAACAATGGTGCGCATAGAACAAGCCGCAATCCCGCTACATCGGGAAAGCGGCATCGTGAACACTTTTCGAAAAGCGTAGTTTTTAGCCCTCTTTTTTCTCTTTTTCTTCGGATTCCGCGCCTTCAGCGGTTACCTCGGGCGCAGCTTCCTCTTTTGCGACTTCTTCCTTTGCCGCTTTTCGGCCGGCGTGACTCTTGCGATGAGCAACTTTTGGCAGCCCGAATAGAGAGTCTTCCTCAGACCATTGCTCTTCGGCTTTTAGCTGCTCGATTCGCTCAGCCCGCGTGAGAACATTTCGGTGTCTCCGCAACGCGCTTTTGATTTTCAGAGAACGGTCAACAGACATCCAACTCTCCCAAAACTAATCATCAAACTTCATACCGTATGCAGTCTCAAACGATTTTGCGCCGAAAGGCTCATAATTCTGCGGCGCTTTATATTTAACACCCACCGCGATTATTCTCTGTTTTTCAAGGTATCCATCTGTCCCCGGTCTTTCAGGGTTTTCATATTTTTCCCTGGTGACCAGATAATACATCTCATTAATTCTTCTTATTTCGGTCTCTATGCCGAACCGGTCAAAATGCTGTTTGACCGGCTCAAGGTCAGCCCGAATCTGATAGGTTTGTATCACAATCCGATGATTGCCTTTCGACTCAACCGCTTTGGCTTTTTCATCATTTGCCGGTATCTTTTTGTTTGTATCAGTGTTTTGGCCCTGCCCTGTCAGGTTTTTCTTGGCCGGCGTTCCTTCCGGATTGTTTTTTTGTATTGTTTCGGCCGACTCACCTACTCGTTGACCGACCCGAAAGACCACCAAAACCAGCAGGATAATGCCCAGAAGGAATGCAATTGCAAGCTGATATGGTATTGATATTTCGATCCGGCCGGCATTAAATTGCACAATTCTCGGCCTTCTCGGCCATTGTGCCGCCCTTTCAGGTGCTGCCTTAGAAGGTTCTGCGGCCGGCTCAGCTTTGACGGCCCTTCCGGGATGTGGCTGCTCTAATGTCTTGCCAGCTCGGGACTTAAGCCGACTCCCGCCAATTACCTCGTAGAGAGATTTTTTCCCGCGACCAAAACCGAAATTTTTTTTACGATTTCGTGCCATAGCTAAATCAACTCAATTTTATCAAAATATTTAGCAGGCGGCTATTCTTTTTTATCGGCGTGAATCGAAGTAACAAGCCAGCAATCAATTAAGAAATTATCTAAATTTTTTACAATATTTCAATTTGAATTTCAACAGGAAACTTCCAGATTTATAGGGAAAAAATTTCCGCCGAATGACGACAGCGGCTTGATGGTTCGGTTAATTTAGAGGGTTTGGGTAAGAGAAAAATTGGGTTTGATTGGGTTTGTTTGGCTTTGTTTTTTTCATCGTTCATAGTTCTTTGTTCGTAGTTCATTGTTGTAAAAGAAGTTACGTTCATTTTACCTATTTTGACTTTGGCTTTGTTTGGCTTTGTTTGGGTTTGTTTGGCTTTGTTTTTATTGGCATTGTTCATAGTTATTTGTTCGTAGTTCATTGTTATAAAAGAAGTTATGTTCATTTTACCTATTTTAACTTTGGGTTTGTTTTGCATAAAAAGGGGTGATTTGTAGAGTTCTCTCGAC
>Ga0209427_10002874_pt1 | contig 20212 bp, 18 predicted proteins | sample DeeMarSWOR136_30_FD_187465 | JGI IMG/M metagenome (GOLD analysis project Ga0209427, IMG submission 187465) | Marine sediment microbial communities from White Oak River estuary, North Carolina - WOR-1-36_30 (SPAdes) (version 2) | ecosystem: Environmental > Aquatic > Marine > Intertidal zone >...
TTTATTAATCTATTCATTTCCTCTACTAAGAATCTTTCCCCAATTGGAGTTCTGATTATTTTTGCTCTATATTTCTCAGCAATAAGCTCAAACATTAAAGATGAGGCTAAATTTGTCACAAAAAATATTTCTGAATTTTTAAATTGGTGGTTTTTTAAATAGTCTTCTGCAATAAGCGCTAAACTAATATCCTCTGGATAACAAACTCCATTTTCTCCAATAATTGCCAATCTATCAGCATCACTATCATGTGCAAAACCTATATCAGATTTGCTCTGCCAAACTTCCATTATAAGCTCTTTTAAATTATTCTCAATTGGCTCTATTTCTCGTGGAAAATTATTATGAATAAGAAATTCATTATTAACGAGTTTAACTTTGCATCCCAATCCCCTAAGTATCTGTGGTGTGGCATATTTTCCTGCACCTGCTCCAGTATCGATTACAACTTTTAATTTGTTCTTCTTTTTTACTGATTGATAATCGATATGATTATATAGATCTTTTATATATGCAGGAAGTGGATTTTCATTCTTATATGATTTAAGCTTCTTATAAGAGTAATTTTCTAATTTAATTCCTCTTAAATTTCTAGAAATAATAGCTAAATCAATATCCTCTAAAAATGTTTTTAATGAGAGCAATTTTAATCCATTCCATTCTTGGGGATTATGGGATCCAGTAATGATTATACCGCCAGGAATATTTAACCTATTCTTAGCATGTATTATTATAGGTGTAGGGCACTCACCTACATTAATAATTTTAATCCCAATTGCTCCTAATCCTTCTAGAATAGCTTTTTCAATGACTTTACTGCTTGGTCTTGTATCTTTACCAATGATTACTTCATCGCCTATACTTTTTAGCCATGAACCATATGCTATTCCAATTTTTTTTACTATCTCGAAATTTAACTCTTTTCCTACAATGCCACGAATCCCACTTAAAGTAAAAATCAAATTATTTTTTTCCATAAGACATTTAAAATACAAAATTATCTATGAAATTACAGAATTTTTGTCTAATTTATATTTAACTAGAGCTAAAGCACCTCTTAGACCAATTTCATCTTCATATTTAGTTGATTTGATTACTGGAGGGTGATTTATAGTGAACCTTATTGGATCATTTTCAAACTGCTCTATCAAATGAGGAATTATCTGTTCTTTATCTTTCATCATAGCTCCTCCAAAATAAATTGAAGCACAATCATAATAATTATTAATTAATCCAATGCCTACTTTTGAATAGAATACACAATCATCAACAATCTTTTTTGATAATTCATCTCCTTCTCTTGCTGCTTGAAATACTTCTTTTGCAGTAATCTGCGAAATATCGTTATTAACAATTTTCATTAATATCTTATGGTTTAATTTTCCCTCATTTAATGCGTCTAAAGTCCTATTTCTTACTCCTGTCCCAGAACTAAAAACCTCCCAACAACCATATGCACCACAGTTACATTTTAACCGACTATGCGGTTCAACTAATCCATGCCCTACTTCTGCTGCATTCCCTTCCTTTCCACGTAACAAATGTCCGTTACAAATGACCCCTCCACCAATACCTGTTGACATAGTAATATATACTAAATTCTCTCTCTCTTCATGAGTTGCTTCAAAATAATGAACTCCTAATACAGCTCCATTGCAGTCATTTATGAAATATAAAGGAATCTCAGGATACTCTTTTTTAATAGGTTCTTTAAGTGGTATAACTCTAAATCCAAGGTTTGAGTTATTGAAAACAACTCCTGTTTCTATATTTAAAGGTCCAGCACTTGCTATTCCTATACCTAAAATCTGATCTGGACTGATATCATTCTCATTTAATATATCTTTTAACATTACACAGACAGACTTACTTATTGAGAGACTATTTTCTTTTAATGTTCTTGAGATTTTTTTAATTATCTTGTTTTCCCTTAGATCCTGCGTACAAATCGCGACTCGAATCCATGTACCACCAATATCAACCCCACCGATAAATTTTTCCTCTATATCTATCACCTGATAAATACTTCAAATAATTAGTTTACTCATCAATATTATAGTTTTCAATTAAATAATACAGCAATTTCTTGAATATTGTTTAACCATTTAATAATTTGTAATTTTGTATCTATTATTAATTAATATGTGTAAATTTTAACATTATTATTCTCTATTATATCTTCAAATTTCTTAGCTATCTCCATCTTTCTTTTATTATCTATAGCAAAAACAAAATATTCTGCTGGAATTCTGGCATTAGAATAAATTTGAACTATATCTGGTTTTATTCTTTTCAAAGCATATGCTAATTTCTCTATATTTTCAGAATTATTATTCGATAAAAAATCTTCTTTATACGAATCATAAATTAAGCATTGTATTGCTAATTTATGAGATTTAGGCATCTCTTGTTTTAGTTTAATTAAGGAATCAATGATTAATTCTATATTAAACATCTTACTGTGCGGACGGTTTGTTCTTTTAAAATCTTCATTAGTTGCTACATCTAACTTTGCTAAGACCAATTCAAATTGTTTAACTCTTTCTCTGATATGATTGTAATGTATAGTACTAGAGTTTGTGAATAATGTAAGTATAGGTTTATTATTTATCCAATTAATTGTTTCTCTTACATTTATTGCTATTTTGAGAAAATCTAACAAACTTTCATTTAAAGTTGGTTCTCCATTATAACCAAATGTTATAGAATTTAAATGTGGATAATAATTTAAAATTGAGATTAGTTCTTTTTTAAATCTTGGAGATGGCGGTAATTTGATGCGAAATTCATGAGATACAAAATTTTCTTTTTTAGTTAATCCTATTTCACAATAAACACAATTATAAGTACATAATTTATAATTAGTTAAAACATTTACTCCTAATGATAATCCTAAACGCCTTGATTGAAAGGGACCATAGGTATATTCGCGCATCATTTAAAATTAAACATAGAATCTACTTTTAAATTAATTTTTTTAAATTTACTATTATTTCTTTATTGCTAATAATAAATAAAATATTAGATTTAGAAAAAACTATGTTATAAAATAATTCTCAGATATTATGAACAATCTGTAAAACTATATTTAAGCTTAATTAAAAAATAATTCTAAAATAAAACAAAGTCTTCACAGTAATTATTCCTTTTTTTTAGTTAGAAATTAGAAAATTAAGAATTTAACACAAACAGTGAGTAAAAATTACAAAATTCAATTTAAACTTAAATACAATATTAGATTTAATAAAGAATAGAAATAATCAAAAAAATGAGAATATTTAAAAAATTGTCAGCAAAGTCAAAAAACCAGGATTTGAAAGATAGAATAAATATCTATGTTACATTCAATGGTATGCCTGTATATAGCTTAACTAATATCAATGAGCCTGATGAAGACTTTTTTTTTCCAAGTTTTTTACACGCAATTGATAGTTTTACCATGGAATCTAGAAAAGTTTTTGGAAGATCAACTAATTTCTATGGTTTTGCTTTCCCTGATAAAATCGAGGTAAGTATAAAAGAAAGCTCATATATAGATAACGAAGGTATTAGAAATGAAGGCAGGTTATTCCTTAAAACAGCTTTTGGTAAAATACCTCACAATCGCGATATTCCTTCTATAATCGCACTAATGTCAGCTACTCATGATACTATTAAAAAACTCACAAAAAAAGAATTGAATTTAACTCTTAATTCACAAGAAACTGTTGATTATTTCATTGATAGATTGAAAAACAGCGGTTATACGCCAGATAAAGTAATAACAGAATTGAAACGACTTAAAGTTTCACAATCTCGTTTTTCAGGATATATACCAATATCATTATTCATAGTAAAAGAAAAGAAAGGAATTCTAAATGAAATAAAAGAAATCGGGAATTATCATGAAGGGAAATTTAAATTTAATCCAGTAAAAGACGATGAAGAACATTTCAGATTTGAACTAAATTATCTAATTAACATAGCAGGAGCATTAAAATTGTATCAAGAAAGAGTTAAGTTAGAAAAAACTCCAATTCTCTTAAGATTTCAGGATTATATGCTAGAAGTATCCTATAAAAAGAATAAACAACCCATTATTGGAGTTTTAGTTAAAGGTAAGATGATTCCTGAACAACTCTCCAAATATCGTAGAGATATTAGAGACTTGGAGTCTGAATAAAAGCTAGGTTTTAAATAAAATTGTTTTTTAACTAATTATTAAGTTTGTTTTTTATAATTATTAATGAAGTCCTTTATTGCTTCATTTACTTCTCTAGGTTTTTCCAACATAACAATATGACCCGCTTTCTTAATTATACTTAGTTTTGAATTTATGATCTTATCATGAAAAAATTTTGAATATTTTATCGGAGTTAATCTATCTTCTTCACCACATATAATTAAACAAGGAACCGCAATAGAGCCTGTCTTTTCCAATGTATCAAAATTATCACAGATTTGAAAATCCATATAAATCACAGAGGGATTAATTTGTGCTGTTTCCTCAATTAAAGTATTTTTTATTTCTTCTTTTGTATGTTTAGAAAAAGCACCAATTTTAAGATTTTTTAGGAATTCCTGGAAATTATTCTTTAGAGAACTAAAGATTAATGGACTTACTCTTAATCTTCCTCCTGTGGCACATAAAATTAGAGCTGAAACATCATTTGGATATTTAAAATAATAGTCTTGTATTATAGCTCCTCCTAAAGAATGTCCAGCTAAAATTAAATCTTTTATCTCTAAAGAATCTATAAGTTTTTTCACAATATCAACATACAAATCTAGAGATAAATTAGGAAATTCATCAGATTTATTATGAGAAGGTAGGTCAATTGCAATAATACTATAATCAATTTGTAAATCAAATTGATTTTTCCAAACGTTTGAAGTACCTCCTGAGCCATGTATAAAAATAAGATATTTTTCAGAATTATTTTCATTAACAAGATAAAAAATTTGCTTTCCTGAATAGTTTATATATGGAATTTATCAACACTAGTGTAAATGTATATTAATAGTATTTAATTAAAGGTTACTTTAAATTTAGGTTTTTCAAAAACTTTATTCTCCCACTTTAATATCTCTGAGTTGCATGTCTAGGAGCTGTTTATATTTCCCATTTAAATCTAATAAACTTTTATGGTCTCCTTGTTCTATTATTCCTTTTTTATCAGCACTTAAAACAATTATTTTATCTGCATTTTTTATAGTTGAAAGACGATGAGCAATAATAATTGTAGTACGACCTTTACGTGCTTTATTTAATGCATCTTGAATTAAAGATTCCGTATAAGGATCTACCGAAGATGACGCCTCATCTAAAATTAGAATTTTTGGATCAGTAATCAAAGCACGAGCAAAAGCAATTAATTGTCTTTGGCCAATTGAAATATTACTACCATTTTCCTTTAATTTTGTATCATACTTCTTATGTAAAGCATCAATAAAATTATGAAGTCCTAAAAATTTTGAGACTTCTATCATCTTTTCTTCAAGTTCGGGTGTAGGATTATCATATCCATATAAAATATTTTCTCGAATAGTTCCTGTAAATAAAAATGCCTCTTGAGGGACAATTCCGATAGAATTTCTTAAATCTTTTTTCTTAATCTTTAATATATCAACACCGTCCATAAGAATCTTTCCTTCATTTACATCATAAAAACGAGCAATCAATTTAATTAATGTTGTTTTACCTGCTCCTGTTTCCCCCACAATTGCTAGGGTTATTCCCTTTGGAATTTTTAAAGTAACATTTTTCAAAATAAAACCCCGAGATTCTGTGTGTTGAAGGAGTAATTTTTGCTCGTCAATTGTATCTTTAACTATTTTTGGAATTCTTTCATTTATCTCGGGAGGGATAGATATTCTGGCAAGTGTTTCCAAAATATTTAAAGACGATTTTTTTTCGCTTCCATTACTAATTATTCCACTTCCCTCTCCACTAAAACCACCACTCTGCTGAAGATTTGTATTAATTTTTAATGCGCGTTCTAAAGACTTTACCATTTTTAGAATGGTTTCGGAAGTAAGGTTATGCTCAAATAATTTTTGTTTCTGTGACTTCTTTTTTACACTTTCATTATTAAATATATAACCAAAGCTCACATTATTAAGTTCAATATTACCATTTATTTGTTCAAGTAATATTGGATCCTCAATATCTGGGATCTCAACTTTTTCTTCTAACAAAGAATAAATTCGATCGCTAGCTGCTAGGGCAGATTCAATTACATTTTGAATTTGCATTAATGTCATAAATGGTCTAAAAAACTGTCCTAAAATCGTTATAAATGCACTTAAGACACCTACCGAAACAGTAATCCCGAAAAGTGAAATGGTACCAGATGCAACTAAACCTCCTACTAATAAAATAGTTGCCGTAATAATTGTAGTTGTTAGATTGATTAAAGGAAAAATAGTTGCCATATATTTTCTAATCTTAACCATGATCTTATAATTTGCTGTATTTGCTTGATCAAATTCAATAGCTGCTCGTTTTTCTTGGCCAAATGCTTTTACTACTTTTGCTCCTTCAATATTTTCCTGTATTGAAGAAGTGACCTTCCCTACTGTTCTTCTTTCCTCCTTAAATAATAAAACAGCTACTTTTTTGAAAAATTGAGTAATTATAAAAAATAACGGAAAAATTAACAGACTAATTAATGCTAAAACTAGATTGAGGAAAAACATAAATAATACTGTTAATCCAATCGAAACCATACTGGTAATTATTTGAACAAATTGACCTCCCACTAGTTGATTTAGTAAGGTAACATCATTTGTTAAAATGGATATTATTTGTCCTGAAGATCTTTTATCAAAATAATCTAAAGACATATCTTGTAATTTAAAAAAAAGTTCATTTCTAATTTGATAAGTTACTTTTTGAGATATTCTCCCCATCCCAAATGATGCAAAATAATTAGCAATCGCCATAATTAAAATTAAAATCAGAAAAATATTACTCATAATAACAACATAATCGGTATTTTTCGTGACAATTCCTCTGTCAATTATATTTGCAGAAAAAATCGGAGTTAAAGAGGAAATTATAGTTGCCACTAAAAGAAAAATAAAGAACAGGAAGAATTTCAATTTTTGAGGCTTTAAATACGAAATTAACCATCTCCATAATTCTCTTCTTGGATGATCAAGTTTCGATTTATCTCCTTCTAACATAAAATGTTGACGAGTACTCGCGCTTGGCTTAATTATTTCTTCTCTTTCCTCATCATCCTTCTTATACTTATTATTACTCATCTTTATAGGCTTTTAATTATGTTTCTTCCATAATCCGAGATTGTGATTCTTGTTTTTGATATAAAGTTTCATAAATTTGTTTATATAAAACATTTGAACTAATTAATTCATTATGAGTCCCATAACCGACAATACGACCTCTATCTAGAATTAAAATATAATCTACTCCTCTAATAGTTGAGATTCTCTGTGTTATAATAATAGAAGTTATGCCCTTCATAATTCTCTTTAAAGCTTGTTGTATTTTATATTCGGTTTCTACATCAACGGAACTGGTACTATCATCAAGGATTAAGATCTTAGGTTGTGTTAAAAGAGCTCGTGCAATTGATAATCGTTGTTTTTGACCTCCTGATAAACGCGTACCTCTTTCTCCTACAATTGAATCATATCCCTTCGGTAAATTAATGATAAAATCATGTAAATCGGCAATTTTTGCGGCTTTAATTATCTCGTCTTTTGAAGCATCTTGTTTACCATAAGCGATATTTTCTGCTATAGATTTATTAAATAGAAATGTTTCTTGGGAAACAATACTAATATTTTTACGTAAATCATTTAGTAAATAATATTTTATATCTTTTTGATCAATTCTAATAATCCCTTCATTCACTTCGTAGAATCGAGGGATTAAATTTATTATTGTGGATTTACCTGAACCTGTTGTACCTAAAATAGCGAGTTTTTTTCCAGCAGGAATTTTAAAGCTCACATTCTTTAAAATACGATGATCAGGTGTATAGCCAAAGCTAACATTTTCAAAATCAATATCACCTTTTAAATTAGATATAGGTTTCGCATTTGGAAGGTCTTTTATTTCTGGACTAGACTCTAAAATATCTCTCACTCTAGTAAGCGCTGCATCCGCTTGGATATATACTAACATGATCTGACCTAACATCATTAAAGGAAAACCGAGGGTTGCTATATAGGAAAGAAGAGTCACAATTGTGTCTAAATCCATTGTTCCATTAATAAACCTTATTCCTCCTATGAATAATGAAAAAATAGTCATCACTCCGATAATTATGTAAATAGAAGGCATGTAAAGAGAATTATATTTTACAGAATTAACACTTGCTTTGTAGAACCTCTTATTATTTTCTCTAAATTTTTGGTATTCTTTAGTTTGAGTGCTAAAAATCCGTACTACTTGAGCACCAACAATGTTCTCTCTTATTGTAGTTGTTAGATCACCAAAACTGTTTCTTGTTTCCAAGAAGATTGGTTTTAGTTTCTTTGCAATATAATATGATAATATAAGTGAAATGAGAATTGCCGAAACTAAGATAATTGATAAATCAACACTAAAAGCAAAAAAACCAATAATTATCCCACTAATCTGAAGAGTTGATTGAAGCCCTATAATTAACCCCATCCCAAAAATTTGGCGAGTTTCTTCTATATCACTAGTAGCTCGAGAGATTAATTGACCTGTTTCTGTCTTATCGAAATATGAGAATGACTGGCGATAAATTGCATTGCTAATATCATCACGTAAATAATATAAGGCTCTTGATGAAACTTCAGATCCTTGAAGTCGAGCAGCTCTATTAAAAATATAAGTTAATAATCCACATAATAATATACTTAAAAGATATAATATGAATCCTATAATATTAAAGTGTGTAAGATTTGGATCTAATAATCCTACCATTCTTCCAATAAAAATGGGAGTAATTGTAGTAAAAATTGTTGAAATTAATAAAAATATAATCTGTAAAATGAATTCTCTCTTCGATCTTAACCAATACTTAAAAATCATTCGAGCAGATTTCATTTAACAAATAGTACTTATTAATTATAAATCTAGTGTTAACATCTTCCATAGAAAAAAAATTTAATTATTGGCTTATCTCCATTTTATTAAAAGACTTAGCTCCAATTAGTATCAGTAAAGTTCCAAAACAAACCGTAACTAGTAGATCTACCCAAAAAGGGAAATATGATACCCCTAATAATATAAATCGGAACATATCTGCACTATAAGAGAAAGGATTAAACATTAAGATCTGTGGCGGAAGTGGAATTAATGTTCCTGAAAGCCACATCATTGGCATTATAATAAAGGTTTGTATTAAACCAAAAGATTGCATATCCCTTAAACGTGTACTTATCGTCAAGCCTATCCCTACAATTCCTAGACTTGAAAGAAAAGCAATAGGTAAGATCAATATTGTGCGCCAAATTAAACTAAGATCGTATCCAAAATAACCAAAAGCGACTCCTAAACTTATCATTATTACGACTTGTAGCATTGTTTGCAAAGCAACACCTACAGTTCTTCCTAGCATTATTGTTCTTCGACTTATAGGTGCAACCATTAGCTCCTTCATAAATCCAAACATTTTATCTCTAAATATTGACATCCCGCCAAAGATTCCTGTGAAAAGTATAACCATTGCAGCGATACCTGATGCAGTAAAAGCTCTTGATTCTACAGTACTCCCACCCATCTTTATATCTACTATAGAAAATCCCATTCCAAATACAAAGAGAAATAAAATCCCTTGAGCAAGAGAAGAAATTACTCTTGATTTATTTCTCCAGAACTCCATCAATTCTCTTTTTGCTAATATCCATACAGCACTATAATTAACTTTTGATTTTACAAGATTTAAATCAGACATTTTTTATCACTTCCTTAATTGTCTCATTTGAATTCTTCTCTTCATGTCTTTTGCATGGTTTGAAGATTCTTCTCTAATTGCAGTACCTACATAGTGTAGAAATACATCTTCCAATGTAGGTTGATGCATATTTATCGTTTTTATGGCGATTTTGTTTTCATTTAATTTTTGAATAATAAAGGGTAATTGCTTTCCACCATTTTCACAAGAAATTGAGATTGAAGGTTCTTGTATTTCCTCATTATCAGCCTCTCCTTTTTTAATTTTAATTATCTCTTCTTTTATGGTATCCGGTACTTCATCTAAGAGAGATTCATCAAACATCTCAGCAATCTTCTTTTTAATTGCTAGAGGCGCATTTAAAAACATTTCAGTAGCCATTGGCATTTTCTTCCAAGCTATGATTAGTTTCTTAGGATCCGATAAGGTCTCTCGAATTCGTGCTTGAATCATTTCTGGATTAAAATTACCGGACATTCCTTTTGGGAGTTGTATATTAGGCATCATGGTCCGTTCTCCTTCGCTAGTGCCAAACGAAACATTTTTTACTCCTGGAATTTCCTTTATTTGACTGATTATCATAGGGATCTTAAGACTTTCTTCTAAATTTTCAAATTTAATATCAACAACATCCCCACTTAATTGTTTTTTTAGATTTTCAGAAGTATCCATAGCAATTATTTTTCCATGATCCATAATACAGATTCTATCGGCGAGTTCATCAGCTTCATCCATATAATGAGTGGTGATTAAGATAGTCATTTTTGAATTTCCTTTATTTAATTCTTGAATCTTATCCCATATTTTTCTTCGTGTCTGAGGATCCAATCCTAGGGTGGGTTCATCCAGGAACAGCACTTTTGGTTCATGTATTAGCCCGCGAGCAATCTCTAATCGTCTTTTCATTCCTCCTGAGTAGTTTTTTACAAAAGTTTCAGCCTTATCTTCGAGATCTACTAATTTCAAAACTTCTTGTATTTTTGTGTTTCTTTCCTTTTTTGGCATCCCATAAAGAATTGCATGTAATTCTAAATTTTCCCGTGCTTTCATCTCACCATCTAGGGAGGGTTCTTGAAAAACAATTCCAATGCTTTTTCTAACTTTATCTGGATCTTTTTGGACATCATAACTATTAATAAGTGCTTCACCTTTAGTAGGACGTAGTAATGTTGCAAGCATACTGATGGTTGTTGTTTTACCTGCTCCATTTGGGCCTAAAAGTGCAAGAATTTCTCCCTTTTCAATATTAAAGCTAATATTATCAACAGCAAGTACATCACCATCTTCATAAATCTTTGTCAAATTCTTTACTTCAATTATATTTTCAGCCATTTTCTTAATCCTTTAAAATGTGTATAGCAAAAATATTTTGTTATTTCATTTTAAAATAATTTTTTTAATACAAAAACTTGCGATTTTTGCAATTTTTCCGAATTCTATATAAAAAAAATAATAAAAATATCTAAATTATACATTCTTACTCTGTCTACGCCTATAAAGAAAATATGCCAATGTGATAAATAGTATTGAATAAATGAGCATTCCTATAAATGCAACAATTTCTGATGGAGTAATCCATTGCAAAAATGTAGTAGTCTGCATTTCTCCATTATCTCCAGAGGGACCAGTAGGTATATTAATCTCAGTGTATCTAGGTTTAGGCATCGCCATACTATATCTAATAATTCCTTCATAGTAGGTAAGTATGTATAGTGGTTCAATCCTAACGCCTGTAAATAAGAGAATCGAGCTTATCATATTAAATACAATTAATAGAAATAGAACACTAACAATGATACTAATTGCTGTACTTTTCATTATGCTACTCATAAATGTTATAAAAGTAAATATCATAAATGTATACAAAAATGCCCATCCCATTGAACCCCATAATTCTATCGGAATTTCTTCATATTTTATAAACGTAATTGAACCAATTAATATATAATAAAAGCTTACACATATAGCATTGAAAGAGTATCGCGAAATTAATCTGCCTATTAATAACTTAAACTTACTTATTTTCGGGAAAATTAGGTTACCTGTTTGTCTATGAAAGTCCTCAGCAATAATTGAACCAGCAAATCCAGCGGCACTTAATATAACCATAAATCCAAACATACCTAAGTATGAATTAATGTATTCAATTGGATCATTTGGTAATGGTACATCTTGTGCATATTGCAACTCCTGAACAATTAAGGATATTATAAAAATTCCTAGGAATATAAGAATTATAAGAATAAAATTCTTGAAAAATCTCCTAGATTCAAAATTAATAGTATTAATAATTTGACTGATATCTCTCTTTAATCCAAATTTCTTATTCTCTATTTCAATTATATCTGTTTTAATTTGTTCACTTTCTAAAGTCATTATTTAAAGTCACCTCCTGTTTTATTTGTTCGAGTAAGTTCAATAAATAAATTCTCAAGAAGACCTGCTTTTGGTACTGAAAATTCTAAGATTTCATAACCCTTATTTAGTAAAATTTTTAAAATTTCAGTCTGATTCTTCGGATTTCCATTGAAAAAAACTTGGAAGATTTTAGTGTCATTGTCAAATTTAATCCAACTTTGTTCTTCTGCAATCCCTGTTAATGGAATAATTATTTTTTTTAATTTTTCAATAAATTCATCTATATAATTATTTGGAGGATTTAACAATTCAAAATGTATCACACTCTTCTTAGCTCTTTCTTCTAGATTATCTAATGTGTCAAATGCGATTAATTGTCCATGATGAATTATTGCGATTCTATCTGCCACTTCACTGATTTCATAAAGTAAGTGACTACTAAGAAATACTGTTTTTCCCATTTTCTTTAAATTCAAAATAAAATCACGAACTTCTTTCCTTGCTGTTGGATCTAAGCCCGTTTGAGGTTCATCTAAAATAATTATGTCGGGATCATGAATAATCGCTGATACAATACCAATTTTTTGTTTCATCCCTTTGGAAAAGGTACCAATCTTTTTGTCTTTCCATTCTAGCAATCCTACCATTTTGAGGACAGTATCAATCCTCTCATTAAGCTTTTGACGAGGGTATCCTTTTAATTTTGCAAAATATTTTAAAATTTCTTTAGGAGTTACCTTTCCATAAAAAGCAGGAATTTCTATAAGGAAACCAATATTATCCAAGAGAACATCCCTATTTTTTCTTGTTAATTTCTGAATTTCACCATTAGATCGTATCCAAATTTCACCGGCATTGGGAGTTAATAAATTTGCTATCATTTTCATTGTAGTAGTTTTTCCAGCCCCATTAGGTCCTAAAAAACCTACGATTTCACCACGCTTGATTTCTAAACTAACACTTTTTACGGCATAAAAATGACCAAATTTTTTGGTCAGGTTTTTCAATTCTATTAAAATTTCTTGATTATTCATTTACTTGTTCCTCTTCCATTTTTTTAATTGATTCATTAACTAATCCTTTAATCTTCTTTTTGTCTAAATGTTCCATTTTATCAATTTTCTCAATTAGTATGTCTAAATCCTCCTTAGATTTTCTAAATTTCTCTATTCTATTCTCAATACGTAGAAGCATTCCTTTCATCCATGATCTGATACCCCTAAAAAAATCTATGGCGTCATCAATTGATTCAAATTCATTTATTTTTGCAAATACCATTGTTTTTAATCCCTCAGGAGGATTAATTTCTGCCATTTTACCAAATATGTTTGCCCATTTCAATTTCAGTTCTTCTAAAAATTTCTTCCCTTCATTTGTTATTATATAGAATTTATTTGCACGTCCGTCTATAATTTCTTCTTTAGTGGTTAAATAATTTTTATTTTCTAAATCCTGCAATGTTTTTATAAGTGTACCTCTTGGAAAATTATATTTTTCCTGTAATTGATAACCAGTTATACCATCTGGATACTCTGAAATTATTAGCAAAATCATATAATCTCTTATTTCTTGAAAAAATTCTCGACCCATTGGTAATGGAAATTTAAAGTGTGGTCCCCGAAATGGCATCATTGAGCCAAAAGGGGGTAATCCTCCAAACGGAGGTGGAAATGGAGGTTCATGATGCTCATGGTGATCATCTCCCTTAAATCTTTGAAAATTCTCACCAAACCTAAATTGATCTACATCTCTTTTAAACATATTCCAATCTTAATTAAATTTTGAAAAATTAAATAAAGGGTGCTTAAAAAAAAAATAGGACACTTCATATTTAAATCTTGTGGTGATTTGACATATGTCAAATATCAATTATATTTATATTTTAAATTAGTTTTAAATGAGGAATAATAAATATATGGAATAATCATTAAATCATTATTATTATTAAACATGAGAAAAAAATGACAGAAGTTTATATTGAAGATACAAATCAAGGAATTAAATTAGCTATTAAAAGAATTTTTGGTCATATCGAGAAGAGTGGAGCACCTATAATCAAAAAATCGAAGGAAGTATACATCAAAGTTAATGGTATTGATTTTAAGAAACACACGTATACATCCCCCGAAGTTTTAGAAGAAGTAATTTTATATTTAAAAGAAAAAGGAGCAAAAGTCTATGTGATGGAAAATTCAACCCAAGCTAATTTAACCAGAATAGTATTTACACTTACTGGTTATAAGGAAGTATGTGAAAAAGTGGGAGCACAAATTATTTATTTAGATGAGGAAGAAACAAAGGTATTTGAGTTTAAAAATAAACCATCAGCAGAAGAAGATCCAGAAGGATATAATTTAAAAACTTTTAGATTGCCAGCAACAGTAGTAAAAATCATAGAAAATAGAGATTCTTTTACTTATATAAATTTACCAAAACTAAAAACTCATAGTATGGCGGTTGTCACATTAGGGATCAAGAACCAATGGGGTTTTCCCCAACATGCAGATCGTGGAAAAGATCACAATTATAATTTACATTCCAAATTGGTAGAAGTATATGAATTAATACAACCAGATATAACTATTATAGACGGAACTGAAGGCACAATTCATGGTCATTATCCACCAACTGCATTCGAGGATCAACTTGTTATACCCTTTAATATCCTTATTGGAGGAGTGGATACATTAGCTGTTGATACTGTAGGAGCACGAGTGTTTGGATTATCTATTGAAGAAGTTCCCCATTTAAAAATTGCATATGAAAAAGGTTTAGGTGAAGGAAATTTAAATAAAATAAAAGTAATGGGTAAAGATTTAGAAGAATATAAAGAAAAATACGACTGGGATCTCCTACAAAAATTTCCTGAAAATGTTAAAATTATAAAAGGAAATGAATTGCTATGCAGAGAAGGATGTCAAAATAACCCCTTATCCTTATTACAAATGTTAGCTTTCGATTATTCGGAAAAATTCAAAGGTGGTTGGTTTATTGTAATGGGTAAAGGACACGATGAGGATCTTGTGGAAAAGTTAAAAGAGCAAGGTTATACAAGAGGTCTTGTGGCGGGATATTGTGCCATTGGAGAAGTTGGCCAAAAATTAAGGAAAGAATTTGGTAGAAGGAAAGTTTTTTTTTCAGGTGATTGCAATAATCTAGCAGATACTGTTACAGCTCAATTAAAATTATCTGGTATGAGTGCTTTTGATTTAGTTCCTTTATCATCTGAAGAAGCAATGGAAATTATGCAAGAAGCTCAGAAACATGGTACTACTGCATTAATAACAACAGCATTTTAATATTTTTTTTATCTTTTTCTAAAGTAAAAACAAATTTATTTAAAGATTGATAACGAATTAAAATTATTGTGAATTTAAGCTCAGTTTACGATGAGATAAAGCAATTCCTGTCAATATCTGATGCAAATTTTAATTTAAAGCAGAATATTGATAATTATTTTAGCTCAGATAAAAATAAAGTTGAAATTATAAGTGATATCTTAAATTTCATTAATAGGTTTTCAATGTTCAAGGATATAAAACCATTTATGAACTCATTATATAGATGTATCAATAATACTCTTGAAATAAGACCAGATTCTATTTTTGATTTTGAAGAATTATTAATAAAAAATTCTATTATGCATTTTATACAAGAGTACGTTAACTATACTAAGCTTACACTGAAAGATCAAGTGTTCAATTTCTTAACAGATTCTTTAGAAAGATTAGAGACACAACCTTTAATTATAAATTTAGGCTTATTATTAAAACCAATGTATCAAGATCAAGCATATCTTGATAGTTTAAATAAAACACAAGAAGTTGAAGTTAAATATGACTCATTTAATGAAATTGATATTCAAATTAAAAATCATATTGATAATTGGCTTAAAAAACAAGATATATCTCTTAATAATCAAGAAGTACTAAAAAAAGGTTTATTTTATGAATTCAATAAATTTGTTTCAAACTACAATATATCACTTGAATCTGAAAAAATAAAGATATTAAAAATGGAAATCATGGAAATGCTGAGTATGAAATTAACCATGTTAAGTCTTATTGAACATTTTCCGGATGATTCATTTGAACCCATTTCAATTAAGTAACTCTAGAAAAATTGAAAAATATGCATTGAATATAGTATTATATTAACTCTTTTCAAAAATGCTTTAATTTTTAACTTAAAAAAAATTAAATATCAATTTTAATATTATATTTAAAAAATTCTTTTTTAATAAATTAAAAGTGAGTTTATTGGGTGAAAATGAAAAACCTTTAACACCAGAAGAAATTGAAAAACAAAGAAAGCTTGTTGATAAAATATATAAGAAAGAAAAGGAAGAAAGAGAAGTTTATTTAAAAAGTATAGAAGATGAACGGAAAAAGGCTTTTGAAAAAGGAAAAGAACATATTTCAGATTTAATAGATGAAAAAGCTTTTTTGATTGATCGCCATAAAGAATTGGAGCTTCAATTAAAGGAAATAAAACCTGATATTGGCGGAACAGGATTAAAAATTGAGAGTTCTATTGGCCAGAAGGCATTTCGAATTGCAAAACAACGTGAATTAGATGAACAGCGTAGAGCGGTTCACGCAGACATTAGCGGAACAGGAGAAAAAATAGAAAAATCTATCGGTGAGAAGGCATTTCGAATTGTGAAGCAGCGCGAATTGGATGAACAACGTAGAGGGGTTCATGCAGATATTGACGGAACAGGAGAGAAAATAGAAAAATCTATTGGTGAGAAGGCATTTCGAATTGCAAAGCAGCGCGAATTAGATGAACAACGTAGAGGGGTCCATGCAGATATTGACGGAACAGGAGAGAAAATAGAAAAATCTATTGGTGAGAAGGCATTTCGAATTGCGAAACAACGTGAATTAGATGAATTCCGTAGAGAATTACATCCTAATTTAAAGAAGACTGCTGAACAAATCGAAAGTTCAATTGGAGAAAAAGCATTTCGAATTTCGAAGCAGCGTGAATTAGATGAACAAAAGAAAGATTTACACCCTGATCTGATGAAAACTGCTGAGAAAATAGAAAAATCAGTTGGAGAGAAAGCATTTCGAATTGTGAAACAACGAGAATTGGAGGAGCGACGTAGAGGGGTTCATGCAGATATTGATGGAACAGGAGAGAAAATAGAAAAATATATTGGTGCGAAAGCATTTCGAATTGAGAAACAACGTGAATTGGATGAACAAAAGAAAGATTTACATCCTGATCTAGAGAAAACAGCTCAACAAATAGAGAAATCAGTTGGAGAAAAAGCATTTCGAATTGTGAAGCAACGCGAATTAGATGAACAAAAGAAGCATTTACATCCAGATATAGAAAAAGCTGCTGAGCAAATTGAAAAATCTGTTGGAGAAAAAGCATTTCGAATTGAAAAAAAAAGAGAATTTGATGAACAACGGAAAGAATTACATCCCGATATAGAGAAGACAGCAAAACAAATTTATAATACTATAGATAAACAAGCAAAAAAAATTGAAGAACAACGTGAAATAGATGCTAAGCGAATTGAAATAAAAACAGATGCTAAAGAAATCGTAAATAAATTTGAATCAAAAGTCAAAAAACTAAAAAATGATAAGAATGAAATAGATTCTTGAGTAATAAAATCTCAAAATTTACGTGTAAAAAATTTAAATATGAAAATCAAATTTGAATAAGGAGTTTAAATTCATTTTTTCTAATTTCTTTTGATAATTTGAAAAAGCAGGATCTATTGCCCCATTAAATTGATTTATAGCTTTTTTAAATCTGATGTAGAAATCTTCTAAAATCTCTCTTACTATTCCTCTTTCAATTTGTAAATTAGTTTTCTTAGTAATTGCAATAACTAATAACCGTCCTTCTCTTTCATAAATAATTCTAGTATCTTTAAAATTTATCTCTTGAAGTTGTTCATTTTCCCCTTCATTTACTTCATTAATAAATAGATTTAAGGCATTTAAAAAACTACAGATTAAATCATCCTTCATAAAATTTAATCTATCTGAAAACCTGTTACTCACTAATAAAGCTCCCGACTCATAATCTATAAAGTAAATAGCATGAAATCTATTATCTTCAGAATTTAACCTTTCTAAATTAAAACCATAATTTTTTTCCAATTTATACATTTTATTCTGGAATTCCATTATTATACGATATATAATTGATTTATATTTTCTAAGCAAATAACAAAAAACTAATTTTAGTATAAAATACGAATAATATCTTAGTAATATTCAAAATCTAATAGATAACTATAATAAAACTTCAAAAATTAAATGATAAATAGATAAGTTCTAATATTGTCTATGAGTAAACTATTTAAAAAGTGAAAAAAAATAAAAATAAAATAACATAAAATTTTATATATTTTAGCAAAACTAGGACTTTTAATTATCCAAGAATATTTGATTATTATGGAAATTAATAAAGCTGCTCAAAAAAATAAAATTTCAGTAGGATTAATCATAACAAATAATGAATTAAAAAATAATCCTATATTTCCAGCTGAGATTAAAGAAGAGGTGTTAGATTCACCATTTTACCTATTAATCTTCATCTCACGTGAGGATGTAGTAAAAATTAGTTGTTTTCCAACAAAAAACAAAAATATTAAGAAAATTCTTATAAAATTAAAAGAGTTCTCACCAGATCTTGTGAAAGGAATATCCAATGTGTTGAATGATCTTAATTTAAGCAAAGAAATTTTACATACAACCGGATTATGTTATGAAATGGAGAAATGTTTCTATGAAACTTATTTAATGGGAGATATTATTGATTCTGGTGATTTGTCTATTGATGATATTAAAAATAAATTTATGTCAGTAGCTAATGTTATGTCTGTTATGATTGAAGAAATTCCTGCCTTCCAATGATTAGATTATGTTGAATACCTAAATATTACATTCCTTTTTTGGCAAGTTTTAAAATTATTTACTAAATTAAGTAATAAAGATATTATATTCTTATGAGTGACAAAAAAATACCTCCCCCGCCAGTTCTGCCTCCGTCATTTGAAATTAAAGAAAATTTTTGCCTTTTTCATAAAGGCACCATTCAAGGTGAAGTTTATACGTGCCCTACGTGCAAAGCAACCTATTGTCTTGAATGTGCTAAAAAAGCGAAAAAAGAAGGAAAGTTATGTATTAAGTGTAAGAAATTAATATTAATATAATCCTACCTCTTGATTTATTTATTCCTTTAATTGTTTAATTGATGATAGTGATCTCCATGCTTTCCAAAAAATTAACCATAAAATAATAAAAATGAATATAGCTGTAGCAAAAGTATAACCTCCTATGAAAAGATCAACTATAATTGAGAAAGGTATGCCAGCAATTGCAAATCCAAACATGTATCCATATCCCCACAATCTATTTTTTAAAGCAATAATGACCCCTGGAATTATCGTTGTAAAAATAATAGATAAATAAGACCAAATTTCCATCGAATCAAGAATAATCCACATATTTATCCAAGATGCTATAAATCCTATTATAATCCAAATTATTGTACCAATATCAAATTTAAACTCTGGTTCTGGTCGCCCTACAGTTTGTACTTCTTTTCTTACTGACATGACTGATTATAATAATTCTCTTTTTTTTATTTTTTCTGAAACTTTAGTTAAAATTAGTTTGTCAGCAAAATATTTTATTAATTTAACTTTTGCTTTTCTGTATTTCTTGGTTGTTATAAAAAAATACTTATGAACTTTATAGATTTAATTTATAAACATCTAATGATATATTATCTTTAAGATAAAAATTAAAATTTCCTAATATTAGTCTATAAAATAAAAAAGGAAAAAATCATTAAAAAATGAAATACAAAGACTCCTGCCTACACCCTGGATACAATTTCGCTGGATTTCCAACGATCTCGCCAGAATTTTGTCTTTTGGTAGTGTAAATTCTTACACTCTGATTTCGCCCTCCTCCCCCTATTGTATTTTTGACGCTTTT
>Ga0209427_10002876_pt1 | contig 20211 bp, 21 predicted proteins | sample DeeMarSWOR136_30_FD_187465 | JGI IMG/M metagenome (GOLD analysis project Ga0209427, IMG submission 187465) | Marine sediment microbial communities from White Oak River estuary, North Carolina - WOR-1-36_30 (SPAdes) (version 2) | ecosystem: Environmental > Aquatic > Marine > Intertidal zone >...
CAAGAGGAAAACGACATCAAGAATGTATGTCGGCTTCAGAAATGGCGCGTACGTAAACCTGTTCAGGCAAGAAGCGGGAGTAGGGAAGGCTGTTACCAAGGAGAGTTTCAACTACCTACCACCAGAAGTCCTGACCGATGATTTTACCATTTATGATGGCAGTATCACCGTGGAGCCCTCCGATATTGTCGATTTCCACGCGAGCATATCCATACTAATCGATAACTCGACTTGGTCAGCCTCCGCAGCTCTCGCACTCTACTGCAAGGAGACCAATTTCGCCAAGCTTTATGGGACAGCTACGAAAGGAGAGGCGGTGAGCAGCGGAACCATATTCTATGTGCTGCCCAATTCTAAGATTGTCATTCGATTTAATCCTTGTATGGGTATTGATTACTCCGGAAGACCCTGCGAGGAGGTCAAAGTTCAACCTGACGTTTACTATGAATCTGATATCAGGAACCAAGATGAATTAATAGAATACATCAAAGAAATTCGGAAAAAGCAATAGTTTCCTCTAAAAAGGCAGATGCTTGCGCGCACATGGGTTGCGAGTTCCCAAAAAAATAGTTTGATTTTTTCTTTCTATTACTACGCTTGTTTGCTAAAATAAGTGGGAAATTTAGATTAGAGGTTTTTATTTATGGGGCTTGCTTAGTAAATCTTCGACATTCTCTTTCTTTAAGGCCTCGACAAATTCGCACAGGTTCTCCAGGAAGGCCTCCATATTAGGCTTGATCTTCTCGGCCGAAGCTGTGGAGGCATCCAGCTCTTGACCAGCAGATCCCAGGAGACCGGTATCCGTCAAATCTATCGTATCCCATGGGAACTGTGCTAGACCAACACGGCCCATACCCGTCATGTCGAGGCCTCCAAGCTTCTCCTTCTGAACGGTCTTCGGCGCCCTCTCCATCTTGACGAGATGCGGATGCCAGTAGAGGTTCGAACTCGTCTCCCCACCTCCAGCGTGTCCTCCCCCTATCTCCATCATCCCAGGCGGAAAAGCACCGGTTACCGAAGCAAATATTCCGCACTCCCTCCTGAGAGAACCCGCTACCTCCAGAAGACTGGCCGTGTTACCTCCGTGGCCATTCACGATGATGATCTTGTCTACCCCATGGCCTGCCACTGACAAGGCTACCTCCTTCATATACTCTCTGAACACAGGCGGAGAAACCCACAGGGTCCCCGGGAACTGCCTGTGGTGCTCGGAGACTCCAACCGGGATGACGGGTAAGACGAGGGTGTCCGTCCTCTTCCCAACTTCCTTACTCACTGCCTCTGCGTTGAGATAGTCTGTGCCGAGGGGGTTGTGGGGTCCATGCTGCTCCGTACTGCCCACGGGAAGGATCACGAGATCCGAGTCCGCGAAGAGCTTCTCAGCATCCGACCAACTAATTTCAGCTAACTGAACCATATTAACCACAATGAAAACGTTTAGAGTATTAATTACCCTTTTGCGATCGCTTCTTTATTATTGCGCTGCATTGCACCAAATACCCCTGTGATAAATTTGAAGCCTTCTTCGATCCCAAAAAAAAACATAATCGCTTAAAAAAAATTGGATGAAATTCATTCACTATTTGCTGGAGTGATGTGATAGAGCGTGCGACCACCCTGAGGGCACCCATGACGACCGATTCTGGGTAGTTACCCCTCGAAGTATACGCCATAGAACAGACGCCTCATCTACAGAGTAGAGCTGGTTGGAACCATCTAGTCAGCTAGAACGCGTGCTGTACGGGTGGATCAACCTAGATACAAGTACACAAGACATCCCATCAATAAACAGAAGGTAGCCACCATTACGAATCCGGCTTTTCTGTTAATATGAAAGGAAACGCTCATCATGCTGAATTCAGCAGCATAGAAAATAATGATATAGGGGACATGGAGAGCCACTATCTCTCTGAACGGAATTTTCAGGATGTAGTCTAGTAACAATTCTAGAACGAGGTAGAGGAGAACAACCATGTTTGAGATAATGATCTTTTTTCCTGCATCTTTTTTCATATATCCCCTCAACGTAACTGTAAATGGTACTATTAGAGAAATGACGATAAAACCACTAATCTGCAGGAGAGCAGTGAGATCAAGCTTTGTTGATATATACACGGCGCTCACAAAAATATTGAATATCACCGCGGAGAAGACAAAGATAATATCCTGAGATCTGTACAAAGTCATCTGTTCATTATTCAATTCGTCTCCTCCTTCTATGTTCGCGCGCTTCTTGCGCGTTTGGAATCTTATTTATTAGATAAATCCTCTGCAAGACGGTTAGCGTGGCCCCAATATTATTGTTGATAACTTAGCATCGGTTTGATGTTTGTGAGATTTAATTTTTCCCACACACATTTACTTGCAGAGTCTTCAGCGCGCGCCTCGATTCATACAGGAAAATTATGCATTAGAACGCTTAACATAAGGTATAATAAAACCCGTTAGAAAACTTGCACTTGGAGGATTCTAAGAATGGAGAAAAAAAATAAGCTGACAACAGGCTTTGGTTCTCCTGTGGACGATGACCAGAACAGCATCACCGTGGGACCAACCGGCCCGGTCTTAATACAGGATGTACATCTCATCGAGAAACTGGCCCACTTCAATAGGGAGCGCATACCTGAGCGTATCGTTCACGCAAAGGGCGCAGGCGCATTCGGATACTTCGAGGTAACCCACGACCTGTCAAATTACACGAAAGCCAAGTTCCTATCAGAAGTGGGAAAACGCACAGAAGTGGTGGCACGCTTCTCCACAGTGGGAGGCGAGAAGGGATCAGCGGACGCAGAGCGAGACCCCCGTGGCTTCGCTGTCAAATTCTACACTGAAGAGGGGAACTACGACTTCGTGGGAAACAACACACCGGTCTTCTTCATACGAGACCCGATCAAGTTCCCGGACTTCATACACACGCAGAAGCGTGACCCGGCCACAAACTGCAAGGACCCTAACATGTTCTGGGACTTCCTGTCCCTGACTCCAGAGTCCATACATCAGGTCACAATTCTGTTTTCCGACAGAGGAACACCCAAGTCGTTCAGGCACATGAACGGGTATAGCGGTCATACTTTCATGTGGTACAACGAAGAGAACGAGTACGTCTGGGTGAAAATCCACTTCAAGACGGCTCAGGGAATCCAGAACCTGACGAGACAGGAAGCCGAGGTGCTGAAGGGTAAGGATCCTGATCACGCCACACGCGACTTGTACAAGGCCATCGAGAGGGGTGAGTACCCCGCTTGGAACGTCTATGTGCAGATAATGAAGCCCGAGGATGCGGAGAACTACAGGTTCAACGTCTTCGACGTCACTAAGGTATGGCCGCATGGAGATTACCCGTTAATCCCATTGGGTAGAATGGTACTCGATCGTAATCCAACTAACTACTTTAACGATGTAGAGCAGGCCGCGTTCTCACCGGGGAACCTCGTCCCTGGTATAGCGCCTTCCCCGGACAAGATGCTTCAGGGAAGACTCTTCGCCTACCATGACGCTCACAGATACAGATTGGGAGCGAACTATCAACAACTGCCCGTTAACGCCCCGAAAGGCATGGTGAAGAACTATCAGCGTGACGGCTTCATGCGAAGGGATTCCGGATTTGAGGGTGCCCCCAACTACTATCCAAATACCTTTGGGGGCCCTAAACCTGATCTCTCCGCTAAGTGGCCCGAAGTCGAGGTATCCGGCAGTGTCACTCGCCACGCATATATTCATCCTAACAGCGACTTTGTGCAGCCTCAGGCCCTGTATGAGAAAGTGATGACCGACGTCGACCGTGACCATCTCATTGGAAACATCGTCAGCCATCTTGGAGGGGCAAAGAAGGAGATTCAACTTCGTCAGACGGCTCTTTTCTACAAGGTCCATCCTGACTATGGCACGAGGGTGGCAGAAGGACTAGGATTGGATGTCGACGAGGTAAAAAAGATATCCAGCCAGTGATGGAAACCTACAAACCCTTTTTTTATGTGAGAACATGAAGGGCATTTCTGATAAAGTAAAAAGAATGCTGTTCGTCATTATTGGTACTCTGTTTCTTGGGATAGGATTCATAGGTATCGTTATTCCCGTTCTTCCAACTACTCCTTTCCTGTTACTTGCTGCAGCTTGTTATTTCCGCGGCTCGGAAAGACTACATCAATGGCTAATCAATAATAGGATTTTCGGGGAGTTCATCCAAAATTATATGGAAGGTAAAGGGATAAAGACTAGACAGAAAATCATCACGATTGCATTCCTGTGGTTTATGATAATGTTATCAATTATTTACATGGTTGAGAACTTAATAATTAAAGGCCTGCTCATAGTCATTGCTATAGCTGTAAGTGTTCACATATATACACTTCCAAGATATATTAATACATGATATAAATCAAAAACTACAAAAATATGATCTAATTAAATTTAAGAAAGAATTCAAGAAAAGAGATCTAACAAATATTGTATTTATTTTAACCTATTAAAATGCGAGCGCGCAAGATCTGGAGATTAAATTTTATCCCACACACATGCGCCCAACGTGATGTGGAGCTTGTGTTTGGTGTTATATTGAGTGTTGGGTTGGGATTTTTCCTACTGGTGCTAGGAGAAGAATGAGAGATGAGTTTGACACATGGTTTGCACTTGGCACTCATAGCCTAAGACCATGGAGGCGCTGGATGATTGTAGGTCTGCTTTGGATGAAAAAAGCCGATTAGAATTGACCAAGTATTAAGTGCGCGAGTGAAGCTCTTAAACGTTGAAGTAAAAGATAATAGCGGGTCAGACGTGTTCGTGAAGGAAACGCAAAGGATCATGATACAACTATCCGAGCGACCTATGTCTTTGAAAGAGCTGGCTGAGAAGACAGGCATCGAGGAGAAGCGGGTTTATAGGGTTCTCAGCTCGCTTCACAAGGGTGGGCAGATAGTCCACGTTAGGGACGATGATAACATGAGGCGATACAGACCCATTGAGAAATCTCGATAGGCTCGCTCACGCACAAAAGGTTCAGGCAGCCCTCGTCTTCAGCAGGTCGCTGAGGGCGATGTCCTGGTAGGTGTTGTCCGGAAGAACCCTCCGGATGGTCATGGGGAGGACGTCCTCCCTTAGCTCTCTCAGTGCGATGTCGATTGGATCAGTCACCGAGGGAGGGAGCTCCACGAGGATGGGCGCGCCCAGGGATACCTGTAGGGCTCTGGCACCGATGATCTTCGCCCGCTCAAACCTCGTGAGCTTTGGAGGGCCGATCCGGATTTCCTGCGTCAAATCATTCTCTTCTTTAAACAGGGATTTGCGGTCCCTACATGGGAGGCATACCGCCGGGCATACCGCCCATGCCGCCCGGGGGCATTCCTACCGGTCCGCCGGTGGGGGGCGTCATCTTCGTGGCGGCTATGACATCGTCGATCTTCAGCAGCATCGTAGACGCCTCTGTCGCTGACTTTATCGCCTGGGCCTTCACCTGTGTGGGCTCGTAGACATCCAGTTCCGCCATATCCGAGACCTCGCCATCGAGGGAGTTCAGACCAGCCCACATCTCGCCATTCTCGTGCCTCGACTGCATCTCTGAAATGGCATCGATAGGATCCATACCGGCGTTCTCGGCAAGGGTAGTAGGGACAACCTCCATCGCCTCGGCGAAAGCGGATACCGCCAGCCTCTGCCTGCCGGCCAGCCCCTCGGCGTACCGCCTCAGCCTCCGGGCAACCTCGACCTCGGGTGCGCCCCCGCCCGCGACGATCTTGGGCTCCTGAACCACGTCCCGGATTACGCAGAGGGCGTCGTGGAGTGACCTGTCGGCCTCGTCGACGATACGGTCCGTGCCCCCTCTAATCAGCACGGAGACGGCCTTCGGGTTCTCACAGCCCTCCACGAAGATCAGCTTGTCATCCCCTATCTTCCGCTCCTCGACCTTCGCCGCATAGCCAATGTCTTCCCCGGACAACTCGTCCACGCTGGTAACAACCTTAGCTCCTGTGGCCTTAGCCAGAGCCTCCATGTCGCTCTTCTTCAGCCTACGAGCTGCCATAATGCCCTCCCGTGCCAGGAAGTGCTGGACCATATCGTCGATGCCCTTCTGGCAGAAGAGGACGCTGATACCGGCGTCCTTCACCTTCTTCACAATGTCCCGGAGCATCTGCTGTTCCTGGTCTAGGTAGGCCTGCATCTCATCGGGGCTCTCGATCTGTATCTTGGAGTTTAACTCGGTCTTCTCTATCTCCATTGAGGCGTTCAGCAGCCCGATCTTGGCATCCCTGACGAGCTTGGGCATGTCGCTGTGGACGACCTCCTTGTCGATGATAAGCCCCTGAACCAAGGTAGTGTCGGCGATGGACCCTCCGGGCCTTTTCTCTATCTTGACCATGTCCAGGTCGACCTCGTACCCTCCATCGCCCTCCTCGGCTATCTGCAGGATGGCGTCGACCGCGAGGTCCGCTATGTAGTCGCTGTAACCTGAGATGAGCTTGCTCGCCATCGAGGTCATCGCCACCTTTTTTAATGCTTCTTTGTCCTTGGGGTCTACGGTAATGGAGATTTCATCAAGGATCTTTAGAGCCTGCTCTTGAGCGCTCCTGTAGCCGTCGATTATGACTGTCGGGTGGATCTTCTTCGACATCAGCTCCACCGCCTTCCCGAGTAACTCCCCTGTGAGGACCACGACGGTCGTCGTGCCGTCGCCGACCTCGTCGTCCTGAGCCTTCGAGACCTCGACCATCATCTTCGCCGCCGGATGCTGGACATCCATCTCCTTCAGCATCGTAGCGCCGTCGTTTGTGATCGTGACGTCGCCAAAGCTATCCACCAGCATCTTGTCCATCCCCTTCGGCCCGAGGGAGGACTTTATCATATTGGTCACAATGCGGGCGGCCATTATGTTCGTGTCCCTCGCATCACGGCCACGGCTGCGCTCCGTTCCCTCCTTCAGAATAATGATGGGTTGACCCGCGAAACTGGGTACACTCAATCCACTCTTCTCCTTGAAGGTATAGATGAAGCCAGAGATTTAAAGTGCGCTGGGCTATCATCTCATTCCTGTCTTTTTTAACACTCAAGCATCGATGTCGCGCGCGGAAGCCTATCGGGTCAACATCACACGGCTACCGAGAGCCTGACCGGGCAGCCCCTTCTCGAATTTAGCTTTTAGCGTCCCTCTCCGGCCATGATGTCCAGTGATCCGCCCGAAGATTTTAGGATCGTCTAGAGGCCATCCTATCTTCCATCCGAATAACTTTTTCGACTCCCACACCTCTACTCCCAGAACCTTGATAATGTACTGCTTAGGACGCTGGCTCTTCCTGCCCAACCTATAGTTCAGAACCACGCCTACATACTCATCTCTCATCAACATTCAGCTCCCTTGAATCTATTCATCCTCACGCGAACTGATTGCGTTCCACATATCCGAGTCTATTCTTACATCCTTCCTTCTCAATATCAGGACGTACATTACGATCTTGTATCTTTCGGACATCTCAATCGTTCACAGCGCGTGCACATCATGGGTTATTTTGTACCTCTCGCATGACATCGAGGGTCCTTAGTATGGTTCTGTATGTCGCATATCTTGGATATATCTCCTGTTTTTATCCGTATGGTAGTTCGGAAATACATGACACCTCTGGCTCATGTCGGGTTATTCCTAGTCTTTATCCTGGGGAAAGCAACGTTTAAGGTCATGCTGCGGGCGCCTGCTATTAGTTGAATCACATTCAGCGTTACAATTCTACCTGGACGATTAACCTTTGGATCAGCTCCTTGTACCTGTTTCGGATGGTGACCTCCGTCACGTGGGCCCCCTTTGCTATATCGCCCTGGGTGCGCCTCTCATCCAGCAGCGCGCTCGCTATGTACGTCGCCGCAGCGGCGAGCCCGGATGGGCCCCGGCCGCTAGTAAGCCTCAGCTCGACGGCCTGGTCCAGAATCGTCATTGCCATGCTCTCAACTTCCCCAGAGAGTTGTAACTGGTTGACGAACTTGGAGACGTAGCTCTTTGCTTCTACTGGCGGAACCTTGGTTTTTAGCTTCCTGAGGAGGAACCTGTAGTGCCTGCCGCTCTCCTTCTTCGATACGTTTGCTGCCCTCCCGACCTCCTCGAGGCTCCGGATTACGTTGCACTGGCGGCAGGCCATGTAGAGGGAGGCCACGGACACCCCCTGGATGGACCGGCCGCGGATGAGGCGCATCTTCACCGTCCGCCTGTAGATGACGGCAGCCGTCTCCAACACGTTTCTTGGGAGGTTGAGCTTGTACGCGACCTTTGTGAGCTCTGAGAGGGCGTAGGCGAGGTTCCTCTCCGTGGCGCCTGAGACCTTGGACCTTCGGTTCCACTTCCGGAGACTGTATACCTGGGCCCTCTGAACGGGATTGAGCTTCCGGCCGTAGGAGTCCCGGTCGTGCCAGTCTATGACAGTTGACAGCCCCGCGTCGTGGATTGTCCAGGTGAGGGGTGCCCCGACCCTGCCCCGCTTCTCACGTTGCTCGGAGTCGAAGGCCCTCCACTCGGGTCCGTGGCTGAGAAGGGTGGATGAGATGACGAAGCCACAGTTCTCGCAGACGAGTTCACCGGCCTCGTAGTCCCTGATCAAGTCCGTAGACCCGCACTCGGGACACGCCGATGCCTTTACACTCTCCAAAGTTCTTACCGTATCCTATAACTACAACGAGGATTCACCGATGCGCACTGAGACTGTCATTGTTCTCGTACCTCATTGAACCTATCTCCAATAGGAATCAAGTTATCTCCAACAACTTGGCGTAAGGTACCTGAGTGCAGACGTGATGATAAAGGTTCTTAAGTTCCACACAACGCGTGAAACGCATACCAGCTTTAGTATCTTTATAACGAATAAGCTTCAGATGGTTGACTAGTTATAGCGGCCCCGCCTCAACGGATTGAGAACCCATTGATCGAACAGGCGTTGGATATACATATTCAGAATTTCGTCGCCTAGGGAAATCTGGGTCACCGTCTAGATCTAGACGCGATCGTGAAGGCGTTTCCCCACGTCGAGTACAATCCGAAGAGGTTCCCAGGCCTTGTCTTCAAGCTTAAGCGTCCGGAGATGGCCACCCTCAGCTTCAGCACCGGGAACCTTTTCCTCTGAACTTGTTGCGCGCGCTCCCAAACCTATTGTCTCTTCTTCTATCCTCCCCTCAATCTCCTATTTACCTACTCTCTCCTCCTTCTGCCCGCTCCATCTCTTACTCTCACATACTCTCTCTACGCACATAAACACACACAAAGATGCTAACTAGGTGAAGGGAATCAGAAAATCGCGTGCGCCTTTGAGATCATTACTCCCTTTTTTAGAGTTTCTTTAAGAGAACATGCAAATTCTCTATATCATCCCTGCTGACTTTGAACTCATGACCGTATGGACATAAGTCATGAACAACGACTTTCCTGTAATTTTCATTATATACCAGTGGATAAAGCCGGCATCCTTCAGGTCTGAAAGGGTATATTTTACAGCCTTTATCTCCGAGAAAAACGCATCTACCATTACTGTTTTTCAAATAACGCTCTTTTCTTCGTTTCACGACAAAATCTTTGAACCTGTATCCCTGCCTTGAGATTCTCTCTACGTCAATACGCGAGAGGGGCATACGGGTCTCTATGCAACATTTGACACAGTTGTGAATCGTGCATGGAATGCCACTGCTCAAGAGATGTTTCTTAGTTTCTTTATCCTTTTTAGAATCGAATTCTTTGCATTCCAAGAGAAACGTCTCCTCAAGTGTCTATCATTTTTGTACTTTAATAGGGCATCTAGGATCCTTGGTTCGCTAACGCGAATGATAAAGCATCTTTGACTCAGTATACCATCTTTTTAGATGAGCGTTTATGCGCACGCGCATGCACATTATATATGTCATCACTTAATTAATCAGTGTTAATGGCTGAATATGTGAAAAGGGTTCATAGTGAACAATCTGATCAAGAGGAATACTATCACTGGCACAGAGAGTGCCCCGACTATCCACGAAGAGGAGAAGAGACTGTATTGGTATTCAAAAACAAGCCTTCCCATATTCCACCATGTCCAAAATGTACTCAGCTAGATAATGAGAGCGCGCGATAGCGCTGCGCGCGTGCATGTATTGAATAACGATTCGTAAAATCTAAATGAAAAAAATCAATCTCCAAGCGCCGTACGAACTCGGAGAGGAAATACCCTGTGGATCTGTGTCTTTTTTTCCGCGTGCGCTTGCGGGGCGTGCGCGGCACTGAAGGTCAAGGTCTGAGATTAAATTTTATTCCACACAAATGCGCCCAACGTGATGTGAGTCTGGGTATGGTGCTATGTTGAGTGTTTGGCTGGCATTTTTCCCACTGGTGCTAGGTATACTGTGTACTCGTCTTCGCCGTCTACGCCTATGATTTCGTCAACTAGCTTCTGTTCGTAACCTGTTAGGGCGCAAGTGGCTGCTTTGATTGCCTCGCAGGCCAGGTAGAGGTTTTGGCAGATGTGTCCGGCTTCTATGGCGATGTCCTTGTGGGCGAGGAGGCTGTACCTCCACTCCGCCCGGTAGGGTATTGTCGTCCATGCGAATATTACTGCTGCCTTCGATGCGAAGGCTTGGCCGGCGCATGCATCTGTTATAACCTTGTTGAAGTCTCCGTTTACCCCGTGCAGGTAGAGCAGGCTGTGGCTGAGGGCGAGGTACCAGTGGACACCTCTCCTTATTCCCTCGACGTTGTTCACGATGAGGTAGGTCTCGAAGGGATGCCTGTTTCCTCCTGAGGGGGCGGTCCGCCATGAGAGGGACCTGTCATCGTTTATCCGGTGGACGCCCTGGGTCGCCCAGAGAAGGAAGGACAGCTCGTCCCTGGAGACAGCTTGATCGCTGTAGTTTCTGCGGGATCTGCGGCTGTTTATCGCTTCCTGTAGCGAGACAGCTCTGAAGTCCAGCTCGTGGTAAGGCGTCAGGGGGACGGTTTCAGAGTTCGCGGGGATGAGTTTCTCGATGCTCGGCGCCAGGACTCCTTTTCTCTGGTCGGGCTCCCATTCGGGGCTCGGCGGGATCAGGTCCCAGTCGTGAGACTTCAAGAAGTCTCCTAGCCTTTAGAAGTGCCTCGTAGTTCATTTTAACGCCGAGCCTTGTTCCTCTATACGAGATAAAAGATTATCTTAGAACCAATAATTGTTGGTCATGAAGTTTTGATACGCTTTGCGCGCCCACCCCCCTGATAACTCGCCGTAGTCGTAGGCGCCTGAGTGCTCTGCGATGAGCTTGAGGGAGCCGTGCCTCTCGTGGTATCCGGGGAGGTTCTTGGCGGCTTCGACGATGGTGCCTGTGTGTTAGGCGCAGAGGGAGCAGTCGTACCTGGCGCAGCAGGAGATGTGGGGGTTCATCCGGGGCCCCCCTTCTTCCTCAGCCTGTCGGCCCGGAGTATGAATGTGATAGTGGCTAGTGAGTAGAGGAGCTGTACGAGGTCGATGGCGGCGGTGAGCCAGATGGAGTTGAGGTAGGCGTAGGCGGTGAAGGAGGCGAGGCAGACGGCGTAGATGGCCTGGGATGCCAGGGAGATGTCCTTCAGGGTGTCCCTGTTCGCGATGGTCCTGTAGGCCTGGGGGATGAAGCCGAGGAAGCTCAGGCCCGTGCCGAAGTTGAGGAAGAACTCGTGCATACGCTACACCTGAGGTTCAACGCTGTTTGGAACCCGTAATAAGACCTTCGTATATCTACAGGTTGACATAACCAGGGATAACAAGTGCCCAGTTGTAGAGGGGTTCCCGTGTTGGGTTTTTTAAGCTTTTGATCATAGTATACCATTTTACGGTATACTGTGCTCAATTTGAAATGAACTCATGTCGAAAATTTGGGGAACGCCTGTTCTTGTGGGAATATTTAAGAATATGGGGAATATTGATTTTTATGGGGAAGTATGAAGCAGGTGGAGGAGCGGAGTGTGGATTCCCAGGGGCGGGTAAGCCTTCCATCGGAGTGGAGGAGGCGACACCTGGACCCCAGTGGGAGGGTCTCCATCATCCAGGACGGGGAGGAGATAATCATCAGGCCCGTCAGGCCTCTGAAGATCAGCGAGGTGTTCGATGCCGTCACCGTGGATTTGGAGTCGGACCTCGGGGACTGGAAGAAGGTCAAGCGAGAGCTGCTGAAGGGTGACGAGGGATAGCCTGCTTCATCGACAGCAACGTCTTCATACATGCCATCCTGAGGCCTCGGCGGGAGCTGGAGAGTCATGAGCGGGAGATTAAGCGCGCGGCCCAGACGATCCTCCAGATGGTCGAGGATGGAGAGCCCATGGTGACCACCCCTGTGCACATATCTGAGGTCGCGAACATCCTGGAGTCCAGGGTGAGCCTCTCCTCCGCTGCCTCGATTCTTCAGGCGATAGTGGGGCTCAGGGCGCTTGAGATCCACCCGCTGGATGGGGATCACGTCAAGGCAGCGGTGACGCTTTCCCAGCGCATGGGGCTGGGATTGAACGACACGCTGGCGTACATCGTCATGAGGGAGATCGGGGTTGAGGAGATATTCAGCTTCGACAGGGACTTCGACGGCATACCTGGCCTGACCCGGAGGACCCGGTGAGGCATTGTGGAGGACCCGGGATGATCGCCCGGGCATGTTGGCCCGTATCTCTCCTCATGGGACTGGGGTCTCTAAAAAACCCGTTATTACCTATTTTTTATGGTGAACTCAACCACGAATTCTGTAGCCTGTTCATTTGATAAATCAATAACCGACTGTCTCACTCTATACATTCCCTCATCAAGGCCCTCAATGTTAATGTATTGTTTTACTATCTGTCCTGGCTTCACAAAGTTCAAGCATTCAGGCACAAATGCCACTTCAGGACCAAAAACATCTATTAGAACCCATTTCTCGCCATCTTTCTTTTCAAAAGAGTAAGGTTCCTGATAACAAATCTTGTTATGGCTGTCATTGATAATTTTCAGGAGAGGTGTCTCGTTCTCTCTGTACTCGTTTTTATTCAGGAATACTAGAACCCCGGCACCAGTTACGGGTAGTCTATAACACTGCGTGAAAAAGATACCGGAGACCAAGATCCCTGCGATGAAGGTAATTGCAGCTATGGTGATTGTCCTTTTATCCATCATAGGCTACCATTCCTCATTTAACATTCCCTGCTCGTTATTATATGTTATATAAAAGTGAAAATATAAAGCCCGCGCAACTGACGCGCGCACGCGGCTATAAGCCAGATAAGGTTGAGGTAGGCGTAGGCTGTGAAGTAGTCGATTCAGACGGCGTGGGTGGCCCGGGATGCGAGGGAGATGTCCTTCAGGGTGTCCCTGTTCGCGATGGTCCTGTAAGCCTTGGGGATGAAGCTTAGGAAGCTCAGGCCAGTCCTGAAGTCAAAAAAGAACTCGTGCATACATTGTATATGAAGGTTGAAGGCTATCTCTACGGATGTGGGGACTGGCTGGGGTGCGCTGCTTGAGGCCTGAAAGGGCTTATTCCAGGTTACTTGGAATAAGGCGTCCGTGGCTATTGGCCTATGTGTGTGTTGATTGTGTGAGGAGCTTCATATTCATGAGCGCGGTTGACTTGCACATATGGAGACAAATGACTTGGTCAGGTCCAAAAAATACTGTGAGAGCGTGCGTAGAAGGTATTTTTTTGAGAGTATTAAGGAGGAAGCGTGCGTGCGCTAGCTAAGATCAGATGAATTTTTCAATTGCCTTCCAGATTTCGTCAGGGTTTTCTGTGGGTGATGCATGGCCGGCACCTTCGATAACTACCAATTCTGCGTGAGGGATGTGTTCGTTCATATATTCCGCTTGGGCAACAGGTGTTGATGATTCTCCACCGTGGATGATTAGCGTGGGTACTCGTATGTTTGGGAGTTCAGAAGTGACATCAAATCCTGCTATGGCCTGAAAACAGGATTTTGTGACATGTTTGGGAGTCTTCAACAAGGTCGCTACTGCTTCTTCGAGGTCGAAGTCTTCAAGATCTGAGTATCGAGAGATGTATGTTCTTAAAAATGATCGATATGAAACATCCATCAGAATATTTGACAATGACAGTAGTAGTCTTGTCGCAAATGAGAAGGATGGTTTAGCTGTCGTGTCTATTAGAATTAGCTTGTCAACCATATCTTGGTGATCGAGGGTGAACCTTAGTGCAGTCATCCCGCCCATTGAGTGTCCGGCGATGATCGCTTCTTCGAGGTGGAGGTGTTTCATCAAGGAGTGAAGGTCGTCTGAAAACTGCTTTATCGAGTACCTTCCAGTTGGCTTGTCGGATTGACCGTGTCCGCGTAGATCGAGAATAATTATCCTTCTCTGATTTTTGAAATGGTCAACTTGGGGTTTCCATATATCGCTGCTACCCATCACGCCATGTAGAAATATCAGGGGTACTTGATCCTTGACTCCATAGTCTTCATAATAGAGCTTGATATCATCGATGTAGCAAAACGGCATATTATACCTTCACTTATATGTCATAGTTAGCTTTATCTACCTTAATTCTTGCGCGTGCAGTGCGTTTTGTGAGTTAACTTTAAACAAGTTTCTGCGTCCTCGATGGTTGGGGCAAATGATTACCGTTGAGGACGACGGGGCAAGCTTGTTCCTCGACATCGTGGAGGCGTCCATCAGGGAGGGTAGGCGCGTCACCGTCGAGGAGGCCGAGCGACTTCTCTCAACCCGGGCTATGTCGTTCACCCTCTCCGCCTATGAAGAACTGCTGGGGCTAACGAGGGATGACATGGTGTCCATCCTGGTCAACCTTGGCTCGGAGCGGCCAGTCGAGACTGACCCGGTGAAGCTCAGATTCGAGGAGGGGTTCCGCTCGTGCTACAGCCTCGACGCCGTGTCGAGGCTCAGGGGGGAGGTGGAGGCCGCTCTCAGCATGGACTTCGGGGTGGCCGAGAGGAAGGCCCTGAGGTACCTGCCGGCTGGCACGGTCATCGGTAGCACCGTGTTCCTGACGGTGGATGCCTTCAACCCGGGGATGGTGCGCGGCGGCGACGTTGGGCGGAGCATCATCCACGGCCTCCACGGCATAAGCATGGATTACATGGCCCACGAGTTCCATCACGCTGGGGTCATGGACTGCCTGTCCCGGAGGCCGGGTATTGCGAGGGTTGCCGTGAGCGCCGATACGCCGGAGGAGGTGGCGGCCCAGCTCGTCTGCAACCTCGTATCCGAGGGCCTGGCCAACCATTACTGCACCCCGAACATGGTCAGGGCTGGAGGGCACAAGAACCCCGAGGCCAACGAGAGGATACGCGGCTACGAGCGGAACCTGAGCGCGTTGTTCGAGGAGACATGGAGCCTGATAGGAGACTGCCTGGACGGTGGGAAACCGCTGGAGGAGTACAGGGAGAGGCTCATGGACATCCTCATCGACAGGGAGTCCATCCTCCCCAAGGTCCACTTCATCGGTGAGAAGATCATATCAGTTCTGGAAGAAGACCCCGAGGTTGGGTTCAAGGACATCGTTGAGCTATGCAACCGCCCAGAGAACCTCGTGACACTTTATGCGGGCCCGGCTGCCCGGCTAGGCCTCCCCCGATTGCCGGACGAGTACGCCCTGAAACTGCAGCAGATAATGGCAGAGATGTGAGGTTAAGGCGTATGTGTAATACCCATGCAATACGATTTAAAGTGGAGCTGGTTTATTGGGTGTTTATCTTCTTCCTGCTCTGTAAATAATCTTGTAGAGAAATATTACATGTACTGAGTCAGTTGTGAAATCGTTAATTCGGGAAGATCTTTTTTCTTTTTTAACATTTTTTCTCGTAATTGTTCTTCACCAAAAAATTTATCGCCTTTGCGACTTATTGCCTCTACGTTCTCTAATCTCTTTAAAATATTATTTAGTTTAAATGGATCGATATTTCTATCATAATATTTTTTATATAGATTGGCAATGCTTCCCCTTTTTCTGTGTATTGGTTCTTCTATTTCTAATTCCGGTAAATATATGACATTATCAATACTGATTGTCTTTTCTAAAATGGTTAACTTAAATACATCTCTAATTGTTATATATCTGTTTTCAACAACGTGCGACAGTATTGATTTCTTGAATTGATCATAGTTATCTGTACGCTCTTCCAGGAGGGAGAATTGTCTTCCGGGTACGTAAACGCCGGATTCTTCTTCTCTGATGACTTCCAATCCTTTCAGGAGGTTAATATATTGTAGAAAACGGGTTCTGTGTCTTTTTGGCCTGTATCTTTTTAGATCGATTGGAGTTATTCGATCAAATTCTTTTAGATAGTCTATTATGATGTCAATTTGAGAGAAGTGGTTTCTGAATTCGTCTATTCTCATTAGATTGTACGCTGAGCAGGTTACAACGATGTTTTCGGCTTGTTCTCTCCAGAGTCTGAGTAAACTTTCAAGGTTTGCATCGGTGTCCACTTTGTTTATCGATAGGTCCCGGATGATTTGATATTGGGTATTGAAAAATAGTTGTCCGAGGCTTCGTATCTTTAGTACTCGGACTTTGTATTCGGAGGGACCCCTGTCATCGTGTATGAATATGGGATAATCGGATCTCAGATTCACCATATACCTTTCTGAATCTGGATCGTATTCGGGAGGATCGAACAGCGTAAATTGGCCGAACTCTCTCCATACAAGTTTTTGTACGACTTCTTCGAGAGCCATTAAGAGTTCCTCCTTCTTTGATAAGGAGTAATTCTCCCATTTAGATGCTTCTGACCTATCTCAGAGACAGATAGTATTATTATTCGGCCCTCAACGCCTAGTTTTTCATCTAAAAACATGCCTAAATCCATGTGCTTCTCGTGGTTTTCCTGCGTCATTTCAGGATCTACGAGGAATATTTCATTTTGTTGTAGATCGTATCCTACAATCACAACGGCATGCATGACTGTATCCTCTTTTGAAGGTGCGATGTTTATCCAGGCAATTACAGGTCTGCATGAATCGATTTCATCCTTAATATCATCAAACCTAGCGGATACGCGAGAGTAAAAGTGAATTCGGGGGACAGAATCCTCCAGTTCAGCATTTATTAGTTCTATGTTTTCCCTAATTGTACCGCTTATTTTATTGGTTCTTAATACTCTAGCAATACTACTTAGACTCATTCTTCTTTGTTTTATTCCCATGTCTTCGATGGCAAAATCAAGGACCATTTTAACACAAGCTGGATGGCAATAACCTGTTTCCGTTTGTTTGTAGAAAGGAATTTCCTTTTTATGCGATTGCATTTATTCGTTAGTTATAAGATGATATAGCCTTTAATTTTTTCTAAATTATGTGTGAACGCACCAAGTTTTTCATTGCACACACGCGCTCATTTTAGATCCCTCGGAGGTACTCGTTGAATCTTGACGGGATATATAGTAACCATCTCTTGTTTAGGGGTCCCGGATTGTTTTTTTCCAGATAATAGGGCTGTCCTTGTACCATGCTATTTAACGTCTCTAGGGTTTCTTCTGGTAGGTGGCTGTGAAAGATGCTGTGTTGTCGAAGGGTTTCAAGGATGTAGCCTGTTTTTCTGATTAGTCTCTGGTTCCCTAGTTTTGTAAGGAGTGGGGGCACTTCCTTGTAGTTGATGCCCCCCAGGCTTTCCAGGCTTTTCAATGTCTGCTCCCATCCTCCGACGTTGTCTGGGCTGTCTACGAGTTCTATTAGGAGTCTGTCCTTGCTACACACGCGGATATGGCGTCCTTTGTGGTTGCGTGTCTGGATGTCTGTCTCTGTGTCCTGCGTATAGATTGGTACATAGTGGATTCCGTTGTAGCTAAATTCACGCAGCCTGTTTTGTGGTTTCAGGCATACGTGATATTGCGTATCTGTGCTGTGCGCTGCTCCGTAGAGCACTAGGGCGGTGTAGTAGCCTAGATAGTAGTCTTCTCTTAGTTTTGAGGCGACGAGTATAGGATCCGCTACTGGGCTTTCGGTGAGTGGGTCTATCGCAGTGTATAGTCCTCGGCGGATTCTATCCAGTTTTCCTTGTTTGAGGAGGGGGTTGATGTACTTGATGTAGATGTATTTTGCGTTTCGTCTGTTGTTGAACTGGTCTGTGATCTCCTTGTTCGTCATCGTGTTTCGTTTCAATACGAGATTGTAGAGGGTTTCCTGCGTTAGGTCTTTGCTGTTTTTGATCATAGTATACCCTTTTACGGTATACTGTGCTCTTAATTATAAATATATATTTTTATTTTTGATCATAATATACCCTTTTGGGGTATACTGTGCTCTTTAAAAGAAATGGAGGTATTTCTCTTCTCCGTCCTTGAGCTCGAGGTCCCAGTGTACAATGTGGACGCCTTTAGACTGGAGTAAGGCTGGTGTAGTCAAGTTCGCCGGGGCAGAGAAGAATACTGGCTGATCACTCCTACAGGAAGCTCATCAGCCCATGTACGATAGAAACCAGTTCATACCAAAAAAATAAAATAGAAAAACGAAAATATACCCCCTTCCACGAAAAGGAGATAGAAAACACACTTAAAGGAAGGAGGGGGGGGAGGGGGGGTACCCAATCCACGTATGAAAACCGCCCCATCCACCGGAAGGAGACCGGAAAACGCCCCTTCACGATCCGATTCGAACCAAAAGGGGTATCTATACAGACCAAAAGGGGTACCAATTCAAACCAGAACCCACATGACCACCTACCTACGCGCTAACACCGCTCTCACCGTCAGCAGCCCACCCTCCACCACAACCCCCAGCGCGAACCCGAACCTGTCGAGATCCATAGCAGCGTAGAAGTCCCCCTCCACGAACTGAGGCTGATCGGGATCGAAGAACTTCTCCCCCTGAGGGTCCCCTCTGATCCGCTCCACCATCTCCCCGAAGTCAGGCTCCTCGTCCATCAGCAGCCCCTCGATGTACTCGGCGCACAGCTCGTCCTCCACCGACGCAACCCTCCCACCCCAACCCATAGCCACCAGAGACACCACCCCCGGATCCACCCTTCGGATATACTCCGCGATGGCTCCAGCAGTAACGAAGCTCCCCAGCACCCGCTCCTCGGCACCTACAGCCGCCACAAGCCCCCGGGTCCCGGCGCTCGTTGACTGCACAACAGTCCTCCCGGAGAAGTCCACCCCCATCACCTCCGCTGGCGAGTTCCCGTAGTCGAACCCCTCAACCCTAATCCCGCCCCTCTCCCCCATCAGAACCCACCCAGGGTGCAGCCGCCTCAGCTCAAAGGCCTCCTCCACGCTCCCCACCGGATGGATACATTCAGCGCCATTCGCCATCACGTACGCCGCCGTCGTGAAAGCCCTGAAAACGTCTATGACCACCACAAGCCCCCTCGCCTCGCTCGCCCCTGAGACAAGACTCAGCCTCCTGATCTCCACAATAGCCCCTCCACTCCAGCATATATCGACCAGGAAGAAAATATCATTTTAGGAGAACCACATGGGATCAGGAGGGCATCAAACCAGCCCGGAACTCCCCGAAGTCCACCTCGCGGCCCTCACCCATCTCCGAGAGAACGCACAGGATCCTTCGCCTCGCCTCCTCTATCCCCGTCGGATCGCCCCTGTGCTCCCTCAGCATGTGCCAGGCCCACTCCAGAGCCTCGAAGGCCCCAACCGCATACCCGGACATACAGCCACCACCCCGCCCTGCTCAGAACACGATAAAAGGCATGCGAATCATCATGGGGCGGGGAGAACCGTGAAACTGGGCAACCTCTAAAAACATCCTAGCACACAGGGATTACGGTAGTGCCGACCGATGCTGGACATCAAGCTCATCAGGGAGGACCCCGAAAAGGTCCGCGTGAACCTCGAGCGCAGGCGAGACCCGGAAAAGCTCAGGCTGCTGGACGCCGTCATAGAGGACGACGCCAGATGGCGGGAGCTCACGAGGAGAGTGAACGAGCTGAGGCGGAGGAGGAACAGCCTGAGCTCCGAGATCGCCGAGGCCATGAAATCCGGCGGGGACCCATCATCCCTGAGGGAGGAGGCATCGCGGCTCCCCAAGCTCATCGCAGACGCGGAGAAAGAGAGGGACCTCCACAGCAATAGAGTCCAGGACGCTCTCATGAGGATCCCCAACCTCCTCCACGACTCCGTCCCCTACGGCGCCGACGACACTGAGAACGTCGAGATAAGGCGATGGGGGAAGCTCCCCTCATTCAACTTCGAGCCCAGAAGCCACGTCGAGGTCGCCACGGCCCTCGGCATCATGGACCTGGAGAGGGGCGCGAAGACCTCCGGCTCAGGCTTCTACTACCTGCGGAACGAGCTGGCTCTCCTCGACTACGCCATCATGAGGTACG
>Ga0209427_10002877_pt1 | contig 20210 bp, 16 predicted proteins | sample DeeMarSWOR136_30_FD_187465 | JGI IMG/M metagenome (GOLD analysis project Ga0209427, IMG submission 187465) | Marine sediment microbial communities from White Oak River estuary, North Carolina - WOR-1-36_30 (SPAdes) (version 2) | ecosystem: Environmental > Aquatic > Marine > Intertidal zone >...
ATGGACAACTCTCTAACCTGTGATTATAAGAGAATCATAAAAAGGTGACGATGCACCCCATTCCGTTTTTTTTTACGTCTAGGATGGGATGCAAAAATATGAAAAATAGGAAGAAAAGTAAGTATAGTGGGAAGAAGTATAAGCGATACCGGAAAGGGTTTTGGAGCAGATATAAAGGACAGCGGAGATGGAAATACCATCGTGTTATCCTGGAGATGAAACGACTTTTGAATAATACATCTGATCCTTACCAGGTTCGTCCACTGCATACTGTGGGAAGACCACCAGCGAACCCTAAGGATATTTTGATTTTTCTGATGTTCAAACAGTTGTTCTGCTTGTCTTACCTTGATACAGAGAGTTTTTTACTATGGGTATATGATGAGAAAACCTGGCTTATGGAGACTGTTCCTGATGCTAATACTGCTCAGGAGCATATAAGTGACATTCCTCTTTCATATCTTGAGACTATGATGAAAGATACCATCCGTTGTCTCAGTGAAAACAATGTAACGGTAATTATTGATGCAACCGGGTTATCGTTGAGTCAATATGGTAGATGGATAACCGTTCGAAATGGGAAGAAAAAGACAAAGAAGAAATTTGTCAAGATCCACCTTGCTGTTGATAAAGCAAGTGGAAAAATCTTGGTCGGAATTTGTTCAAAAGGCTGGAAACATGAACATAAATTCGGAATCCAGATCGTGAAATCACTCAGACGATCATGCAAAAAACAAGGCATAACCATAGAAGCAGAGCTACTTGATTCAGGGTATCTCTCCAGGGAGATGACCGATGAAATTGAACTATCCAAGGCAAAACCATATATTAAAATGAAGAAGAACTCTACCACAAGATCGGGGAGAAAACCTTCATGGAAACGGAACATCCGGCTTCAAAAAGATCACCCTGAGGAGTTCATGAAAGAGTACTGCTACCGTGTCGTAATAGAAGGGATCATTTCAGCATTAAAACAGATGTTTGGATCGATGATCTCTTCAAAGAAGAGACATCATCAAAATGTTGAGGTATTATGTCGGCTTGTACTGTGGAATTGTATGTATTAAAGACAGGAGGTAAATTGAATTTACGGGCAACAGTGGTTCTGTCAGCATAGATATATATGTTGTAAAACTGTACAAAAAGTTTAATAAAAACATAGTTTAAGTTTTCAACCTTTATTTTTCCCCCTCGGAATACAATTTCAAAAAAACTAATCTTTTATAAATTCTCAAATAAACGATATGAGCGCAAATATATCTTTAAGTGTAATATTATTAACTGATTTTAAGTGCTCAAATCCCATCTCTCCAAGATATTAACTTGCCAGTAATAGTCCATGAGTTGTGATATTTATACATAAATTAATCAATACTTCAATAGCTCATAGATAATCATCTTCATTGTCATAATATGTCATCTCAAACGATTTAAGTTCGGCCAATAAAAAAATTAGAAATCAATAAATTTTTATATTCTATGAAATATTAAAACAAGTGATTTTTATGAAATATAACGAGAAATCGAAAGTTCTAATTTTTTTAATATTATTTGTATTGATAGGTACATTCTTTACCCAAGTGTTATCATCTAAAAACCTTTCTTCTGAGGATAACAAAGCGGAGAGAACATTTGATGGACAGATATTATTTTCACCTTTTTATGGTACAACAACCTATTTAATTAATAGCACTGGCGCTGTAAATCATACTTGGTCAAGCAATTATCGACCGTTTACTGAAGCGTATTTGTTAGATAACGGAAGTATTATACGTCCGATACTTTCTACTAGCGGTTTTCAAAAAATTTTATGGGATGGAACGATAGATTGGGATTTTAGATATACAGTTAGTGGATGTACCTGCCATCACGATATTGAATATTTACCAAATGGAAATGTACTTATGATAGTATGGGTAACAAAAACACGTGCCCAGGCTATTGCTGCAGGACGTGACCCAGATACAATTCAAGGATTCTCATTTACGCCTGATAAAATCATTGAAGTAAAACAAACTGGTCCAACAAGTGGAGAAATCGTTTGGGAATGGCATGTTTGGGATCATCTTATTCAGGATTTTGATCCATCAAAGGATAATTATGGTGTTGTTGGGGATCATCCAGAACTAATTGATATAAATTACGGGGATTACTTTACATATGATTGGCTCCATACAAACTCAATTGATTACCATCCAGAGTTTGATCAAATACTTATTGATGTTCATAATTTTAATGAGATTTGGATTATCGATCATAGCATAACTACAGAGGAAGCTGCTGGTCATACAGGTGGTAAATATGGGAAAGGAGGAGATTTATTATATCGTTGGGGTAATCCAGAAGCTTACGATGCTGGAACCGCAAGTGATCAAAAATTATTCTTCCAACATGATGCCTCATGGATAAAACCTGGATATCCAGGTGAAGGAAATATTATTGTATTCAACAATGGCAACAACCGTCCTAGTGGACAGTATTCTACTGTGGATGAATTTACACCACCTGTGGATTCCAATGGAGAATATTATCTTGAACCTGGTTCAGCTTATGGTCCAGAGGACTATACATGGAGTTATACTGCTGATCCACCTACAAGTTTCTATTCACATGTTTACGGTGGTGTACAACGCCTTAAGGACGGAAATACCCTAATTTGTTATGGAACACAAGGGGTGTTTTTCGAAGTAACTCCAGATCAAACTAAGATATGGGAATGGACCAATCCATATCCAAACCTAAACCAAAACGATGTATTTAAAATAGAATATATTCCACCTGAAGAACCTCTAGCTCCAAATGAACCTGATTTAAATTGCGAAGGAAGTCTTTCATGGACTAATATTACTCCAGGTGCAAAAGTTTTTGGAAGTTTTCAAGTACAAAATATTGGGAATCCAAATTCATTATTAAATTGGGAAGTTAATACCTCATCAATTACCTGGGGAACTTGGTCATTTACTCCTGCATTTGGAGAAAATTTAACTCCAGAGGATGAACAAGTGACCGTACAAGTATCAGTCATTGCCCCAAATGAAACAAATTCGGAATTTCATGGTAATATCAGAGTAGAGAACCAAGACAATTCCTCAGATTTCAATTTAATTCCAGTATATCTAAGTACTCCAGTAAATATTCATGTTTTTCATATGCCAATCTATAAATTTATGTTTAAATTTAAAAATTTTTATTTAGAGTTGATACATAATTTATTTGAAAAATTATTCTCGTTTTATTAATAACTTAAATCTACATCCCACCAAACCTAGTCATCACTATATCCTTATAGTAATACAATTAAAATGCAAAGAAATCATGAATTGAACCAATATCTTTTACAATAATTAGTACAAAAGTTGAATTTGTTTTATATAAATTATTTAGATAAATTATGCTACAAAATCAATGCCATATTCTTCTCTTTCAAACGATTTCTGAATTGGGCCAAGTATCTGTTTTGATTTAACACCTGTTATTACAAGCATTGCACGAATATTACTCTTAAGTTTAGGATCAACAGTAGTACCCCAGATAATTCTTGCATTTGGATCAACTCTGGAATAAATCTCCTCAACAACTCGCTCTGCTTCACTAATAGTCATGTCTTCACCACCTGTAACATTAACTAGAGCACCTGTTGCTTCAGATATATCAACTTCAAGAAGAGGAGAATTAAGAGCTTCAACAACTGCATTAACTGCTTTATTTTCACCTTCTGCTTCTCCAAGTCCTATCATAGCTACTCCACCACGTTTCATAACCGTTTTAAGATCAGCAAAATCTAGGTTTACAAGACCTGGCATTGTTATCATTTCAGTAATGCCCTTAATAGATCGCATTAAAACCTCATCTGCAACCTTGAAGGCAGCATTAAGTGAAAGATTCGGGACGATATCAAGTAATTTATCATTTGGGATGACAATAACAGTATCACAAATATCCCTCAACCGTTTTAGACCTGTCTCAGCGTTTTCCATTCGAATAACGCCTTCTACACTAAATGGTAGAGTTACAACGCCTATTGTTAATGCACCTGTCTCTTTGGCAATTTGAGCAACGATTGGAGAAGCACCAGTACCGGTACCACCACCAAGTCCACATGTTACAAATACCATATCAGCATGACCAATAGCACTTCGAATATCTGGTTCACTTTCTTTTGCTGCTTCTTCACCAACCTGTGGTAAAGAACCAGCACCAAGACCTCGAGTTAGATGTCTACCAATCAATACTTTATGAGGTGATTGAGTTAATAATAGATGCTGAGCATCAGTATTTATGGCAACTAGCTCTGCTCCAGTTATCTGACTTGCCACACAACGAGCAATAGTATTAGTTCCAGCACCTCCACAGCCAATTACTTTAATAGTAGTTGTGAGACCAGCTAATACTTCTTCCAATTCTCTATCTACAGTGCTGCGAGTAAGCGACTCTTTTAAGTCATCATTCTTTTTATTTATCTTTTTAGTTGATTTATTAGCATTTTTATCATTTGCAACTACTTCTTCTATAATCTTCTTCATTAACTCACCATACCCTCACACAAATAATCCCCTCATAATTGAGATTAATATATTTTTTCAATTTTGTAAACAAAAATCTAATAATTAAATATTTCCTAAGAATTGCTAAAAAATTTCCAAAGAAAAATCAATACTCTTAATTGAATGAGTTATATATCCAAGAGAAATCCGATCTGCAAATGAAGCGTATTTGCTGATATTATCCAAAGTAATACCTCCTGAAATTTCAATAAGTGCTTTTTGATTTAATTTTCTAATTTTCTTTGCAACCTTTTCTACGGATTCTGGGTCAAAGTTGTCAAGCATAATAACATCGACATTCAGTTTCGCAGCGGTCAGTGCATCATTTTCATTTTCAACTTCTATTTCAATTATTTTATTATGAACTTTTTCTTTTACTTTCATTATTGCTTTTTCAACAGAACCTTTAAGTTTAATGTGATTATCTTTAATCATAACTTCATCGTAAAGTCCGTATCTATGAGGTTCCCCACCACCAATTAAAACAGCCTTTTTTTCATATTTACGGAATCCTGGGGTAGTTTTTCGAGTTGCAGCAATTGTAACCTTAGGATTTATTGATTTGCAGATATCAACTAGTTTCTTTGTTTCTGTAGCAATACCACTCATTCTACCAATTATGTTTATAGCCAGTCTTTCTCCTTTAAGAATTGAACGTGCAGGTCCTTTTACAATAGTTACAATAGATCCTTTTTTGACATAATCTCCGTTTTTTACTAAAAATTCTGTCTTTGCTCCAGTTTTATCAAAAACGTTTTTAACTTCATCTAAACCTGCGATTATGCAGTTTTGTTTTGTAATAATCTTAGCTTTAGCTTTTTCATTAGTAAATAATGAGTCAGAAGTAATATCTCCTTCACTTCCTAAATCCTCAATGAGAAATCTATCGATATCGTCCATAACAATATTTTTTATATTAATTAGGTGTTTTAAGGTTTTGGTAGGTTTTATGAATCTTGGAATAATTGGCTGTGGTGCAATTGGAACTGATTTAGCTATCGCTGCAGATAAAATGAAGGAAATTGAAAAAATATATCTCTATGATATCAAAGAAAATGCATCTAGAATTCTTTGTGAAAAGATTAGAAAAGCAGAGATAAAAAAAGTTAATGATTTCTTACCACTCGTAGATGTTGTCTTTGAAGGTGCTTCGCAACAAGCAGTACAAGAATATGCTGAAAAAATTCTAAATGCTGGAAAAGATTTAATTCTTATGAGTGTTGGAAGTTTATTTGATGATAGTTTTAGAAAAAAACTTCAAAATAAAGCTCGAGAAAAAAAATGTAAGATTTATATTCCTTCAGGGGCAATTTGTGGAATTGATGGCATTTTATCAGCTAGTGTAGATGGTATTGACGAGGTAACTCTTGTAACCACAAAACCACCAGAATCCTTTGGTAAAAAATATACTATGCGATCTGTTCTTTTTAAAGGAAATGCAAAAGATGCTGTTAAAAGATTTCCTGCAAACATAAATGTAGCTGCTAGTCTTTCTCTTGCTGGTAAGGGATTTAATAAGACAAATGTTCAGATTGTTGCTGATCCTGTTGTTAATCGAATAAGTCATAAAATTTTAGCTCATGGAAAATTTGGGAGATTACGGGTCGAATTAGAGAATATGCCTAATCCAAATAATCCTAGTTCAAGTTATATGGCTTCATTATCTGCAATAGCAACTCTTAAAAAAATAATTGAGCCTATTCAAATAGGTGTCTAATTAATGATTAACATTAATTTTGTAAAGATGTAAAAAAAAAAATAGTTATAAATAAAAAATAGAAAAACAATTTTTATCTAAACCAAAACTAAATATCCATCTTTTAATTACTCAAGCCAATAGAGATTATGAAATTTGAGATAAAAGACAGAGATGCTGCGGGTAGAATATGCAAATTCACTACAAAGCATGGAACTATTAATACACCGACTCTGCTACCTGTAATAAATCCTAATAAAATGTTAATTGCTCCAAAAGAAATGAAGAAACACTTTGGTGCAGAAATAATTATTACAAATTCATATATTTTATACAAAGATAAAATTTTAAAACAGAAAGCTTTAGAAAAAGGGGTTCATAAACTTATAGATTTTAATGGACCGATTATGACTGATTCTGGTACTTTTCAATCTTATATATATGGTGAAATTAAATTAGATCCTATAAAAATTGTTGAATTTCAACGAGATATTGGAAGTGATATTGGTACAATATTAGATGTTTTTAGCACTCCAGATCAAAAAAAAACAGATGTTGAAAAAATTGTAAAGGAAACGGTAAATCGTGCTAAGAAAAGTGTAGATTATAAAGGAGATATGTTACTTGCCTGTACAGTTCAAGGTTCTATTTATCCTGATATCCGAGAGAAATGTGCAAAACAACTTAGTAATTTAGATTCAGATTTCTTTCCAATAGGAGGAGTTGTTCCGCTTATGGAAAACCAAAGATATTCAGATCTTGTTAGATGCATTATTCATTCAAAAAAAGGTTTAGATCCATCTAAGCCAGTTCATTTATTTGGAGCTGGACATCCTCTTATATTTCCACTTGCAGTTGCTCTTGGATGTGATTTTTTTGATTCATCAGCGTATGCAAAGTATGCAAATAATGAGAGATTTCTTTTTCCATGGGGTACAGAGAAGCTTGATAATCTGATAGAATTACCTTGTTCCTGTCCAGTTTGTTCAAAATATAATTTATCTGAATTAAAAAAAATGGATAAAAAGGAAAAAACGTTGGAAATCGCTATGCATAATCTTTATATCACATTCACAGAGATAAAAAAGATAAGAAATGCAATAGCATGTAGTAATCTATGGGAGCTTGTAGAAAGAAGAGCAAATTCAAATCCTTATTTACTTGAAGCAATAAAGGAGCTGAAGATAAAAGAAAATAAAGAATTTTTAGAGCAATTTGAACCAATTAGTAAGAAAAAAGCATTATTTTATACGGGATGTCAAACCATTCATAGACCAGGAGTATATAGAATTCAAAATAGATTATTAGAAAGATATAAGGAATCATATGATACAACAATTGTTTTTCCAGAGGGTACTAAACCATATTCGATTTATTATGCTGATAAAATCAGGAAAATATACAAAAGGAATTGTAAAACAAATATCCTTATTGATTCTCATCTTGGTCCAGTTCCTCTTGAACTTGATGAAATGTATCCTTTTGCTCAATCAATATTTCCAGATGTAACTGATATGGAAACTGAGGAATATATAAATAAGATATTTGATGAGTTTATAAAAAATAAAAACGTTATCTGTTGGATTGGGCCATCAACCTTGAAAGAGTTACAACTAAACAAAGAAGAATGTAAAGATTTTGATATTGTAAGAATCTCTGCTATTTCAGATATGCAATTTGGAATAGGTGCTGGAAAAACTTTACTCAACGGTAAAGTAAGAATTGTTAAATCAAAAAAGACAAGAAAAATAAGAAATATTTTCTTAAATGAAAAACATGTTTTATCAATGCGTGCCGAAGATGGTATGTTTACCCTAAAAATAGAAGGAGCAAAATTGTTACATAAGAGTTTTAAACATCCAAAATTAAGAGTAGTTGTTAAAAATAATGCAACTCCTTTCATCGAAGAGGGAAAAAGTGTATTTTCTAAATTTGTTAAGTATTGTGATCCTGAATTACGACCCTATGACGAATGCTTAATAGTGAATGAAAATGATAAGTTAATAGCAGTTGGTCGATGTATATTAAATCAGATAGAAATGTTGTCTTTCAACTTTGGCATAGCTGTAAAAACAAGAGAGACATGTATAAAATGTGATAATTAAAAATATAGATAACAAATTGTAAAGTAGATAAAATGAGCAGATATGGTAGTGGTTTTAGGGAGCCACCCTGGGTAATTGGTTCCCCAAAAGAAGTTATGGACTGGATGGAGGCTAGTCATCCTGATAAAAAGAGAAAGGATAAGCATAAATATAAGAAAGAATTTTTAAGAAATCTTCATATCAAGTTTGATTTTGACGTAAAAAGAAAAGAAGTAGAACCTCCTAGTTTTCTTTCTAAAATGATTTCTGGGAATATGATAGAGGAAGACTTTGAATTGCTCTCGACTACGGAATTGATATTAAGAGGACTTGCAAAAGCAAAGTTTAGAAATACTGCAAAAATTGTTGTTGATGGAAAAATAATGTATGAACATCCTGAGAAAAAATCAGATCTTAGAAAAACAATAGAGGACATAGATGAATATTCATCTGAAATATCAAAAGGGAAAAATGTTATTATTACAGCTATATTGGCTGATGTTGAAAAGAGTACTGCAACTATAAAAATAAACAAAATCCATCGTCAAAGAGATTATTCTGTTGATATTCAAATAAAAGGTAAGATTAGAAAGGAAAATTACCATACCTTTCTAAATTACTTAAACGAAAAAATTGGATTAAAAGAAGAATCATAGAATTTAGTTTCAATAAATAAAATTCTAATAAACAATTATAAAAATATATAGTAGATTTCTGGTTCGACTAATAAGGGGGTTTTATTTTATGTCAAACAAAGATAAATCATCACAAATATCTGGTTTCTATAAACTACCAATTGAAGATAGAATAAAATTGGTAAAAAAATTTGCTGATTTGAATGATGAGGAAACACATTTGTTTTCTTCTTGTTTAAATATTGATATTGCCGATAGGATGATAGAGAATGTTTTAGGAACTTTTGAGATACCTCTCGGTATAGCAGTTAATTTCTTGATTAATGATAAAGAATATCTTGTACCAATGGCAATAGAAGAGTCAAGTGTTGTTGCAGCTGCAAGTAATGCTGCAAAGATTGCTAGAATCAAAGGGGGGTTTAAAACTGAATGTACAGATCCTCTAATGATTGGTCAGATCCAGATTTTACACATTGATGATGTTGCAGGATCCGCAAAAAAGATATTGAATAAGAAAAAAGAAATCATAAGATTTGCAAATGAACAAGATAAAGTACTTGTGAAATTTGGTGGAGGAGCCAAGGATATAGAAGTAAGAATACTTGACAGCCCTATTGGAAAAATGATTGTTGTTCATCTTGTAGTTGATGTTCGTGATGCAATGGGTGCAAATGCTGTCAATACCATGTGTGAGGCCCTTGCTCCAATGCTTGAAGAGATAACAGGTGGAAAGGTTAGGTTAAGAATTCTTTCAAATCTAGCAGATAAACGTATTGTTAAGGCAAAAGCTGTTTTTGATAAAGATAAAATAGGTGGAGAACAAGTTGTTAACGCATTTCTTGAATCCTACAATCTTGCAGCGATTGACCCATATAGGGCAGCGACTCATAACAAAGGAATAATGAATGGTATTGATGCATTAATTATAGCAACTGGTAATGATTTTAGAGCAATTGAAGCAGGTGCGCATGCCTATGCAGCAAGAGACGGGCAATATACCTCACTTAGTCGCTATTACAAAGATAAGAATGGAAATCTTGTTGGTGAATTAGAGCTACCTATGGCAATAGGTATAATTGGTGGTGCAGGAAATATTCATCCTAAAGCAAAACTCTGCAAAAAAATACTTAGAATAAAAACTGCAAAAGAACTAGCAGAAATAGTGGTAAGTCTAGGACTTGCTCAGAATTTTGCTGCAGTATATGCTCTATCAACAGTAGGAATACAAAAAGGACATATGTCATTACACGCAAAAAATATTGCAGTAATGGCTGGTGCTCAGGGAGATGAAATAGAAAAAGTTGCAGACCAAATGATAAAAGAAGGAAAAATAAAATTAGATAGAGCTGAAGAAATATTAAAAGAAATCAGATGATCCTATCAGAAATATCTTCAGGTTCCCTTTCACAATAATAGCATTTAATACGTGGAGGATCCTTTTTAATTACCTTAAATCTACTTGTCACAGGTTCATTTGCATTAGAAACACATGTTGGATTAGAACAACTGACTATTCCAACTATTTCATTTGGTAACTCCACTTTATGTTTCTTTGCAACTTCATAATCCCGAATAATATTTATAGTAGCCTTTGGGGCAATAAGTGCTATTTTATCAACTTCTTGTGGATCAAGCTCACGATTTTCAACTTTTACTATATCCTTTTTTCCAAGTTTACTCTTAACATTTATTGCGACACTTACTATAGAAGAAGTGCTTCTCGGTATACCTAAAATATGTAATACTTTTACAGCATTTCCAGCAGTGATATGATCAATAACCGTACCATCCTTAATTCGGGGTATTTTTAATTCCTTTTTCATATACTCCCCCCAATCACTAGAGAAAGCAAAGCCATTCTTACTGGAACTCCGTTGAAAGCCTGTTTGAAATAAAGAGCATGATGTGTTTTGTCAACTTCTGGGTCTATTTCTGTAACACGGGGCAAAGGATGCATAATAATTAGTTCGTCTTTAGCATTTTTTAAAAGCTCGTTATTAACTTTATATGATCCAACTACACGATTATATTCTTCAGCATCAGGAAATCTTTCTTTTTGAATTCTTGTAACATACAAAACATCGGCATCTTTTATTGCCTTTTCTAAATTAGAGGTTGATACTGGTTCCACTCCAAGGTCCTTACATTCATTTATTACTTCGTTTGGCATTTTTAAACTAATAGGAGAAACAAAAGTGAGTTCTGCCTTATAGATTGCTAAGGCATATGCAATAGAATGAACGGTTCTACCATATTTTAAATCTCCTAAAAGTATTATCTTTTTGTTCTCAATTCTTTTCTTTTCTTTTCTTATCGTAAATAAATCAAGAAGACACTGTGTTGGATGCCGCCCTGCTCCATCACCTGCGTTTATAACGGGAATATCAGCGAATTCAGCAGCAAGTCGAGCTGCTCCTTCATGTGGATGTCTAATTACAATTGCATCACTATATGAATCAGCCATACGTATAGTATCAGCAAGACTTTCTCCCTTTTTTTGAGAGGTTCCGCTAGGATCGGAAAAACCAATAACTCTTCCACCAAGTCTGTTCATAGAACTTTCGAAACTAAGTCTTGTTCTTGTACTTGGTTCAAAAAAAAGTGATGATAATACCTTTCCCTTCAATATATCCTTATATTTATCACCCTTAGCATAGGGAATCATTTCCTCAGCATAGTCAAGGATATAGCTGATTTCGTTCTTTGTAAAATCTTTTATTGAGATTATGTCTTTTCCCTTAAATTTCATACGAATCAAAAAAAGTAACATGTAAAAGATGCTTAATAAACTTTTTAATTCATTAAAAATTAAAAATTTAGGATAATATATTAATATAATAAAAATCCTATACTATTATGATAATAATTGTTCAATAAAATATATATAGTATGCAATATTGAAAGGGTTATATAAGAAAATTGATGGGGACATTATATGTCAAAAAATCATAGAACTAAAAATTATACTCTTACAAAATTATACAAAATTTTAGATAATAATTCTAAAAAAGATTTAAATGCTGGTAATCAAAAATATCTAGGTTCATTAAGCCATAGATTAAAAGAAATATCTGGAGAGGAAATTATTCTAAGAAAAAAAGTTAGTCAAGAGAATCTTGATGTCGGAGATGATTCTTTAAATCCTAAAGTAATAATACATGCAAGAGAGGTAAAGAAAGAAATTGAACCATTAAAGGTAAAAATTGAGGAAAAAAAGAGGATAGATTTTAGGGATGAGGATATATTTGAAATTAAAAAAATAAAGATTAGAGAACCAGAATTTATAGAGGTCAAACCTAAAACCATTTCCAAGGAAGAAATAATAGAGATAAAAGATCTAAAATCTGAGGAAGAAAAATTACCTATATGGGATTCCGAAGAGGTTAAAAAAGAGGAAACATTAGAAGAATTACCCGAATTAGAACCTGTATCTCAAGAAGAGGTTAAAAAATCTGAACCTGAACCTATAGATAAAATTGAGGTTAAAAAAGAAGAAAAGAAAGAATTAGAGGATAGAGTAAAATTTTGTCCTAAATGTGGAATTAAACTAAGTATTGAAACAGATATCTGCACTAAATGTGGATCAGATATAAAGTTTGAAACAACAACATCTTTCATCCCTATAAAAATGGTTGAGAAGGAATACATTCCATTAGAATGGGAGCCAATTGAAATAGAAAAACCAGAAGAAAAAAAAATTCCCATTATCAAAAAAGAAGAAAAAATTATTGTTTTTAAAAATTTAAAAAGTGTTGATGAAGACACTGCAGTACTTCTTTACGATAACGGAATTACTTCAATTGATTTATTAAAGGAGGCTTCTAAAAAAGATTTGACAAAGATTAAAGGAATGAAGAGAAAAACTGTAAAAAGGATTATAAAAGACCTTAAAAAATTTATAAGTGAATCAGAAAAAGAAAAACCTGTAGAAATAGAAGTATTTGAAAAAGAAGAATTTATTGAAGAGAAGTTGCCTATAGATAGTGGTGCTGAAGAAAAAACAGAAGAGTGGTCTTCTCCTGAGGAATTCATATCAGAGACTACTGTATGGGAACCGATTGAAAAGGATCTAAAGGAAAAAGAGGAGAAAGAAACTCCTATTTTTGAAGAACTTACCACCGAAAAGGAAATAGAAGAACCTATTATAGATACTAAGAGTAAAATAGAAGTTTTTAAAGATATAAAAAGTATAGATAGTAAAACAGCGGTTCTACTTTTTGATAATGGATATACCAATGCTGATACCCTAATTAAAGTACCAATTAAAGACTTAATAAAAATAAAAGGCATAAAAAGAAAAACAGCTAAAAAAATCAAAAAAGAACTAGAAAAAACCATATCAGCACCAATTATAGAGGTAGAAGAAAAAATAAAGACTGATAATTTTCTAAAAATTGAAGAGGAGTTAGAAACAACAAAAAAAGAACTAAAATCAATAACTAAGGATTTTAAGAAAAAAGAAAAAAACATTCAAAAACTACAAAAAGAACTAGAAGACAAAACTATCGATTTAGAATCTCAAAAAACTGAATTATATAACAGGGATGAGGAAATAAAACATTTAGAAAAGCAATCAGACCAAAAAAAACAAGAGCTAGAAACAGGAAAACTTGAATTAAATAAAAAACAGGAGGAAATTGATCAATTACATAAGGAGCTAGAAGAAAAAAGATTAGGTTTAGAATCCAAAAACGTTGAGTTAACCAATAAAGATGAAGAAATAAAAAAATTACAAAACCTATTAGAGCAAAATAAAAAAGACCTAAAATCAGGAGATGTAGAATTAAATAAAAGAGGGGAAAAAATAGAGAGAATAAAAAAAGACTTGATAACAAAAACATCAGAGTTAGACAAAAAACAACAAACCATTAAAGAACTTCAATCAGAGCTAACAAAAACACAAAAAGAACTAGAAATAAAATATAAGGAAATTAAAATTAAAACCTTTAAAGATATACATAGTATTCACGAACAAACAGCTATACTACTATATGATAACGGTATAACAACAATAGAAGCTCTAAAATCTGCCACCAAAAAAAATCTATTAAAAATAAAAGGAATAAAAAGAAAAACAGTAAAAAATATTATAAATGAAATAGAGCAAAAATCTGATAAAGAATTATATCATGATATTAAGAAAGACGTCGAAGAAAGACCCATTGAAAAAACATCTGATAAAAAAGAAATTACAAAAGAATTAAAGAAAAAGGAAAGACCCACTGAATACTATTCTGATGAAAATGAGATTACTAAAGATGAAGCAATGGAAATTGATAAAAAGATAGCCGATGAATTCTCCCTCATTGTTAGAGATGATGATGTTTTTAAGGATATAAATTGTATAGATGAGAAAATTTCAATATTATTAAGGGAGAATGGAATAAGCACTATAGAGGCACTTAAAAATGCAACAATTAAAGATTTGACAAGAATTAGGGGTATAAAAAGAAAGGTTGCTAAAAAAATTAAAAAGGAAATCAGTAATTTACCTGAAATAGTTAAAGATATCAAATCAGAGCGAAAATTTGAACAAGAAGAAGTACCATCTGCTGATGAAGAGGAGTTGGAATGGGAATATTATGATGAACATTTGATATCAAATTCGACAATGAAAGAGTATAAAGGCTTTAGACATGAAGATTACACTCTTTATAAAAAAGAGATTGAAACAAAATCTGGTAAAAAAAGAATTGTTAGATTTTTCAGCAAAGCAGAACCTGATAATGCCGAACCTATAGAACTTCCAAAGGGTTATGTAGTAAAGAAAAACAAAAAGACGGGTCTTCCATATTTAAGAAAGAAAAAATAGGCTTACCAAAATTTATAAAAGATTTTTATATCCCCTTATTTGTGCTATTATCATGACTTGGAATGGACCGTTGAATAAAATCGATGAGTATAGATTTGAGATTCCATCTAGTTATAAGGGTGAAAAAAATAATTTAGAGATGCAGACATCTGCAGTGATTTATGCTGATGAGAAAATGATTGGGCATATCAGAAATGATAATGCACCTGAACAGGCTGCAAATGTCACAACTCTTCCAGGAATTGTTGGAAAATCTCTAGCTATGCCTGATATTCATTGGGGTTATGGTTTCCCCATAGGTGGTGTTGCTGCAACTGATGCTGATGAAGGTGTCATTTCCCCTGGAGGAGTCGGTTTTGACATTAATTGTGGTGTAAGACTTGTCAGGACAAATTTACATGTAGATAATTTAACGAATGATAAAATCAAGAATCTAGTTGATGAGATGTTTAATAACGTTCCTTCAGGTCTTGGTTCAAAGGCAAAAATTAGATTTAGTAAACGGGAGCTTGATGATGTTTTAAGATTTGGTGCTAAATCGCCTGTAGAAAAAGGTTATGGATGGGAGGAAGATATTAGGTTTTTAGAGGAAAATGGCTGCCTCGATTATGCTGATACTTCACATGTTTCAGAAAAGGCAATTCAAAGGGGAATGTCACAAGTGGGATCTTTAGGGGCTGGGAACCATTTTCTTGAAATACAGAAGGTTACAGAAATTTTTAATCCCGATGCTGCAAAAGTCTTTGGAATAAAAGAAATAGGTCAGATCACTGTAATGATTCATACTGGTTCTAGAGGTTTTGGACATCAGGTATGTACAGATCACCTTAGAGTTCTGGAACAAGCTGTCAGAAAGTACAATATCTGGCTTCCAGACAGGCAACTTGCATGCGCGCCAGTAAATTCCAATGAGGGACAATCATATTTGAAGGCAATGGCCTGTGCAGCTAATTTTGCTTGGGCTAATAGACAACTTATAGTCCATTGGGTAAGAGAATCCTTTGAAAGAGTATTAAATGATAAAGCTGAAAATATGGATATGGGAATTGTGTATGATGTTTGTCATAACATAGGAAAACTTGAGGAACATGAGATAGAAGGGAAAAAAAGGATGGTATATGTTCATAGAAAAGGAGCAACTAGGGCATTTGGACCAGGAAAATCAGAAATTCCTTCTAAATATCGTGATATTGGTCAACCAGTATTAATTCCAGGTGATATGGGAACGGAAAGCTATCTTCTTCATGGTACAAAGGAGGCGGAGGAAACATTTGGATCTACTTGTCATGGTGCTGGACGTGTACTATCTAGGCATCAGGCTCTTAGAAAATGGCGTGGTGAAAATATAGTAAGAGAACTTAAAAACAGAGGTATATATGTTCATCCGGCAAGCTTCAAGGTTGCTGCCGAGGAAGCACCTGGTGCATATAAGGATATTAGGAATGTTGTTGATGTAGCACATGGAGCAGGTATATCAAAAAAAGTAGTGAAGCTTGTTCCTTTGGGGGTAGTGAAAGGATGAAGAAGATTTTACCAATTAATTTTAAATGCTTGAATGCATATTTAGGTATAGAAGATGGTGATGCATTTGGATGAAGTAGAAATATGTAATTTCGAGGACATAGACTTAAAAGGGGCAACAGTAATTGCCGGCTTCCCCTCTATTGGATTAGTTAGTACTATTGCGGCAAATTACCTTATTGATGCTCTAAATTTAAAACAAATAGGCTGTGTTACATCCTCCCAATTCCCAGCATTATCAGTTGTTCATACTGGAGAACCCCTATCACCTGTTCGAATATATGCTGGTGACCAGGGTTATAATAAGAAAATTGTAGTATTTGTATCTGAGTTTAAACCTAAACCTAACTTGATTAATTCTATATCAGAAACCATTATGAAATGGGCTAATGAAAAACAATGTAAACTTCTTATCTCTCCAGAAGGAATGGTTGTTGAAGGTAAGTCTGTTGAGGGAGGAGAAGAAGTTGAGGCATATGCAATTGGCTCAACAGAAAGTGCTAGGTCAATTCTTCTTGAGAAAAAAATTGCACAGTTTAAAAATGGAATAATTGCAGGAGTATCAGGTGTTTTGCTTAATATCGGTAAACAGCAGAACTTTAATGTAATTTCAATTCTAGCAGAGGCCCATCCAAATTATCCTGATGCAAAAGCAGCAGCAGCTGCTATAAATGTAATGGCACTACTTATGGGTATAGAAATTAACGTTACACCATTATATGAAGAATCTGAACGCATTGAAAAACAACTTCAGAAGTTCCATAAACAGGCTAAACCAATGGTTTCTGCAGCCCAAGCACCACAACCAAGTATGTATGGATAATTAAATTCATTATTTTTACATCTAATAAAGAACTTTTTAATAGCAGATGCTATTGCTTATGTTTAATTATGGTTGAAATACCTAAAAGTCATCCTAGATATTTATCACTGAAAACTAGAGAAAAAATTAAGAAAGCGATGAAGAAAGGCTTGGTTCATGAAACAGGTTTAATTGCTCATGGAAGAGGAGAGGCATTTGATTATTTGATTGGTGAAAAAACAATACCTTTTGCTGAGGAGGCAGAAAAGGTTTGTGCTGCAGCCTTACTTATTGCAAAAAATCCAGTTATTTCTGTTAATGGTAATGTTGTTGCACTTGCAGCAAAAGAATGCATCGAGCTTGCAGAAATTGTTCCAGCAAAACTAGAAGTAAATCTTTTTCATAGAACTGAGAAAAGAATAAAATTACTTATTTTGGAACTAAAAAAACATAAAGCAAAAAAGGTTTATGGAGCATCAGCTGATGCACGAATAATAAATTTAGAACACAGCAGAGGTCTATGTGATAAGAAAGGTATTTACTCTGCAGATTTTGTTCTTGTTCCTCTTGAAGACGGTGATAGATGTGAAGCTCTAAAAGCTATGGGTAAATTTGTAATTGCAATTGATCTAAATCCTTTATCAAGAACGGCAAAATATGCAAATATAACAATCATTGATAATGTGACAAGAGCAATTCCAAATATAATAAAATGGGTCAAAATTTTGAAAAATGAAGATATTAAAAACTTAGAGTACATGGTTAAATCCTGGAATAATATTAAAATGTTAAAAGAAGTTTCATCTTTCATTTCAAAAAGACTAAATTCATTGTTTTAATTATGGGTAGATTATGAAATCCTTAAGAACTCATTATTCAACTGAGGTAACTAGTAAGGAATATGGGAAAACTATATCTGTTGCTGGTTGGGTTGAAGATATTAGAAATATTGGTTCTATTGCTTTTATCATACTTCGTGATAGAAAGGGAACTCTTCAAATCACTGCACTCAAAAAGCAGGACATTAAGATTTTCGAGAAATTAGTAAATATTTCCCGTGAATCTGTTATTTCTGTTGTTGGAATTTGTAAAAAAAGTGATAAGGCTCGGAATGGTTATGAGGTAATTCCTAATGAGGTAAATATCCTATCAACTGCTGAAACTCCACTTCCTTTAGGTGTTGTTGATAAAATTGAATCAGAACTTGAAACTCGTCTTGATAATAGGTTTATAGATCTTAGAAAACAAGAAATTCAAGCAATTTTTAAAATTAGAAATATAGTTATTGCAGCAGTTCATCAATATTTAAGAAAAGAAAATTTCATTGAGGTTCATACTCCAAACATTATTGCAAGTTCCTCTGAAGGAGGAACTGATGTTTTCAGGCTTAAATATTTTGAAAAGGAAGCGTTTCTTGCTCAATCTCCTCAGTTATATAAACAGATGTTAATGGCCACTGGTTTTGATAGAGTCTATGAAATCGCCTGGTATTTTAGAGCAGAGGAACATAATACCCGAAGACACTTGAATGAATCAACAGCTGTTGATTTGGAAATGGCCTTTATTAATGATGAAGAAGATGTAATGAAAATCCTTGAAAACCTTGTTTATAATATGTGGAAAAAAGCAAGTCTTTGTAAGGAAGAACTTGATATTTTAAATCAAAAGGTTACAGTCCCTAAACTCCCTTTAAAAAGATTAAAATATGACGAGGTTATTGAAAAATTAAATAAAAATGATTGTAATCTTAATTGGGGAGTAGACCTTGGTTCTGAAGAGGAAAAACTTTTAGGGGAAATTATGGAAAAAGAGGGATATGAATTTTATTTTGTAACAAAATATCCTTTGGAAGCTAAACCCTTTTATACTATGCCTGAAGAAAGTAAATATTCACGCGGCTTTGATTTGGCATGTAAAGGTGTAGAGATTGCTTCTGGTAGTCAACGTATACATGATGTTGAATTGTTGAAAAATAGGCTTAAAGCAAGTAATCTTAATCCTAAGGATTTCGAATCATATCTTAAAGCTTTTCGATTTGGTATGCCCCCTCATGGTGGTTTTGGTTTTGGAATAGAACGATTCTTAATGAATCTTCTAGATATTAAGAACATTAGAGAGTGCATACTGTTTCCACGGGATAGAACAAGGCTTACACCGTAAATATTATAAGTAATGATTAGTTGCCGCAATATTAATAATTAAGGAAAAAATGGTTTATATAGGGTGAGGAAAAATGAGCAAATTAAGTGAGGCGAAAATTTTAGGAGGAATTGGAGCTCTTCTAATGCTAATAGGCGGTTCTATTTTTGCAGGTATTGGGGCAATAGTTGGATTAATACTAATCTTTATAGCAGTTAGATATATTTCAGATGAAACAAAGGATAATTCAATATTTGATAACTATCTTATGCATTTTATTTTTATAATAATAGCAATTGTTGCTTTTATAGCTATCTTTTTTGCATCTATTGGCGGATTTACATTTTTTTCTGCACTTGAGCAATTAAATCCAGCTGATCCAATGGATGTTTGGGAGTTTTTACAACCATATATTATGTGGTGGGTTATTGGTGGTTTAATCGCATGGATTTTTTTAATTGTAAGTGCGATGTATTTGAGAAAGAGCTATAATTCAATAACCAAGCATACAAATGTTAGTTATTTCAAAACAACTGCAACATTGTTTTTAATTGGAGCTGTATCTGCAATTATCTTGATTGGTTTTTTGATAATTATTGTTGCAATGGTTATAGAAATTATTGCATTCTTTATGATTCCTGATAAACTTCCACCGTCAAAAGAAACTTAAAAAAAATCTTTCTTTATTTTTTTTCTCTATACTTTCAATTAACCTAGTTTAAACCTTTTAAACAAAAGATTTGAATACCATTAACCTATGAGGGAAAAGATAAGAATAAAGATACTCGATATTTTTGGGGGACAACTTTGAAAGATATTATAATAAAAGGGGCAAGAGAACATAATCTTAAAAATATTAACCTAGTACTGCCTAGAGAAAAGTTTATTGTAATTACCGGACTGTCTGGCTCAGGAAAATCAACACTTGCATTTGATACAATATATGCAGAAGGCCAACGAAGATATGTTGAATCACT
>Ga0209427_10002882_pt1 | contig 20183 bp, 16 predicted proteins | sample DeeMarSWOR136_30_FD_187465 | JGI IMG/M metagenome (GOLD analysis project Ga0209427, IMG submission 187465) | Marine sediment microbial communities from White Oak River estuary, North Carolina - WOR-1-36_30 (SPAdes) (version 2) | ecosystem: Environmental > Aquatic > Marine > Intertidal zone >...
TGTCGGCGTGGTCGGTGAAGTCCATCCTCGCGTCCTGGAGATGTGGGGGCTCGAAAATCCTGTCACAGGCTTCGAAGTGGATCTGTCCAGCTTGATGGACATCTAGCGAAGACTCAGCGACGCATCCGTCGGCGCACTCAATGCCTCAGCTGTCTTTATCCACGCCCTTCTTACGTGATGTTTCACCCATGATTCGCTGGCCTCTCCCGAACACCCGGTTTATCTAGATCGCATTCCCTTCCCTAGAAACGACGCTTCTTCAGATAGCAGAACATAGCAGAACGGAATAATCACATACGGTTTCCGAAATGTATTTGGGTGAGGATCGATGCTTTGTTTGAACACAATGTACGGAGGAGAAACTCGTGGTTTATGATCTTGCAGTAATAAACGGCCAGGTCGTGGATGGTGCTGGTAACCCAGGATATCAGGCTAACATCTACGTCGAAGACGGCAGGATATCCAAAATCTGTCGCACGAAGCTGGGAGCGGAAACCGTGCTCGACGCCAAAGGGCTGATCGTGGCCCCAGGCTTCATTGACATCCACCAACACTCCGATTACACCGTCTTCGCCAACCCCTCATGTGATAGCTACATCCACCAGGGCGTCACAACGGCTAACGTAGGCAATTGTGGCCTATCCCTCGCGCCCCTCACCGACGAGCATAGGGACGATATCATCAAATTCAACGAGGCCTTCACCTTCGGGATGACTGTGCCCTATGACTGGACAAGCTTTCCAGAATACTTGGACAAACTGGACTCGATATCCTTGGGCTTGAATCTCTGGCCGCAAGTAGGCCATTGCACGTTACGGGCAGCCGTCATGGGATACGAGGCCCGAAAGTCTTCTGAAACCGAGCTCAACGCAATGAAGGCTCTGCTGGAAGACGCGATGCTGTCTGGAGCCTACGCTATGTCGACTGGCGCCTACGCGCCCGCGTACTGGGCCGATACGGCGGAAATCATCGAGTTAGCAAAGATCGTGGTCAAACATGGCGGTCTATATACCACGCATCTACGACGATTTGGCTTTGACGAAGCCATCCAGATAGGCGAACACGCGGCGATACCTGTAGAGGTCGCTCACTACCATGGCAAAGGCGTTAAAGAGGCTCGAGCGCGAGGCCTCGACATCACTTACAACGCCTACCCCTACACCGCGGGATCCAGCTTCCTCGGGCAGATCCTCCCCTTTGAGCTGTACGAAGGAGGCGTTGACTCCATGCTCGAACGAATCCAAAATACAGGCACCCGCGACACAATCCGGAAGAATCCCCGGATTCGAACGCTATCCGTGGATACACGGCAAAACTGGCGTCGCCAATTGATATCGTTCCTCCCAAACGCCAGGAGTAAGCAGTACGAAGGACGTTCCATCGGTGAGATCGCTACGTCGGAGGCCATTGACCCGGTAGACTGGGTCTGCGACACCTTACTGGACAACGATGGAGTCGGCATGTATATACACCTGAACGGCCGTAACGAAGCCTACGTGTATCACACGCTACAAGACCCCAATGAACACGTGATGTCTGATGGCTGGGCCTTCGCCCCCCAGGGGCCCCTACGCGTCGGAAAGCCCCATCCACGATGTTACGGCACGTACCCCCGGATTCTTGGATGGTACGTTCGAGAATGTGAGGTTGTCTCCCTGCAAGAAGCAGTTCGCAAGATGACGTCAGCCCCCGCTCAGAAGATGGGCCTCTGGGATCGAGGCCTCCTCCGGACGGGCATGTGGGCAGACATAACCGTCTTTAACCCTAACACCATCATTGATCACGCCACCTTCGACGATCCACATCGCCATCCGTCAGGCATCGAATACGTCGTCATCAATGGCCAGCTGGTCATCAGCCATGGGGCCCATACTGGAATTCTAGCGGGTAGAGTCCTAAGAAAAACTAAAACCTAAAGGATAAGCATGAAGCGATACTCACATACAATGCATCGACTATAGAAAAACATTGACTAAAAAAAGGTTGCGAGGGAACTAAGACAAGTTAAGAGTCGAGTAAGTCTTCTAGCTAACCTATCTCGAGATATAATAGAGATGGCTGAGAATCAAATATCGTGTTGGCTCTCTGGATTGTTGGAGGAGGTATCAGCTTAAATTTAGGCTCTTTATTACGAAGCCAAATCTGGCCGAAGACATGTTTTTCCTCTCCTGACTTGAGTACGCCCTTGTTTATAGATAGTCCCTCCTTCCCCCGTCAACGAGAAGCGTCTTCCCCGTTATAAAGTCGGAGGCATCGCAGGCGAAAAATAAAACAGCATTCGCAACATCCTCTGGTTTCCCGATTTGACCGAGAGAGGATAATTCTTTCTTTGCTTCCAGCAATCCTCTATAACCCTCCTCGTCCAGATCTCCCTTCAGCATATCTGTGTCGATGGCGCCGGGAGCAACGCAGTTCACATTAATCCCATATTGGCCCAGCTCATAAGCCGCATTCTTGGTGAGTTGAATGACTCCTGCCTTGGAAACCGCGTAGCTCGCGTCACCCCATAAGGCTGCGCCAAATCCGGAGTTTGAAGAAATATTGATTATTTTTCCGTATTTCCTAGGTACCATGTATTTTGCTGTTTCACGGATGCACATAAAGACGCCCTTTAGGTTGACGTCGAGTGTTAAGTCCCAGACTTCATCCGAGGTCTCAAGAATGGGGGAGGGTATGTAGATGCCTGCGTTGGTCACAAGGATATCGATCTTTTCAAACTCATCGATTACATGTCTAAACATCGTTTCGATATCTTTTCTGTTCGAGACATCACCTTTGACAGCTATCGCTCTTCCTCCCATTCTTCTTCTGATATCGTTGACTATCGCCTCTGCTTTCTCCTGATTTTTATGATAGTTCACAGCCACCATACATCCTTCTCTCGCGAGAGTAAGCGCTATCATCCTTCCGATTCCACGAGACGCCCCCGTCACTAAAGCCGCTTTCCCTACCAACCGCATCAAATCACCTTGGTAAGATTACACCCCTGTCTTACCTGTATGAACCTCGTTGGTTAATAATTATGAAGGTAACATAAATGTAACATAGTACTTCTCGTTTCGAAGCTAGCTGGATTAGATCCCAGCTAAATTTTTTGGGACAACTGAATGTTTTTTAGGCTGAATCTTTCTCAGAAATCGTGTTCGGTGGAAAAAGATGTACGATATTGTTGTCAAGAATGGTGTCGTAATCGATCCGTCTCAAGAAGTTCATGAAGATAAGGATATCGCAATATTTAAAGGAAAAATTGTTGAGGTACGGAAGGGTATAAATGCTGCGGGGGCCGAGCGGGTTGTCGACGCCTCTGGCATGATGGTGATGCCTGGTATCATAGACATCCATGTCCACTGCTGCCACAGGATCGCGCACATTGGGATAGACCCTGAGTTCATATGCTTAGCAAAGGGAAGTACCACTGTTCTCGACGCAGGGTCTACGGGCGAACTCAACTTTATGGGTTTCAGAAGATATGTGATCGATGCCTCTAGAACACGCATTTTTGCATTACTGAACATCGAGTCCCTGGGCATGATCGAGTATGCCGTGAAGAATCAAAGATGGCCTCAACTTATCACGGATCGTGACGAAGTATTTATCAATATGGACGGTGCGCTGAAAATGATTGAGAGGAATCGTGATGTCATCTTGGGCCTAAAGTGGGCTCATCATGGATTAGAGGGTCTGCGGTTAGCTAGAGCGGCAGCAGACAAAGCTGGATGCCTCTTAATGGCCGAAAACCACCTTCAACCTGACTCCCTTAAATATCTGAAGAAAGGGGACGTTGTCACTCATTTATTTCATGGTGTTCGGATGGAGCAACATGACGGGTTATTGGATGAAGACGCAAAGGTACAACCGGAATTTACTGAAGCCCGTAAGCGTGGAGTAATCTTTGACGTAGGCCACGGAGCCGGTAGCTTCACATGGAGAGTGGCTGAAGAGGCCTTTAACCAAGGGATCAGACCAGACACCATAAGCACCGATCTCCACGTCATGAATTTTACTGGCCCCGTTTATGACATGCCCACTACTATGTCAAAATTTCTGCTACTCGGCATGTCCTTGGACGAAGTCATTAAAGCCAGCACAACGAAGCCATCTGAAGTTCTCGGTAAACAAAATGAGATAGGAACCCTACAGAACGACGCTTGTGCCGATCTCACTCTTTTTAGGCTGGACGAGGGCAAATTCACGTTCTTTGATGTTAACGGACATGGTAGACTTGGCCGACAAAAATTGATTGTTACAATGGTGATAAAAAAAGGAGATATTGTTATCTAGGCTTTTTGCCACAAGAATTCTTCATAATGAGTCCTGAAGACGAATTGCATCATTGATTTCTTACCTATATGCTTAAGATGTGAGATTATAATGACGTAGACTTCTGTTTGTTTATGGTGTTGGCCTTAGCCCTACTCCGCCATACAGCCTACAATGAGGAGATCTGTGTGGCTTTAGTAAGACGACAAGTGTGATTCTTTGGTTAAATTACTCACCTCATTTTATTCAATATTTTGAAGGAAATCCTTTTAAGAACTAAAAGTAATCAATAGTAGTTTAGTTTTGTATCCAATAAAGAATATATTATTGCGAATAAAAAAAAGGCTGAGCGGCATAATCGACATTCCTTCGTCAGAACTCAGCCCAGAAAGGGAAGAAGAGATCATCAATAAGGTAGCAAGTTTAATTTCGAAGTGGGACATGGAGATTCCCGCTTCGTTATTAGGAAAATTGATGGTCCCTACAAGCAGTATGATAAGCCAAATTCATGTAATGCCGTCAGCGTTGTATCTGGACCTGATTGGGTTGGACGGATTTGAAGTTGCAGCCTTTCTCGAAAAAAAGGAGAATGTGAAGCGCCTCATCGCTAAGATCGAAGAGTTGAAAGAAGCAAAGGGATACGATTAGCTTTATTCGAGAAATAGCTAGTTCTTCTTTTTGTAGACATCCTTGGAAGCGTATGGAATAGACCTGTGTATGAGAAGATAACTCGTCAGTGTATACTGCGAATTCTGAGAATGGAATAAAAAAATGAAGGGAAGGATTGTCCTTAGAATAGAGCTAAGAGTGCTTCTATGGGCCTCTTGATGACGACGGTAAAGAATCCAGTTGGACCACCTAAGCCAAATGCCACGCCAACGTATCCGAGAAGATACCCAAATGACGCCATCATGAATAGTCGTCCGAGCCGCATTACGTAGTAGAGTGCACCGCTCCTAGAGTGGAAGATCGTGGAGTATTTTTCAGAGTAGAGGTAGTAGGTAACAACGGTGACGACAGCGATAAACGAGACGATGGCAGAAACTGGGTCTGGCTGGAATGTAACCAGCTCATTAACGGTTGACGTGATTATCGCCAGTATACTTCCGCGTAAGTTGAATCCAAAGAACACGCCTAATCCTATCCCCGATAATGCTGCGACAGGATACCGTGCAGCCCATCGGAACTTCGTCAGCCTCGTGAAGGAGAGGAGTCCTATGATGACGGGAATAATCAGCCACCATCTTCCTGCTGCTATAAAGTCGAAGGCATTAGCCTTGTAGGAACTGTAGACAACAAAGAACGTGTATGCAACGGTTGCTCCCACAAACCATCGTTCACCGAAGGAACTGAAATAGGTGTCTCCAAAGAACATCATGGATAAGTGTCCAATAGAGATAGCTACACTAAACCAGGTTATAATAAGCTCAGCGCTCATGTTCTATACCCCCTGTCGGTTCTGTCACGCCGCTAGTTCTTCGTACGGCGTACCAAACGAAACCCACAAACAACATAGCTATTACTAGCAGGGATTGGAGATCCCGCATAGTCATCTTCAATATTTCTTCTCCAAGATACCCCGTAAGATACTCAAATTCAGCATATGCCAACCCGCCATCGAGGTTGCCTTTGATATAGGTGCCATAGAATTCGCCGACGGCGTAGAATTGACCAATAACTATTCCCGTAATATCGTATTTTATACACCATTGACGCACGTGCATAGGTCCGTACTCGGTTTGATGATAAAAGATGAGAACGAGGTCGACATCGTTAAGGTCTTGTACTTCCTGGAATATTGGGATTTGATCTATTGGGGTGCCTCGGTTGTCTGTTGTATACGTTTTTCTGAATCCGTCTTCTGCAGCAATTGATGCCATCGCCATCTCTTGGCCAGGAGTATACGGCATAATCACGTAATCCGTACCGTATTCGTAGCCCCATTTACCGACAAGATCGTTATCGCTTACCGCCGATTCTGCGCATATTGGGGCGCCTCTGTCAAAGCAGGTGTAGACTACTTTGATACCCCGTTCGGCAATTGTGTCCCATAGAGCCCACCAGAATTCTCGGGGTCCCGTATAGGATCCTATACTTGCCGAGGAGTCGCCCCAAAGAATTACGTCTCCTTCGGACAACTTATCAATCTCGGCTAAGAACGCTTGGGTTCGTCCCGATATGGGTATTGGAAGAGCGAATGAGACAACTAAGGGGAGAGCACAGAGGATAAACGTAGCTACCAGCCACATCTTCCGCGTAACTTTTGGAAATGCTTCCCATCGTTCAGCCATTGTTAGTCCATCTCCATTTCGATCAGTCCCGGCTCCTTACCCACCAAGGCACGTAATACGGTCACAATGCCACCTACGGCGATCGTCGCGGCTGTTGCTCTCTGCACGGCTTTATTTAACACCGTCACAATCCACTCTCCGATGGGGTGGAATTGTGGAATGACCGCTATTGTTGCAGGCGTGTTATAGAATATTAAAAACACGCAGGATACTGCTAAGACCAAGATTTCAAGGGTCCTAACTCTAACCAGTCTCTGAATAACCGCCCAAGTATAGTACAAGTGTGCGTTGGTCCATAAGGTAGTGCTCATCATGGACAAGGTGGGGGTGTACAGCATTAAGAACAGTTCACCGTTTATGCCCTGTGGATCTACAAGACCGAGGATAACAAACAACGCTACCACACCGAGAAACACCACGAGATCGAAGACTTCTTTTGTGGTTTTTGGCCTCGCGAACAGACTCCGTCCTTTAATGATTATTAGTGCTACAGAGCCGAAGAGCACTGTGCCATTAGTGATTATGACGCCCCAAAGACTTAACTCATCAGTTAAAGTCGTTAAGGGTTCATAGGCAAAGAAATACTCCACCAAAAAGATTCCTACGAGAATAGAGACTAAGAAAACCGGGATTGTTCGTTGATACGTCCGCCTAGTAATACCTTGTTGTGTTGAACCTGTCATCTTGTTCCACCTCTACTGAAACATCCAACCGCCTTCAGACACGATTGGTAATCCCGCAGCTGCAAGAATGGCTGAGATAAGAATCAGTGCAACGATAATCAGTTTCGTGAGGTCGCCTCCCAACATCGTGCTCCGAACCTCGTTATCACCAGAACAAATAGCGCCAGCGCCAAAAACGTCGTCGCCATACATTGAATAGTGGGCCATACACGCGGCGGCGCCCATGAGTGCATAGAGCGTATTGCCGTAGATGACTGTTGCGCCTTCAGACAGGGCAACACCCGACATATAGATCTCCGATGAGGTGGTCGATCCCACCATCACTACTAATGAGGCCGACGTTCGTGCTATATCCGTACTGGCACCCACCGAAAAACTTGCTTCGGTATTTCCATAGTATCGTACATCTTCCGGTCTATACGCTTCAGGCACTCCTTCAGACACAGCAACCTCCCTAAAGATACCGTCTATCAGTGGATACGTCTCTGGGTTGAACGGCACGGGAAGTATGACTCTAGCTCCTTTACGCACGCACAGCGTTGCGGTATAGCGTAAAACATTCATGCCATTAATTGCTATGGGTGCTCTAGTGCCCGAAAGAAATACCAAGCATCCTGGTTCGACGTATACTGGTCGGTTCTCCTCTACCGCTCTATCAACGCCGTCTTCGATAGCTTCAACCTGCTCCATCGTACGTAGCTTCATCTCTTTCCCCTGTGTAGCCTGCCACAGATACCATGATATGGCCGCAAACGAAACGATGCAGAATAAGAGATCTGTTACTCTACCAGCTTCAAGTATTGACACTTTTTTTTCTCCTTTTTTTCAGTTAGTCCTCATTCATATTTTTTTTGAGCATATAAGACTTGTGGTGAAGGGTGAGCCGTCTTTTTTTGGTGGACTTTGTTCATTTTTTTAACTGCGTTAGTCGTTTGTGTGTGCTAATAAGGAGTATCAATAATAAGCATCAAAAGAGGTATATTCCTAACTAATTCTAATAGATTATATCTTAATAAGTTTGAAGCTTAGAATGATTTATAGGACTACTAATTCATCTCATGTACGCTATCGAGGCACGCAACAGGGTTTACTGCTACCTATACCAAGTACAGAGTCGTAGTAAATACTTGGATAAGCGCTCTCGTTAAGACCTTTTATCTGTGTATGAGGCTCTGCTTACTGCACTTATTGTTCTTATACAACCGTGTTAGCTTAGAGTCTTCGAGGAGCACTGTTAGGAGTGATCTTAACGGTTCCGCCTTTAACTCAATGGTTAGAACTTTATTATAATTAGGTCTCAAGTGTACGGTTAGCGTGTAATCTCTCTAAATATAGTAGAGTCTCAGTTCTCACCTTGCACAAAACGTGAAAAAAGATAAAAGAGGAGAAATATAGCTGGGAAGCTATAGGTTGATGATTTTTCCGGTTTCAGCTGACTCCTTGATGGCGCATATAGCCTCAGCGTTCTTGTATGCGTCCTCAATCGTAACAAAGGGTTCCCGATCTTCTAGGATGCAGTTTATGAAGTTTTTGAATTGGTCGCCATCGTGATGCTTAACTTGGTGAAGTCCAGGCGTACCCGGTATGCATAACGCATGATTCATCTCTTTGCAGGTCCAGAACGTACGGTAGAGCCATTCTCTCTCCGATTGCCAAATGATTCTGGAGGTGACGCCATCTTTTTTCAGCTTCTCTTGGATCTCGAGTAAGGTATCCATTGAGACGTCCTCTGGAAAGTGGATCTCTCCTCCCCCTGTGCCCGTCATAAAGGTTCTGTTTGAACTCACATAGTGCATGGTGCCTTCGGTGCAGATGATGTTGTGAAAGAGGCCGACGAGGGCGGGTTTCGATCGGGCTTGTACCCAGCTGGACTTATAGTAAGCGTTGAAGTCTTTCTCAAAGGATATTAGGGCTTGGTAAAGGTCTGGAGTAAACTTCAGGATTTTTGATGCCAATTTCGCGTATACGGTCTTGGCTTCCAGCCCCGTCATCATTCGGGTGAGGTCGAATCCGTAGACGATGAGGAAGTCTGCGACGGTAGAGCTACCCCGTACCGTGCTTCTCCAATCCTTGGCTTTTCGCGCTTCTGGTGTCCACATTCGTAGGGGGACATCGATTCGATCATTGAGAACGAAGTCGGCGCTTATTGGTTCTCCGACATATCCCCATTTAATAATATTGTTAAAGGCCGTATTAATCGGCGACCAACGGGTTTCAAACTGCATCGTGAACTTGGCGCCGGTCTTCTGCGCCTTTTTTACCGCCTCGTACATAGCCTTCGCGTCCTCAATGGTTGTGGCGAAGGGTTTCTCTTGCCAAATATGCTTCCCTGCTTCAGCAGCTGCTACAACTGGTTCCCTATGCAGCCAATCCGGGGTTTCTACAAAGACAGCCTCCACACTATCGTTCTTCAGCATCTCTTCGTAATCTGTGTACGGGGTGGCGTTAACCACCTTTGCGAGGTCCTTTGCTCGTTGTTCAGATATATCGGCTATGCCTACGACATCTACCTCCGGCCACTTATCCAGCTTTTTAGCGTAGTCTGAGGCCATGATGCCAGCGCCTATAAATCCTATACCAACTTTCTTCTCCAATTTACTCACCGTTTCAGTAGCTAGCTACAATATTCAGAATATAAATGTTACTCAACTGTTAACAGACAATTCGATGATAGTGTTCCTTCCTACTAGACCTCTCAAATACATTCCTCTCCTTCTTTGATTTCAAGCTGGCGATTTCCGCCTTTTCTCTTCCATTGCCCCTCCTTTTTATGACACTTCTCTCAACTCCGGCAAACCTTGAATGTAAGGATTGATCTTCTGCTTTATTCGAATTTTTTCTGTCATGAAGTGATTGTAGCCTTGTGCTATTTAGACGAAGAAATATGGATTATCGTGTATTCTAATACAATACTTGAATGTCTGTGACCACGATGTCCCTATGGCAATAAAGCTTTGTGTTATTGGTGCTGACCACATGCAGGACAATAGGGGACTTTTAACACCCGGTGAAGAGTGTTTCTATAGTTTTGAAAGTCAATCGACAGAACTGCGCCTATAGTCTTTGGCGTCTCACGTTTCGTTAGCATTTTTATACTCTCCAATGAAACGTATTCGGAGAGCATCCTCGTGGAGACGATCAGGCTTAACTCGTTCTCGCTTGAGCGTTTGGGGCGGTTTTCAAAACGCGTGGAGTCCCTCATTTCATCGATATTGGATTGCACGCGATATTCATAACATTTGTAGCAGGGTGTCATATAGGGTATGACAGTAGGACCTACTTCGCCATAATACCCATAGAAGCGAGCGCTTAACCAGCTTATGTTACGTTTTAAGCAGCTTTCGTTGAGGTAGTTATGGAGCGACGGGAGACTTTGGTCCGAACAGGATACGATCAGATCAGGGTCGCCCAGTACCTCTTCTGCGGGCGTGCTTTCAACTTCAAGAGGATACCACTCGAGCCTCGTTCGCTTGACGAATATATCGAATATTTTTCGTAGCACCGCACAGCGTTGTTCTCCTAAGTGTTCACTTAGGAAGAAACCGTGTTTAACATCATGATGATTCACTGTACGATGATCTACCGCCCGTATTTTTCCGATGCCTAGGGGCGCAAGCGCGAGTAGCACGTAGGATCCAAGTGATCCAAGTCCCACCAATGTCAGCGATGAATCCTTGAGCTTAACGAGTGTATCGTGTTTTGTTATGTGATCCTGTTCTTTTGTCAGAAATCGTGTTATATAGATGCTTGTGTATTCTCTTAACTCACTGCCCGTGTAAACCAGGTAATCACTTTTTTCGTCCTCCAAGATACTTGTTCCTCTCTATGAGTGTGTTCCCGTTTTTCGTAAGTTAAGATTAAACAAAACGTAGCGATCGAATCCTCTCGGCGAGATTCTGGTGCTTTGCGCCCACGACGACCATATATATCACCGACTCGTACGTACCATCCAAATCCAGGAGCTCATTCAATTCATCATCGAAGAATTCTCCACAGGGGTAACAGTAGAGATTCATGGAATTGGCGATCAGGTAGATGCTTTGGGCCAAGTGGCCCGCTTCTAAAAGTACATATCTATATCCTCTGTCACCGTATTTTATTTCAGTACGTTTAAAAACAGCCGACAGTAAGACAATCATACTCGCATCCGTTATTCCTTTTTGATTATGGGTTGCGTGGATGATTTGATTTGTATAATCCCCCTGCGAGATTAATTCCAAGGTGTTGTGTTTAACGTTATAATGGTAAATCCCTGGCTCGATTCCCGAGCTTCGAAGTAAGACTACATATGTTTCTAACGGGTATCTTGCGCCTGATGAGGGGTAGGACCTCCGTGAACGGTTCCATGCTTCCTCGCTTTCACCCTTTTCTTTATCGATAATACCCGCTGAGTGAAAAATGAGTTCTGAAATCTCGTTAAGGGCGATTTTTTTTGCCCCAAATTGTCCTATTGGCGGACTGTTGAGTATCGTTTGCTGTATTGAAAGCCGTCTTTTGGGAAACGTACTTTGAAGCTGTATTTTTTTGAACCGTGGATACGATTTAAAATGAATAGATTCCACGACGTCATTGTAGAATGGGAATAAGTGCTTCTGCTCATCTCTATAAGGTGTCAAAGGAAATTGCTTCGTATTTTCGTGAAAAACTTGGGATAATGAACCATACATAAAATCCCCCGCATATATCTTCGAGTCCTTTTCATCTTTTGATGTCTTCAGTTCTCACACGTTCCAATTAATTATATGAATGGATGGGGTATCTGATTGAATTCGTCTTCTCTTGGCGCCCTATCTTTGTATCCTAAGATCCTAGGCACTTGATAGAGCCTTTTGCCACCGAAGTATTTGAATCTCTCCAATTGATGTATGGGGTGCAATTCAGGCATTACTGCTTTTACCACACTGAATCCCAAATCCCTGATATCCGGCGTTGTCACATCGACAAACACAACTTCAATACGCTTTTCCTCGAATATTCTAAGAATATCCTTCAAATCCCTCACTACGTCATACGCAGACCTGTCTTTGAGCAGCCCTATTTCCTTTCTCCTACGATTTTTCAGGAAAAAATCGAGGTGAGCTATCTTATCACTTCCCCACCAAAAAAGGCCGTGGGCGAGGTTGGGGTTTCTTATCTTCGTAGGATCAAGGTTAGGGTTTCGTAATACCGCATCACGCAACTCTGGTCCTGCTTTAGCGCCTTCAATTGACGATATGATGGCAGTATAGGGATCCAGGTTACTAGCGGTGCCCACGACAACGGCGGGGCCGACACCCGATCGATCGATCAAGATCGAAAGCATTGTGGAGATGGGTATGTCGGTTGTTAGATCATAGACATATAGCTCGAATTCGTATTTTTCGTGGATTCTACGAAGTTCAACAATAGTGTCGTTTTGAATGTTCTCGATTTCAACACGTTCTCTTGGAAGCTTGTTTAAGTAATTGATCATGATAGCGTCCCTCTCGACAACTTCGCATATCCCCTGCCGGACAGCACCGGCTAGTGAGGGCCAAGAGGCCGCTCCATTACTGTCTGGAAAACGTATTATCGGCTCTTCCTCCACGTGATAAAAATAGACTAGTTGCGCGGGAACATAGATAGGTTTGTGGCGGGTTAGGGAGTAGCCCATAACCCATCGAAATTTTGTGTTCTTGTTAAACCGAAATCTCATAAAACGGTCACTCGATAATTGTTGATCGGAGAAACTAACCACTTTTCGAGGATCCAACGCCTGTTCGTTTATTTCGTTGTATGAAAAAAGGGGGAAATCCTTAAGCTTGTACACGGATAGGCAATATCGTTCAATCGCTTCACCGAGGGCCTTAAGCATTGCTGTCTCTCTATTTATCGAAACACCTCCTCCAAATCGTTGAACATTAACTTCTGAGAAAAGTGACGTATTACACAACCAGGCAGCATACGAAAATAATTTACGTTCGTCATTGCGTCTTGCTTGCTCGATTAACGCCCGCACTATTCCCGTTTTAGAATCAACGATCTTGATCAGCCTCTTTAATACTTCTTTTGGATCCTCTTTTGTGACGGCTTCATTCCATAACAAGTCTTCTTGGGCCATTGTCTATGTCTACACTTTAGTTCTATATCTAATTATTAAAAAGTATAACGAGTACTTAGTTCTCATTCTTCCGATGTTCGTCTTGGTGTCTCTTAATGATACGCTTACTCCTTGTGATAGTCCGTGGTACACTACTTTTCGACGTAACCGGAAAGGGTGGGTGCATAATGTCATATACTCGTTTATAATAGGAACACGAAGCTCTTCCTCGCAGAGGTCGCCCCTAAAAAACCGGGCTTCACTATGCTAAGTCTTCAGGCTAAACAGTAATTAGCTTTCACGGATTACGAGCAAGTGTCACGCGTTTAAGAGAAGGGCCGCGCATGTTCCGTATATGATGCATATTTATTATTCTCCTTTGTTTCGCATTTCCATAAAACTAATATTTGAGAGACTGTACTGCTATTCTCCAAATCTTATCGCTGTGGAGTTTAAAGAAATGAGGATGATGTTGGCCACTGACTGTGGAAGCACTACGACCAAAGCCCGTTTATTCAGAAAAATTGGGGCCGAATACCGCTTTATATGTGCTGGAGAAGCGCCCACCACCGTTGAGGCACCATATGAGGACGTCACCATGGGTGTTCGAAATGCTGCCCGCGAAGTCGAGGAGTTAGCTGGCGTCAAACTTCTGAGTGAGAAGGGAATTATTGTCTGTGAGGATTCAACAGCAGCGGCGGGCGTTGACTTATATGTGACAACAAGTTCGGCTGGAGGAGGCCTCCAGATGATGGTCTTTGGCGTGACAAAGAACATCACGGGTGAGAGCGCCGAGCGGGCTGCTCTTGGTGGAGGCGCCATCGTCATGGATGTAATATCCGTGGACGACGGAGTCCCCATCTACAAGAAGGTCCAACGAACACGCCATCTCAGGCCAGATATCGTTCTTGTAGCTGGGGGCACCGATGGTGGCAACATCAAGAAGGTAGTTCAAACAAGCGAGATTCTCAGTATAGCTGAACCCAAGGCTCGATTTGGTGCGAGTTTCAGCCTCCCTGTGATCTTTGCGGGAAATAAAGACGCTCAGAATCAAGTCAAAAAGTCTCTTGGAGGCCGGTTCGCTCTGAAGATTGTGGACAATCTTCGACCTAACGTTGAAGTCGAGAATACTGATCCTGCCAGAGATGCGATTCAGGAACTATTTATGGAGCACGTTATGTCCCATGCGCCCGGATATGATAAGTTGATGACATGGACTGATGTGCCAATTATGCCCACTCCCATGGGCGAAGGCATGATGTTCCAGACGATAGCTCGGATGTGGGATATTAACGTCATAGGGGTCGGCCTCGGTGGGGCTACAACGAACATCTACTCGATCTTCAACGAGAGATTCGTAAGAACCGTTAGCGCCAACCTAGGAATGAGCTACAGCATCTGCAACGTCCTCAAGGAAGCCACGCTGGCGAACATCATAAGATGGATGCCCTTTGACATCCATGAGGACACTTTAAGCGATATATTAATGGATAAGATGATTCGTCCCACCACCATACCCCAAACCTTAGATGAACTGATAATCGAACACGCCGTAGCTAGGGAGGCACTCAGGTTGGGTATGAACCATCACCTCTTTCTCGCTAGGGGGTTGAGAGGGGCACGACCCGTGATTTCTACCAGTGACGTATTTGAGCAATCTGTTGTGGGTAAAAAAAGCTATATCGACATGCTCAAAGTCGACCTTATAGGTGGTACCGGGGGCTTACTCTCCCACGCGCCAAGAAGGGTTCAAAGCGCCTTAATACTGATTGATGGGTTTAAGCCAGAGGGCATCACGAGGTTAGTCCAGGACAGTGTCTTCATGATGCCCCATCTGGGCGTTCTATCCACAGTGAACCCTGAAGCTGCTATGGAGATCTTTGACAAGGACTGTTTAATCCGACTGGGAACCTGTATTGCCCCTCGGGGATTACCCAAGAATGAGGCAGAAGAACTTATGAAGGTCGAGATGTCAATGCCTGATGGAAGTACTAGACTGGAAAGCCTCAAACTAGGAGAAATCGTGAGAGTACGTTTAGATGTAGGCGAGGAAGCTAAGGTTAAGATCACTCCTCACAAGGAGTGCGATATTGGTACCGGGCTGGGTCAGAGTCTGGAGACCACCGTTCCAGGTGGCGTTGCAGGGGTGCTCTTAGATGCCCGAGGTAGACCCATGAGGATGTTAGAAGATCGGGTTGAGATGAAGAAATTGCTCCTGAACTGGTTCAGAGCCCTAGACATGTATCCTAAGGCGGAGTTAGCTGCCTTTGAGGAGGACGTAAACTAGATGTCCTATGCCTATACACCCGGCTTGAAGGTTAAGAAGCTAACTGTGGTTCGGAAGAAGAGGCTCTTACCCATTTCCGGAGAGACCTTGGTTCAAGAAGGAGAAGACGTTACTTGGGATAAGGTGGTGGCTCGAACCAAAGTACCGGGGGATATCGAGATGATTCCTCTATTCTATATTCTGGGCGTTGAACCCTACGAGCTGCCAAAAGTGATGTTGAAGGGAGAGGGAGATACCGTTCAGAAGGGTGAGTTGCTCGGGGTAGCCAAATCCCTCTTCGGCATCTTCTCGACAGAGTACAAATCAGAAGTCTCTGGCACAATCGAACTCGTCTCAACCGTTACAGGAATGGTTGGCGTGAGACTGGCCGCAGTTCCCATCAACTTGGAAGCCTACATCTCAGGTAAGGTCGTCCAAGTCACACCGAAACAAGGTGTTGAAATTGAAACCCCAGCAGCCTTCGTTCAAGGAATCTTCGGGATTGGCGGTGAGCGGCACGGCGAGATACTAATGATTGCAGATCAGGATGAAGAATTAACAACCAGCCACATAGGGAGCCACTGCAAAGGGAAGATCATCGTCGGAGGATCCCTTGTGACCTTTGATGTGCTGAAGAAGGCTGAAGAGGAGGGCGTCAAAGGTCTTGTTACGGGCGGCATTAGACGTAAGGACCTGACCGCTTTCCTCGGCTACGATATTGGCGTGGCCATCACAGGACAAGAAGACATCGGATTAACCTGCATGGTCACCGAAGGCATAGGAAAGATGGCGATGGCAAAGCACACGTATGACGTCCTCAAGTCCTGTGCGGGTAATCTCGCGGCCATCAATGGCGCAACCCAGATCCGAGCAGGCGTTATCAGGCCGGAAGTTATTATTCCCTTCATGGAATCCGAAGCCCACGACGTGCTGGAGAAGGAGGTATTGGCAGATGGCATGTATCCTGGAACACGGGTCCGAATTATCCGGAGGCCCTACTATGGGGCAATAGGCACCGTGGAAACGCTTCCAGCAGAATTGCAGCAACTCCAATCAGAGTCGTGGGTTCGAGTTATGACTGTTAAATTGGATGACGGCAACGTAGTTACTATACCTCGAGCCAACGTAGAGATAATGGAGGAGTAGGCTCGCTTAGGCTCGCTAGCTGACACATACTGTCGTAGGAGCGTTGATTACCTCCTCACGTCAGTGAGGATAAACTAATTACGAAGATTGTTCTGTCGTTAGTGTTCTTCGGAGTATGACCAAGTCTTGGCGTTCTCCGCCGCTAAAGCTTAACCTAAAGCCATCTTTGACGAAACCCGAGACGTCGAAGCTCATTAGAGAAAAGAGGGCTATCGACGTCCTTTCAGAGCTTGGAAGGGATACCTCTACATAGGGCGCTTTTGGAGTTATCCTTTGCAGCTCCTCAATAAACTTGGTGATCAGCAATCCTCCCAGTCCTTGGTCTCCGCTTTTCTGATCGAGGACAGCCATAAACCGGATGGTTGGCGGAGGCATTGGTGAGTTACGAACGATACCGTTTATGACTCCGACAATAGTGCCCTCACGTTTAGCAATGAGGGTCAAGGAGTTGGGTGCCTGGAGCCACTGGCTCAACTCCTCCCCACCCCACATCGCTTGAGGCGTAGCCTTCATCATGGCATTAATGCAGTCATTAACTGCCTTATCGCCGAGAATTTCGAAGCTGAAGCCTCTCTCAGCCGCCAACTTCTCGGATCCTAATCTGGGGTCCCTAACCTGGTTGATTTTCCGCTTTTTTCTCCTAAAAAAGGAAACCATTCTACCTTACAACCTACATAGTCCCTATTGTACGAAAATATATAGGATTTACGCACCTGTCAATAATGGAGTATACGCAAACAACGGGCGGTACGATAGAATAGATATGCGCAGCTTCTTCCGCTGTGGACAGGGAGTAACTATCCTTCACGATGTTAACTTGGGTTATCGCATTATCTCTGGGTTAAGCTAGCTAGCACTCGTTTATTTATGACGTCCCACCGCAGCCTGAAATCCTCGGAATATTTAAATAAAAGCCTCATGGCCTTGAGCTGTGTGTTATCTACTTTGGGAGGATACTTGGGAAACATTTTGAAGGTGAATCTCACCTCAGGAAACATCCGCGAGGAACGGCTGGACGACACCTTTTTCCGGACGTGGTTGGGCGGGTACGGCCTCGGCGTCCGGGTGCTCTACGATGAGCTGCCCGCGAAGACAGATCCGTTGGGCCCCGCGAGCATCGTGGGCTTCACGACGGGGCTGTTGACGGGCACCCTGACACCCTTCAGCGGGAGCTTCACCGTCGTGGGGAAGTCGCCGCTCACCGGGACGTGGGGCGACTCCCGCGGCGGCGGCTTCTTTGGCCCCGAGCTGAAGCACGCGGGGTTTGACGCCGTCTTCGTCTCGGGTCGGTCCAAGAATCCCGTGTATCTGTGGATCCATGATGGGGCAGCGGAGATCCGAGACGCGGGAGCGGTGTGGGGCCGAAACGTCAGCGAGACGGAAGCGATCCTGAAGGAAACGCATGGGGATACGCGGGTGCAGGTGGCCAGCATTGGGACCGCTGGCGAGAACCGCTCTTTAGCCTCAGCCATCATCACCGACAAGGGGCGTGCGGCAGGGCGATCTGGGCTAGGTGCCGTTATGGGATCAAAGCACCTGAAGGCTGTGGCTGTTAGGGGAACACAATCGATTCCCGTGGCGAATAACGAAAAGCTTCTTGAACTTAGAAAAAAAATGTTCGCGACAATGCGTGGCGAGAAAAAAGCAGTAGCTGACTTTATCCGAAAGTATGGATGGTGCGGTGGAACGGCTCAAAGCGTGTTTAGTGGTGATTGCCCTGTGAAAAACTGGGGAGGGGTTGGAACAGAAGACTTTCCAACCGCGAAGAAGATCAGCGACGACAATGTAATCAAATACGACCGCAGACCCTACGCCTGCTTCAATTGCCCGGTCAGTTGTGGCAGTATCCAGTTGATCGAAGCTGGACCTTATGCCGTTGAGGGCCATAAGCCCGAATACGAAACGCTCGCAGCCTTAGGGGCCATGAGCCTCATCGACGACGTAGAAGCGCTGATTTACCTCAATCATATCTGCAACGACTACGGTCTTGACACCATTGAGGTAGGCAGTACCGTAGCCTTTGCCATCGAATGTTATGAGAACGGATTAATCACGAAGGAGGATACTGGTGGCATCGAATTGACGTGGGGGAACGTTGAGGCCTTCGTCGAGGTGATAAAGCGTATTGCGAGGCGCGAGGGGTTTGGAGCAGTCCTGGCAGATGGCGTCAAATTAGCGTCGGAGAGAATAGGCAAAGGCTCGGAGCAGTACGCGATGCATGTTGGGGGACAGGCGCTCCCGATGCATGATCCCCGGCAAATCACTAATCCCTACAATAAGAAAAACGCGCTGATGTATATCGCAGATGCCACACCAGCTAGGCACACTCAACGACCCCATGAAGGCTTTGCTCTACAAGCGACGGGCCTATGTTATGTCATTGGTTTCTTTGACGCCTATATACCTGCGTTCGTGAACGCCGTCACGGGTTGGGATATAACCGCAGACGACTTCATTGTGATCGGCGACAGAATCGCAACTATGCGGCAGGCGTTCAATACACGTGAAGGCTTTACTCCATCCGACTTCAAGTACCCTGATAGAGTCTTAGGTAAACCCCCTCTCAAATCAGGACCTCTGGCTGGAGTAATGATCGAGAACGACGTTCAGCAGCTGGTAACCGACTACTTCAAATCGATGGACTGGGATCTCAAAACAGGAAAACCACGCAAGAACAAGCTGATCGAGCTCGGTTTAGACGATGTCGCGCAGGATCTATGGGAGTAATCCCCATACCTCCCTTTTTCTCAGACAATTCAACTCCTTAATTCAAGCTACCTCAAAGCATAGAAGCTACCGGCTTCTCTACGACAGGGTGCGAAACGCGGCCGTTCCAGAAGCCCGCTCGCACTCCTCGATGCGCCTCCAGTCGAGGAGGGAACGCCACGCGCATCAGAATCACCCCATTTCTCCCCCTTTCTCCCCATTCCTCCCCCATTCTCCCCATAGCGCCCGGATTGTCCCGTCCAATACGCGGTTTCCCACCGCCTTTCCGCGAATCACCCCGTTTCCACCCGAATCCTCACCAAAACATTTTCACGCAATTTCAGACAACGCAACAACCACGGCAGCGCACGCGACGGAACCGAAGGAAGGGAAGCCATGAGCGAGCGAGCGTTACGCATTCGCGTTCCCGCCCTCAAGCTTGGCATTCAGCGGTAGCTTCCCATCTTAGGGAAGCCTAGTTTTAACGCTGAGAAGGGTCATTGCCGCCGAACGTCGATGAAACGTGGAGAAAGCCGACGGTTACGTGCAAGACAGCTTTCCACTATCTAGATTTATAAGATTCGCGTACCCCTATACTCGTCGTGAACCACGATGGTGATTCTAGGAATTGTGGGAAGCCCCCGACGGAAGGGGCGAACCAACCGACTGGTTGACGCCGCCTTAGAAGGAGCTCAAACCAAAGATGTACCTATACAAAAGATTTACCTCGTCGACTACCCCATCACCCAATATAGGGGTCAAGGCGGTTCACG